>VTLG01013414.1_pt1 | contig 16139 bp, 4 predicted proteins | sample 4694571 | NCBI WGS metagenome assembly VTLG01 (sample SAMN12604809, study PRJNA352737) | marine metagenome | biome: ENVO:00000447; feature: ENVO:00000209|ENVO:00000569|ENVO:01000036; material: ENVO:00002151; isolation source: viral sequences binned using virsorter ...
CACTGAATATTCTTATCTTTTCTCCCGTTTGTAGTCCATGAGCACCGATTGAAAGAACTCCAGTATTAGATCCAATAGTAGTCGGACCTAAAGTGACCGAATATCTTTTTACACTAATACTAGATCCATTTGCTTGATTTCCAACAAAGCCATCAACCATTCGAACTTCTGCAGTTTTAGTTGTGATTGCGGATGGATCATCCCCACAAGGAATGTAGAGAGTTTCTGTTAAGGCAGCACCAACTCTGAATCCTGCTGTTAATGATGGTGGTGCGTCATCTTCACTTGTAAATCCATCAATATAAATGTGATTGGATATATTTACAGAACTTGTAAGACCTACATTTATCTTAAGCCAATCAATATTATCTGCTGTTGATACAACAGATTTTGGTGTGATTAATGATGTAATATATGCTGTATCATCTTTTCTGAATGCTTCTTTCTTAAATCCATCAGAGTTTAATGATATCTGTCCAAAGTTGGAGTTAGAGTTTGTTACCGAAGCATCACCACCAGATTCAGCACTGAAATGTTTCGCATATCCAATCGCAAACACAGACACAATCTGTAAGATCGCATCATTTTTCATTGTAATATGACAAGTCTCAAATCCCTTCCTATAGATAGCATCAGCATCCAAGTGATATATTTGAGTTGAATCTGCTTGAGCAGCACCAGCTGTCAATGATGCACCTTCTGTTGGATCATTGAATGTAACGCCATTGTATTGCCTATCAATCTTACTGTATTTGACAAAAGCTCTGTCATCTTTTTGTAGAGATATGCCAGTAAACTGAGCAACAACCATTGAACGGAAACCAGTCGCTTTCGCACCATCAGCGATCATTCCATTCATACCATAAACAGAACGAAGAGAACAGTTAAAGATATATGGAGAAGCACCAGAGACAGTATCAGTCTCAACAACTACAGTCGCAGTCGCAACACTTAATGAACCACCAGAAATTGGTGGGATATTTGTAAAGTCTCCTTTCGCAAGATATGTAAACTGTGTGGTGCTTATAACTTCCTGCACAAAAGAGGATGTATTATATGGAAGACTAGTATTAGTTCCTTGAACAACACCTTTTATTTGAACAGGTGTACCAACATTTAATCCATGTTCTGTTTTTGTTGTGACAGTAATTTGTTGTGTTGGAACCACCCCATCACCAGATTGAATTGCTGATATTTCAATCGGATCTGAAGCAAAGGCACCAACAATTTCAAATTCTGGTCTTCGAGGAGAAAATCCTTCTGGATTAACAGGATACTTATCAGAAGATGGAATTACCTTTGTAGCAGCTGCTTCATTAAATGCATTTGATAATTTATCGTAATACATTTCAAGATCTGTACTATCATATCCAGAAACATTGTTAACACCATCAGCATATTCAAAACAAGTTAACTTGTGGTGAGAGAATAATGGTGTTGTTGTTTTAGTCTGTCCTGTAAAATCTTTATCATTAATATAAACAGTTCCATTTTTGTCACCGTCAAATATGGAGAACTGCCAGAAATAACATGTACCTGTGATTCTAAACAAAGCAGAATTAGGAACAGTTGAATCTGTTGGGTTAGGAACATATTTTGGTCTTATCTTTGTTTTTCTTAAATCTAGTCCAACGAGTGATGTACCACGAGGAACAATTACACCACCATTTACACTATTGAATTTATAGAGTATATTATCTTCTTGTGTTAAATCAAAATTAGTATTTAAATCTAATGATAAGACGTTTGATGCTGGTGTTGTCTCACTCCCACCAGGTGATACAACTGTGGGTATACTTGGATTTGAGCTACTAGGTTTAATTGCAAAACCAGGTCTGTTATCAATTACATGATCACCTGGATATACTAATATTGTTGTTCTTTCAATACGATCATTATTCTTACCTGTGACATATGAAAATCTCGCAGATTCAATTAGTGCCCTTTGAATTGTCTTAAAAGGTTGTGCTAATGAATTACCATCATTGGTTATACTGTCCGTTGAGTCAAGGTCATTCGGATTCACATAGAGTATTCTTCCCTCTACGTTTTTTATAAAATTCTCTAATCTATTAAGAGGCATCTTCTTATTTCGGCCAAAATATTTCTATGTCTATTTAGTTAGGTAGATAATCTAGGATCCTGCTCTTATAATCCAGTAGACACCTTGATACAAAGGTGTAATATTAAATGCTGCTCCAGAACCAACAAATGATGTTCTTCCTGCATTAGCAGCAGAACCTGTACCTGCTAAGTTATAACCCTCATACCATCTAGTTCTTCCACTTCCTCCAGCTACCTGATTAGTGGAACTGATAGTAGGAACATTTGGGTTTACACCCACATTTTGATAAGCAGCAACATAATGAAAATGAGACGGTATATTTGCTTGAGATAGGGTTGCTGTATTTGAACCACCTCTTCCTCCAAGAGGAGCCCAACCAACACCGACAAGAAATCTACTTTGACAATCAGGAATATAGAAGGTATTACCATCAGGTGCACCATATGTTGTTCCAAGAACAGCAAATAGTTCAGGATATGCTGCACGACTAAGAGGATTTCCATTAGCAATTCGCCATCCTGAAGGAATATTAGCGGTTGGCCAAGCTATTATGGCTCCAATGGGTGCTCCACTTGTGCCAGCAGCTCCAGTATCTCCTCGATTACCTTTTTCTCCTTGTGGTCCTTGTACACCTTGTACACCTTGACTTCCTGAAGCTGCCACAGCACCTGAGGATCTGGTCATGATGAATTCACATTCAGGTGTATATGTGTTTATAACTGAAGCAGTGGTTTGAATGTGAGCATATTTTCTAAAACCACGAATTTCAATGTAATCTCCATTAACTAATTGTAAAGTATGAACAATTTTGAGTGTGGCAAATCTTCTTAGAATTTGAGCATTATAATGAGTAACCGTTCCTGTACGTGATGATACTGTGATGGTAGAATCAATGACTGTTCCATTTTTATATAATGCGATAGCAGGTCTATCAGAAACTTCTTGATAATCTTCTAAACCTATATTAACAGTTATATTGTAAATACCATCACCAGTAACCGATACCCTTTCAGGATTACTAGTATTACTATGAACAAAAACAGATCCCTTAAATGTCTCTATATCAAATTTGATTGGAACCGCAGCAGTGTTAGATGCATTTATATTCTCAACCATTGTGGGATTTGTAGATTTTCTGAAATGAGCATAATCTAAACTACCACCTACATTATCTCCCTTACTACCTTTTACAGAATCACCACGATTTCCTTTTTCACCTTTTGTAGCGACACCTGCATCACCTTTTTGACCACGATTTCCTTTCTCACCTTTTGCGACATCACCACCTTGAGAATACTGTATTATATAAGCAAGAGCATAGTATGGTGGTAAGTTTGCGTTAGTAGCAGATGTACCAGTCGAAGCAGAAGTACCACTAACTGAGTGAGTATGGTTAGCTGAACTTTTTGGTGTTGTTGTTCTCCACAATTTACCACCACCGCTAATCGTTGAGTTTGCATCATAACTAAAATTACCATCAGAATTATTAGACCAACCAGCGACACCATTCGCAAATGTAAGTTGGTCATCACCAGGAAAATTGTGATAGTGAGAACCACCAGATGATGCTGTGTATGATCCAGCACCATGAGTATGGGATGGAATAGTTGCGTTTGCACTACCACCTCTGTCACCAACATCGTAACTACTACCAGCACCAATAACAAATCTATTTTTTAAATTAGGCAATCTAAAGTTATTTGAATTGGTTCCACCATGTGTAGTCCCTATGACGTTGAATAAAGCAGCATATGTGGCTCTGTTGAGAAGACTTCCATCACATAAAAAATAACCCTGAGGAACAGCAGTTGCAGATCCTGACCATGCAACTATCTGACCTATTGGAGAACCACCAACTTCTCCTTTACTACCTTGAATACCTTTTAGACCTCGGTTTCCTTTAGATCCCTTAAGTCCACCTGTTCCTTCAATACCCTGCTCTCCTTTGTTTCCTTTAAAACCTTTATTTCCTTTTATTCCTTTATTGCCCTCATCTCCACTAGCACCTTTATTTCCTTTTATTCCTTTTATTCCTTTATTACCCTTCGCACCTTTTGCTACAACATCACCCTTTAAACCTTTATTTCCTTTGAAACCTCTATTACCTTTATTTCCCTTGATACCTTTTCCACCTAAGGAACCAATTTCTCCTTTTATTCCTTTATCACCTTTATTTCCTTTATTTCCCTTACTACCTTTTGAACCATCAACACCTGTTCCATCAAGACCTTTGTTACCTTTTAGTCCTTTGTTACCTTTTGGTCCTTTATTTCCCTTACTACCTTTTGAACCATCAGCACCAGTTCCGTCAAGACCTTTAGCACCTTTGATACCTTTATCGCCTTTATTACCTTTTAAACCCTTATTTCCCTTGATACCTTGAGATCCTACATTACCAAGTTCTCCTTTTTGACCTTTAATACCTTTGAGACCTTTTTCACCCTTATTACCTTTTAATCCTTTATCACCCTTTTCACCTACAGATCCTCTCTCACCTTTTAATCCTTTAAAACCTTTATTACCTTTTAGACCTTTACTACCTTTATTACCCTTAGAACCTTCAATACCTGAAATTCCTTTTGCACCTTTAATTCCCTTTTCACCCTTTTCACCCTTGATGCCCTTCTCACCTTTATTTCCCTTAATACCTTTAAAACCCTGAGAACCTGAGGAACCTTTGTTACCCTTTAAACCTTTATTTCCTTTATTTCCTTTAACACCTTTCTCTCCCTTGGCTCCTTTTGCACTTATACCAATCGGCACCCAAGATCCATTTTTTCTTACTTTAAGAGACATGATATATTTTTATTAATTATTTATAACTTCATAATGAAGGTTAGAGCATAATATGGAGGAGATGTGTTTACAGTACCAGAACCAGCACCACTAGTCTTATAAGAAACACTTATTGTTCCAGCGTCAAAAGTATTACTACCATTAAATTTTATTTTTAATCTGTCTACCGTTCCACTTACTGAAGATAAAGAACCTCGTGTTACAGCTCCACCAGTATTACTCTTTCTAAATTCACCAATTTCTGTGTAAGAATTAGAAGATGCTTTATTGATAATCATCGAACCGTGAAATTGGGCACCACCACCATCACCATAAATTACGAACCCTGGCTTGTCTGTTACGTTGGAAGCTACCGCAATTGTCCCCATACTATTTTCGGAATTACCAACATATCCAGTTGTGATATAACCACTAGAAGTTCCTAATTGCACTACATAATGGTTACCTCCACTTGCAGATACTCCTTTAAACATTAATGTAATTTCCAGTGCATCTGAAGGAATGCCATCAAATTCTACTTCTGCTCCTGTTGCTGTTTTTTCTGATAACAATACAAATGAATTACCACTGCCACTACCACCACCACCAGCAATCGCACCCCATGAGTTAGTGTATCCTTCAAATTGTCCTTCGGTGGTATTATATCTAAACATACCAGAAGAAGCATTCGATGGTCTTTCAGCAGTTGTACCTACAGGGACTACTATTGCGTCAGTTCCATGCACATCAAGTTTAGTTTTAGGATTTGTCGTTCCAATACCAACAGTACCTCCAGCACTAACTACAAATCCTTGTGTACCAAATCCAACCTGAAATTTTTGTACAGACTTTATTGTTCCAACACCAACATTACCACCTAATGGATTTAAAAGAAGGTCAATATCACTAGAAAAATTATCTCCACCTGATCCCTGTTGCGATTGAATTGAATTTCGATAATTTTTAGTTCCAAATTCTATTCTTCTGACTGCAATTTGACCATCATCATTATATGCACCACCTAAGTGAGTATTGGTTCCATCAGTTTTTGATGATACAACATCAAGAGCACTATCTGGATGAGTAATTCCAATACCAACACTACCAGAAATAACAACTGAGGTTGTTATTCCTGTTGTACCACCTCTAACATCAAGTTTTGCTATTGCATCTTTGGTTCCAATACCAACATTACCAGTTGGATTGATGACCAGTCTATACTCACTTGTTTCATAGTCATAAACATAGAAAGAATTAGATGCATTTGGAGTTTCAGAACCTCTTGCTCCTATCTCCCAATCATTTCCATTTGTATTTAATTTAATCGTGGTTCTTGATGTACTAGCGTTGGATTCTAAAGTTAACACATCCCCACCATCATCTGTTATAATTTGTTTACCTATAACATCAAATTTTTCTCTAGGGGTAGTGCTTCCAATACCAACACATGTGTTAAAATATGCATGGGCATCTGGTGTGATGCGAAGTCTTTCTTGTCCTTCTGTCTCAACTATGAAATGTCCGTCACCGTTAGTGTCATTTACTTCTGCTTTCGTATTACCCTGAATAATTCTATTTGTATTACTATCATCCTTAATAGCAGCTGCTAAATCTTCTATTTCTACGATTGTATATGTTTCTGGGTCTGAAGAAGTTATACTTACAGATTCACCAAATCCATTACTAGACTGATTTTCCTTACTGTAATGAATAACCTTAAAATAAGATGTTTGTGTTATCTGAACAATAAAAGCACCCTCAGAGTCGCTAGTAACTCTTCCATAACTATCGTTACCAAATTCACTACTACCATTAGCTTGGCCATCAAAAGAATCTGTAGATACATCTACTATTTTGTTTATAGTACTTTCATTTGAACTCCACACCATTCGTGCCATATGCTGATCAACTTTAAATGCTGGTGCTCTGAATCTAATTTTATATTTTCCTGCTGATAGTGAAAAATAACCAGGTTTAGCACCAGATGGTGGAGAAGATGCTCCAGTTTGACTTGGTTGTGTTTGAGGATCAGCACCATCAGATCTTACAGTTGGATAAAAAATTACAAGACCAAATGGATCATCCTCTACGGTTAAATCTCGATCTCTCCATCCGTTTTTATTAAATGTTCCACCATCAACATTAAAATTCTTTTGATCTTTGACCACTGCGACTCTAGAGATTCCCTGTCCAGTTGTGCTCGTGTCATACCATATATCTCCCTCAACTGCTCCTGATGGTGTATCAGGTCCTAAAAATCTACTTCCGTATGCATTACTTGTGGTTCCAATACCGATTGTTACGATACCCACTGTTTTTTGCACATCAATTGGATTTGTTGATAATCTTTCGGTGCGTGGATCAGCATTATCAGAATATTGTTTTACCTGAACATCAGAAACTCCACCTCCACCACCTTCGGAAATATCTGCACTAATCTTCAATCCATCAGTTCTGGATTCAATTACAATACCAGAACCAGCTTCTATTGTCACTGGATCTTCAACCACAGGATTTGCATCATCGGTTAAAGTTAACGTGGCAATTCCCGAATTACCTCCATTACCAGAAGTTCCACCTGTGACTGTAACTGGAAGAGTATAAGTTTTACCTACAACATTCGTATCAATTTGTAATTCACCACTTACAATTTCCAATCCAGTTCCAACTGTCAAATAATCTAATTTTCCATTGCCACCAGTATAAGTCCCATCTTCATCCCAATATACAAGTTTATCAGTTGTTAAACCAGGATTTACACCTCCTATTTCACCACCATTAACATTTAATACTGCACTTGCACTGGCGGCAATGGCAACACCAGCACCTTGAACGGTAGCAATTGTAAATTTACCATTTATTTCATCAACACTTGATATTGATATATTCGATCCTGCTAATAATGTTACTGGATCTTCGGCAGGAGTGTCAGCATCATCAGTTAAAGTCCAAGTTACGATACCAACTCCATTTCCTCCATTAGTTCCTGTGAATGGTAGTGTGTAATTTTTTCCAACAGCACTTGCCTTTACCTTCAGAGTTGTGTCATCAATTTCGAGTGTATTAGTGTCAACACTCAAGTAAGTTAATTCACCAAGATTAATAGGACCACCATCATTATCCCAGAATACAATTTTATCTGCACCAGCACTATCAGCAATTAGTTGATTTCCTGAAACAGAGAATACATCCTGTAAATTGGTATTAAGACTTATTGAGTTTACAGTAGAATCAATGGTTCCGTAGAAGGTTCCACCTCTAAATTCATGTGCAGTTACAATACCAACAGCTAACTTAGCAGTGTTTGAAGAAGTAACTGGATCATCAAGATCATCGGTTCCAATACCAACATTACCAGTTCTTGTAATACGAAGTCTTTCTTCACCAGCAGTGGCAAAAGTTAAAACATCTTCATTAGTGGTAGTAAATGATGAGGTAGTCCAAGAGGCACTTGCTCCTGTAACGGTCTCAGGTATTGTAAATGAACTACCTATTGGGTATATATTGTATATTCCCAACTCACGAGTAGAACTGTTCCAAGACTTAACTATCGCAGTTACGTTAGATGTACCACCCGTAACAGTCTCACCGACTACGAAATCACCAGTTCCTCCAGTTACAAAAGTTAAAACTTCAACTGAGTCAGCACCAAATATATAATTGTAATTTGAATCTCCAAAAAATAATGCACCATCATTAGATGCAGTTCTTCTTAATCTTATATCTGCTCTTGTGTTTAAATATCCACTTGGATCTACAATAACTCTTTCTGTTCCATTTGTTGTTACTATGAATCTTCCATCAGTCCCTGTGTCAATTACTTCTGCCTTTGTATCACCTTGTTCTATCTTATTATCAGAAGTTGAAGGATCAATAGTTCCCTTAAATGTTCCATAATATTCTATTGCATCTACTCTTCCTCTATGACTAACTGTAAATGATGCACCAATACCGCTTGGAGAATTAAAAACCGATATTGCCTTATTTGTATCATCACTCTGAACATTTACAGCACTTACTGCGATACCAGCAGGGTTATTTGTGTCAGGTAAAATTTCCAGATCATACTTTGGTGGATTAGTACTATATTGACCAATTCCTATTTTATCTGCATTTACTATGACTCTACTATCATTAATGATAGTATCGCCTTTTATCTTAATTGCCATCTACCGTCTTCGTGTTTCCACTGGGTAATTTCTTTTATTTATCAAGAAGACCTCTTAATTCATTAATTTGTTCTTGTTGATTTTTTACGACCTCAATAAGTAATCCAACTAAACCATTATAATTTACAGTTTTTGGATCCTCATCATTTACCAAATCAGGTAAAATTTCTTGAACATTATCAGCAATCACACCAAATGATGGTTTATTTGTTACTTTCCAATTGAATGATACACCATTAATCTTCATAATCTTATCAATTGGATTATCAATTACTTGAATATTAGTCTTTAATTTAATATCAGATGTAGAGTTAAAATCAGTTGCAGTCACCACACCTGCAACAAAAATATCATCACGAACAGTTAAAAATCCTACAGTTGTGATTCCAGACATCACATTTATACCATCATTAAACGTTGCAAGACCAACAAAAGTAGATACACCATTAACATTTAAATTTTGAAGGATTAAATCTTGTTGAGTTGTGCTAATTTTACCTACAAATTCTTTTGCATAAACTGTTCTAAATCCTACTGATTTAGCACCAATATCATATTGTGAATTAAATTCTGTTTTTATATCACCATTAAATGTAGAAACACCAGCTACATATAAATTTGTAGTGCTCGTTAGACCTGTGACAGATACACCAGCTCCAGTGGTTTGAAATACAAGATTGTTATCATATCTTAATTCAACACGATCATTCTCGTAGAACCTTGCCATATCTTTAGTTTCAGCCGCATTTCTTATTGAAAATTGATTAGATAATACAACAAGATCTCCAGGTCCCTTATCTCGAATGTAACTGTGTTGATCTGGTGTGCTTGGATTATAAGGAGAATTGCCATGATATATTTCTAAAACTTTATCATTACCAAATACTGCTTTTACATCATCACCGAAAAATACAGTAGATCCAATTCCAACTGTTGCACCAGTGCCAATGGTTATATCATCATTAAATGTTGAGATACCAGTGACAGACAAAGCACTACCGACGATAACATCATCATGAAATGTTGCTACTCCAACGAAACTTGAAATACCTGATACATGGAGATCTTTTGTAGTTAATATTCCAGTTACATTCAGACTACCAATACCAGCATTACCATCAACAGTTACATCATCATGAAATGTTGCTACTCCAACGAAACTTGAAATACCTGATACATGGAGATCTTTTGTAGTTAATATTCCAGTTACATTGAGAAATTGAAACTCAGCATCTATGACACTAATTACTTTTTGTGCATATATATTTCTCCATGCGTTATCGATTGATCCTAAGTCATAATTATTATCAATTGAGGGAACTAGATGAGAAGTTACAACACCACTAACTGCAAGATCGGTTGTCGTCGTAAGACCTGAAACTGAAACTCCAACCCCAGTTGTCTGAAATTTTTGAGAATTGTCATAAAATAAATTTACTGACTCACCATTTTTAAATTCAGCATATTTTTTGGTATCTTGTGAATTTTTAAAAATTATATTTGATCCTAATATATTAAAATTTCCTGAAGAATTTTCTTTAATAAGGATATCTCCGTCTGCTTCCGACTCAAGCACTAAATTAGAATTTGTCCCCAACCTAATCTGAGCATCATTTGGAAGTGTTAAATGAGATTGAATACCAACTTTTCCATGAATTGTAGAATTGGTTCCAGTTATTGCAATTCCAGTGTTAGTGGTTTCAAACCTTTTAGAATTATTAAAATATAACTCCACTCCCTCATCAGGAATCGCTTTAAAAGAAGTTTTAACACCTACTCTTAAAAATATATTCCCTTCACCATTGTCAATATAGAAATTTGTATCGTCATGGTATATTGATGCATCTTTATCACTACCAAACTTTGCGTTGACATTATCACCAAATATTAATGAATCATCCGACCTATCAAAAAGAATATCATTTCCATTTGCAGTTGGGAAATCTACATCATTTGTAAACGTTGTGAATCCAACAAATCTTGAGTTACCACGAACATCTAACAATCTATCAGGTATTGTTGATCCAATACCAACACGATGATTAACATAATCATAATAAAATGTAGATGCACCACCAACCAATCCAGTTGAGTCATGAAACTGTATTTGTCCTATAGTTCCACCAGCACCAGATCTTACTGCATTCTGATCAGTCCACTTCATACCACCTGTTGCTGTCTTTACTAATAAATCACCTGTGTTACCTGGTTGATTATCCTCACCATATATTGTTTTATCTAACTTGACATCACCAGCAACATGTAAATTTTGTGAAGGTGTAGAGGTTCCAATGCCAACAGAACCTATACCAATACTATTGTCAAAAGTAAAGAATGATGATGTCGCAAACTCATCTTCATTGTTAAATAGAACTCCATGATCTTCACCAGGCGGAGCAACAGTGACTGTAACTGCAGTGCCAGGAGATCCATCAGGATTAAGAAATCCAGTGACAGTGACAGCAGCACCAGCAAAGTTAACATCGGTAATACTATTAATTCCAAGATTAGGATTAGTACCTGTTCTAGGCACCACAAAACCTTCATCTCTTACTGTATGTGAAGCAGGTATGACACCACCACCTATTTCTTTCCAATATCTCACACCTGGATATTGTGGAAGTGATACTATTTGATATTGCGTACCTGATGGAATCGGATCAGTTTCTGGTGGATCACCCAGATTAGGTTCTGCCTGATCTAACCCAAGATATTGATATCTGTCTTCTGTTAATTTGTCTTGTGGAGTTCTTTTGACTCTACCACTAAGATACTTTGGCATATTATGTCGTGCTGTTCTCTAGAATACTACAAATGAATTCCATTTGAAGTGGTCCGACTAATCCACCCGTGGTTGTTACACCTACGTTAACAGTAAAAGTATTTGCAATTCCAACAAAAGTTGATACACCTAAACTATTACCATTTGCTGCTGGATCAGTGCTTCGAGGATATTTTTTTTCTTTAAAGAAATTATCTTGTGAACATTTAAAAACTAAAGACTCATTAGTAAATTGAATTGTATCACCACTTGTAAGTTTGTGAGGAGCTGATGCTGTGACTGAAAGAATTCCTGTTTTAGAATCATAAGTAGTTCCACTTACAACCTGTATTTTATTTCCATTTTGACTTCCACTAACAACAGAAATTGGATCCTTATCTGCACGAATAAATCTATGAAGAGATGGTATAAAGAAATGTGGTAAAGTTTTGACTATACCTGTATTTGTTTCAAAATTAGTGTTGCCAACACCAACTTTTTGAACAGTGAATGCTGCTTGTGGTGATGGAAAAATAGATGTTGTTATACCATATGTTCCTGAACATGTGAAAGCAATGCCAGCCATTGTGATTTGATCATTTACACTAAAATCATGAGGATTCTGAGTCGTAACTGTTGTTAAACCAGTAGTTCCGTCATACAATACATCATTTATTGTTGTAATTCCCGTTTGCGCTCCAGTCACCACAATGGAATCAGAAATAAGTGCAGTCCTTTCTAAAACTAATCTACCATCAATTAAAATAAGAGAATCATTTGGAGGTATCTCCCCATCTTTAATAATTCTGTTATTTCGAATATTTCCTGCAGTTCTTGTTGCAACACTTGTTCTGCGATGTGTAAAGGTTACAGTTGGATAGGTGGTTCCAATACCAACATTAGCAACTTGTGCATACAAAACAATTGCAGATGTTCCCACTGGAGCTTTATAAATTGTCTGTTCTCCTGGTGCAACTGGAACAGCGATAGTCAGAAATTTATTTAGTGGTGCGACTGCCATATTATCTCAATGCTAGTATTAATGGTGTAACTTCTGCTTGAATTGACCTACTGAAATCTCTTCCAGAAATTGTAGAAGTTGTTTGATTGATTTGTAAACCTTCACCAATGTCAAAATTACCTTTTTGATCAGTAGAAGTAAATGGAATTTGTGCCCCATCTCTAGCTACAACTTCATTAGCCTTTATCGGGATTGCTCCTTGTAGGGGTGTCGCTATATTTATATCTGTTCCTGTGCCAACATATTCAAAAGAGTGTGAACTTGTCAGTATGCGACTGATTCTTTGGAGAGCAAAAGAATCACCAGGAAATAATTCATAAGGAATAAATTCATTAAATGTAATTGTTGTAATGCCAGTAGGATCAACTGTTGGAGTCGCACTCTCTACAGTATAATATATTGGTTCCATGATTGGATCCGCAAGTGTTCTATCCCCCTCTATGTCAACAACTAAATTTTGACCTGCAAGATAATTCCTTCCCTGTGCAACCACATTAATTTCAGTTAAAAAACCAGATGGACTCACTGTTGCAGTTGCCTGTGCAATTATACCCTGCGGACCTTTAGGTTCTAATGTATCATCATCAGCGTCTATGATTAACACGTCTGGTGGATCAAGTGGACTAAATCCACTTAAATCAACATTTCTCAATTTAACAGATGACAATTGCTCCAAAGGTGAGGTAATTCTACCTAATCCTGCAGGAGTGTCTGGATAATTATCTAAGTCTATTTTAAAGTATAATGCTTGCCCATCAAAAGGTCTTCTTACATCGTTAACTGAATCAGTGACACCAGCAGCAACAACAGTATCTTGTTCTTCAGGATTTGTATTATCAATTAATTCTCCAGCTGGATTTGTATTACTTACTATACCAGTAAATTGTGTTGATCCTAATCCCACTGCAACTAAACCAAAATTACCAAATGATGAGTTTGAGTTTGTTAAATCACATTGAGCACCAGTATCAGCATAAATTCCTATATCAGTGTTAATTGTAAATATCGAAACTAACTGAGCATACGCATCATTTGTGAGAGATACACCAACACCAGCCTCATTATATTGTGTGAATGAATCACAAACCATTGATTTTAAATCAGCACCAACTAAATTAGTTCCTGTAAAAGAAGCATTTGCATCATTTCCATCTATCTTCATACCAATGCTTCCAGTCATAAAGTTTGTACAGTTTCTTACATATGGAGATCTCCATCTTCCAGACGGTCCTTCATTTACAGGACCTGGTACTGTATATCCTGATATTGCAGGGGTTGTAGATCCTGATCGAGGAGCAAATGCAACACAAGCAGCACCTTGATGACTGACTCCAACATTGGATCCTCCAAAATTAAGGTTTTCTATTAAACAACCTCTTCTTACATGAAAAACATCCTTCAGTGGATTTTTTGATTTGACAATTACAAGACGTATATCTTCTCCTGTTACTGATACATCAGTTCTCAAACCAATTGGATTATCTTCCTCATAAATGCCAGGTCTGATTTTAATGGTGTCAGTTTCTACTGCAATTGCAGCCGCAGCTCCAATCGTTGCCTTCGCATCCCCCTCTAACAATCCACTATTTGTATCACACCCATTTTTTGTAACCCATATTGTTCTCTTTGTCTGTACACCAGATGGTCTCCATGATACACCTGAGCCGACTGATGCCAAACGATAATCAGTTTTACATACTCCAACTCCATTGTCATCATTAATGTCTAATAATTTACCATCTAAATCTATATTTCCTCTAAAAGTAGAAACTCCAGAAACATCAACTTGTGTTGCAAAGAATGAACTCTCTTGAGTGGTAATGCCAACGAAAGTAGAAATACCAGATACATTTAAATTATCAAGTTCGGTGTGACCATCTACATCTAAATTTTTATTTGCAACTATGTTATCATTAAATGTTGCGATCTCATCAACAGTCAACTTATCTAAAGTTGTGTCTCCATCTACATCTAAATTATAATTAGCATCAATATTAGCGTCAAAGGTTGAAATTCCTGCAACGATGAGTTCATCTAAATCTGATAGACCATCTACTTCTAAATTTTTTTCTGCTACTATATTATCCTCAAATGTTGCAAGTTCAGCAACAGTCAGTGCATCTAATGTCGTTGCTCCATCTACATCAAAATCACTTCCAACATATAATTTTTTAGCTACTGCTGCTCCACCATCTATGGTTACAGAACCACCATCAGTAGAATCTGTGGCATCATCTGTAAGATTAAAATTAGATTTACCTGTAACATCTAAAGTATCCTTAAGTTTAGTGGCACCAGTTACATCTAATGTTCCTTGTATATCTGTGTTTCCATTATCAGTATCAACCGTAAACTTATCGGTGTTTGAATCGGTTTGTATCTTGAAGAACTTACCATCTGCATTGATAGTTACATTATCTTGGAATGTAGCAGCACCATCCACGTTTAGAGTTAAATTTAATTCAGTGTGTTGTCCAACGGTTAATGTATCATCAAATGTGACTGCTTGCGTTGCATGTAAAGTTCCAGTTATATCTAAAGTGGTGGTTGGATTATTATTCTGAATACCTACACTTGACATCCTGTAGATGGGTGCAGCGTTACCACTTCCAACATAACCCCATAAATCAAAAGTGGTAATAGTTGCTATACCAGTTCCAGGAATAGCTTGTGCTGTAGGAATTAAAGTGTCAGTTCCAATACCAAGACTATTCCCCTGAACCATATTGAGAGTATGAAAAGTCTGTGCGACACCTGCAAGTGGAATCTCTATACCTTCATCTTGTATTAATATACCCATTTGGTCTTCACTTGGTTCAACCGCAACCCATCTTACTCCATATACATTTCTTCTGAGGAACATTCCATTTTCACCATGCTGACCTTCAGAATCATAAATGTTTCTTGCTATATGAATACTTCCATCAATATCTAATCTTAATGGTCCTTGTGTTGCATCGTTAAGTTCAGGAATCGCTTCAATATTAGCAGGTATTAATGTTCCTAACCCAACTATAGATGTTCGAATACCGACATCAGGAATAATTAAATCACCTAATACAGAAACACCGATTCCAGTAGTTTGAAATTTTTTAATATTATCATGGTATAATTCAACGGCTCCATCTTCAATAAACCTAGCTATATTTTCAGTGTTATCGGGATTATTAATAGATAATAATGAACTCATCATTATTAAATTTCCAGGTCCTTTGTCTCTAATAACTGAATGTTGCTGACCACTTAATGTAGTATGATAAATTTCAAGATCGTCATCATCACCTAATTTTAATTTTGCATTATCAAGAAACTTAAGAGAATTATCTGATTTAACAAATGTAATCGATG
>VTLG01016851.1_pt1 | contig 16138 bp, 26 predicted proteins | sample 4694571 | NCBI WGS metagenome assembly VTLG01 (sample SAMN12604809, study PRJNA352737) | marine metagenome | biome: ENVO:00000447; feature: ENVO:00000209|ENVO:00000569|ENVO:01000036; material: ENVO:00002151; isolation source: viral sequences binned using virsorter ...
GACTAAAACAAACATATATTCAAAATGCTGTTCATATCTTTTATGAGTTAAAGGTGGTGTGTGTTTATACCATATCATTGTATCATGTAAGTTAAATCCCACACCTTTAAAATGTAATGCTTGTCTAAATGAAGTGCCTGATTCTGTTCCATTGTTTGTTTTATCCCCAACAATCCATACAACAACACCACCTTTCTTAATAACCCTGAATAATTCTTTTGCTATTCCCTTAAAGTCAAACGAATATCCATTATAATTTCTAATATCATCATAAGGTGGACTTGTTACTACAAGGTCTATTGAACCATCAGGTATATCTTTAAGTTTTTCCAAACAATCACCATGTATTAACATTATAATTTCCTCCATGTTCCATTTGGATTTTTTAGTATGATACTTTCACGTTCCCAATTAGAGATCCATTTTGAAGCACTTTCTTCATCAAAACTATCTGATTTTATTAATTCTTTTTTAAATAAAACCAAATAAACACTACCATTCTCATCCTCACATGATTTCCAGGCTATGTTTGCAGTTTTTTCCTTGCTTAGATTTGATGTTCTAAAACCTGTAATATCAGCATTAACCCCACCACTATCTTCAACACTTAGACCAAATGTTTTAAAACTGTCTTTAAGAAGTTCTGTTACACAATCAACATCATCATCTTGTATTGTTTCTCTAAAGAACAGTTTTGCATGTGCCTGACTCAAACGTACAATAGCTTCTAATTGTCTTGTTCCTATTGGTAAACAATCCACTTCATTAGCAGAAGCAGTTCTCATCTTTTCATAGAATTTAATTATTTTTTGTTCCATGTCTATAGTGAGTTTTGGCTTTAATGTTCTAACGTGATTTAGATATGCTGTTAACTCTCTTTCTGTTAAGTAAATGTTTTTGGAATCTAACCCACCTCTAAAAGTTTTTAATATATGTGAAGCTTTTGCTAGATCAGTTCCACTATCAACAGTATCTCTTAATAAAAACATAAGATCAAACCTTGATAATAATGTTGGTGGAACATCTATATTATCACCTATTGGTAAATCAACATCATACCTACCATATTTTGGATTTGCTGCTGCAAGTATTGAACATTTTGCTTCAAGTCTTATACTAACACCAACTTTTGAAACTGATATTGTCTGTTGTTCCATAGCTTCGTGCATTGAGCTTGTTGTTGCATTATCCATTTTATCAAATTCATCGATTTGAACAAATCCACCATTTGCCAGTGTTAAAGCTCCACCTCGTAACACACTTCTTCCATCAGCTTGTTTTTCCATCCCAGCCGTTAATCCTGCTGCTGTGCTTCCTTTACCACTTGTGAATATTGATCTTTGTGAAACATTGTTTGTGAATTTTAATAACTCTGACTTAGCAGTTGATGGATCACCCCAAAACGCCACATTAATATCAGCTCTTTTTGCTCCACTGACACCCTTTGCAAGATGTAGAAGTATTGCAAGTTTCTCCGACTTCAATCCATAAATATGTGGTGCAACAGATCCTATTAATTTATTTAAAAATCCATCAATCTGTGAATCCTGTTTCAGTTTTTTAATCTCATCATCTGTTGGTTTTATTAATTCGGTTTCTTCCAAATCCTCAACAGATATTACATCAACACTTATGGTATGCTCATCTTTCTTTGGATCTATTAGTGTTTGGAATATACCTGTTATTCTTTTCTTCTGTCCTATAAACACATCCCCCACAAAATCACCATAAATCTTACCCATAAAAGTAACAGGGCTATTGTGTTTTGCTTTATCTAATGATTCCTGCATCCATATTGTTTGAACATAGTCTGTTTCTATTGTAGATGAATCTAAACTCATTGGTTGCCTACCACACCCCCTACTAGAACATTTTACCTGTGGTATTTTTTTGTGCATATCACATTCAACACTCTCAGTTGCTCCACATAAACCACATACAACACTTCCTTTTTTAATATATGATTTTCTTTCATCAACTGCAATTACCTGACAATCGAATGTTAGTATATGATTCTCATGTTCTCTTGGTTTTAATTCCTGCATTAAAACTGCTGGTGTACCTATTGGTTTTATTTGAAGTCCGGCAAAAGCACTTCTTACATCCATCTTCCTTCCCAACTTTGCTTCTAATTGTCTATAAACTGCTTCTCTAAACAGTTTAAAAAACACATCTTGATTTTCACAATAAATATCAATAAAATCTTTATCAGAAATATCAACAGTTAATATACTGTTTGGTCTTAACGCATCAATCACATCTGTGTATTTTTGCTGATTAAGAATTGATTCTAAATCATCTCTGATTCTTGAATCAGTGCTTACAGACATTTTTGCACCCTTTTATTCAAAAGTATTCCAATCTGCGTATGTCTTTTTTGTAATTTTTTAAAATCATCAACAGACATTTTATCTACTAACTCTTTCCATAAATCGAAATCAGAAAAAAAATCAGGTATCTCAGTACCAAAATCTGTAATCTTTCTTATCTTCTTTCCATGTTGTTCAATAAACTCTTTTGTTATTAATCCCAACATTGAACTAAATGATGTGTCTGATGGTTTAATTTTCTTTAATTCCTCAAATGCTTTTTCTGTTTCTGCTGTTACAGAAATACATTTTATACCTGACATGAAGTATATTATATTATTTCTTTAATAAACCTTTCTTGAAGTTAATTATATATATTATATAATTATATAGCTCTCTTTTTTAGCTAGGCGATCTTAGAATCATATTGGAGTTTTGGTTCTACGCCCAATGGCTCTAATTTTTCTGCAATTTTTAATGCCTTTTCAAATTCTAATACGGTTTTTAACTCTTTCCCATTTTTTTTCCATGTTAAATAAATGAACATAGAGTGTATAGTTTTTCTTATCAATATAAGTTTGACTAATTATAAATTATTTATATGAAATAAATCGGAGTGTGTCCACAACGACATTGTTTTACTTTGATTTTATTGTGAAGTTTCAACGCCTGGGTTGCTTCTCTTATACGTCTTTGGTGTATATGAGTTGATTTTGTTAAATCTGAATTTGTCATACCCTTACTTTTTGATTTCTTAATAGCCTTATAGATTATCTCATATATAGAATCAGGTTTTATTATGTCAGGTTGATCTAAAACATCCTTTTCTGTATCGGTCTTAACGACCTTATATGCTCCCCTAATCATGTCCAAACATATCGTTATTATATGGATCTAATGTTATTGTTATAGTTCCTGTTCTCTTTGCTTCCTTTGGATTTATTTCCACATATGAATCTACACCCTTTTCATATCCTCTCAAGAACGTTCCTGTATTTCCAAGTAATACCTTCTTCTCTAATATCTGATTTTTCTTTCTATCGTAACTCATTCTCATTACAGGTCTTACCCAAGTATCATGGTTATGACCCATTAATGCTACATCACAATCAAAGTCACCGGTTAATTGTTTCATTCTATTTACTGCACCACCAGCTTGCATACCTGAATATCCACCGTGCATTACAAGAAATAGATAGTTTGCTATTTCTTTCTTTTTATGCGTTAATGTTAAACTAATATACGCTAATCTTCCTAGATACCTAAGTCCTAATGGCTTACAAAAGTCAGTTATGAATCTTTTCTGATTGATTGTTTTCCACTCATGGTTTCCTGCTAATAGCCCACCTATTGTTTTATCTTTAATTGGATTCCATGTGTCAAGAAAGAACTCAGTTTGTTCTTCTGTGGTTAACATTCGTCTATCAACAGTTTCAGGATTCCATCTTTTATCTACAATACCACCAGCATAGGCTTGCACATTATCTATGTAGTCACCCATTCCTATGGTGTATGCGTTATGAGTTTTTCTTATCCACTCTACATTTCTTTTATATTTGTCTATATCACAACCCAATGCACCAAGGTGAATATCGCCAAGTGGTCTAATGTTTATTAGATCATCAGGTTTTGTTAATTCTATTACATCTCTTACACAGTGCATCTATATTATCATACTAACCTGTTTATTTAAACCTTACTGAATATCTTAGGTTTATTTACAAACCAACGTCTTAGTGTAAATTTTCTAATTACTGCGATTGATGTATATATCATTGAAACTGTTAGCATTGTTATAATACTATATTCCGAAATTCCATCAACAAACAAAGGAAGGATGAAGTAATTAACAGGTAAATAAATTACAAACCCTATGACTATATCCATAATTGTTTCAATCATTGATCGTGTCTTTGTATCTTTCATATCCTTCCCTGCCGTGAATCAATTTTTTGTTTTTTTGATGTTTTCCATAACTTTCGCCTTTGTTCGTTTTGATACCCATCTGGTAAATGGTGTATACATGGTTCAGCTAATGAATAGTTAGATTTACAGGTTTCACAGTAACATATAATCTTACTCTTTTTGGCTTTCATCTTCTTTTCATATTCAGGGGAACCTGGATCAAATTTAGAGCTTTTAACCCTACGCCACTTTCCATTTGGTAGTTTTTCCCACTTCATTTATACTTACTTCCATCAAACTCTTCCTTCTCAACCCACACCCACTTTCCTTTGGAATCAGGTCTGTATAACTTCTTCTTTTTATCATGTAGTATTAATCTTAAAATCTGCATTTGGTTTGCAAGTGTGTATATTAACTTAGTTTTTTCAGATGAGTTTGGCATACCCTCTATTTGTTTTTTTAGTTTTGCTATTATTTCTACCACGGTTTCTTCTTCTGGTAAATCCCACTCTGGTTTTCCAAAAATATTTTTAAACCAATCTCTTCCTAATCCCATCTACCATCACCTCTTCTTACTTTTTTAATTTTCCAGTCCTTTGCATACCAACCTATTGTAAGACCACCTGCAAAGTATGCAAGGCAAATTAAAGTAAAAGTTAAATCCCCAAACACTAATTATCACACCACTCTGTACTATGACAACTACATCTACATTTGTTTTTATGGCACATAACAGTTGCACATGATGTGCATTTAAGAAGTCTCATCATAATTCATGTCTCTCTTTATACCAACATGGTAAACATGTTTTATCACCCATTCTTATGTTTTGAACATCTCGTTCTACTATTAATTTTTGTCCACATATCTTACAGTTCATTATCATAATATAAAAAAAATAAGATATAAAGGTTTCTTATTACTCGTTAGGAGGAAACATTGAGAGTGTTAACATCTTTCTGTTTGAACCTGTTGCTTCTTTCTCAAGAACCCATACATCAAGTCCGTCTGATGCATCTTTTTCAACGCATTTTTTTACTACATCATTCCAGTATTCAGATTTTGCCTGACCTACTATAGATTTTGCAAAGGTGTGACGGACACCTTCTGGTGTGGTAATCTCAGCTACATCTGCACCAATCTTGTCAACAAATTTGACAGAGAATTTTAGCACTTTTATTGTATCACCAGCAGCCAATGGCTTGGTGTTTTCTGATGCTCCACCCATATCAAGAACTTCCGTTACGTTCATACATAATAATTATATCCTTTCTTATAAAAACCTATCTTGATTTATACTCATTAAAAATAACAACAAGTAATTGATCTACTAACTTACTTCGTATTTGTCCAAATACCTGGGATTCAGAATCCAATTCCGGATAAAACATCCTTGCTAACTGGTCTGCTTTAGTTATAACTGCCACTAAAGTCTCAGCACTTTGGGTTACACCTTCTGGCACATCTACATGTGGAAGGTTAAATTTTATTTTCTCTCTATAGAAAGATGTTTGTTGTGCAGGTCTATTGTAATTTGACCGAAATTCGAGTGATCCTCCTTGAGATTTGAAACATTCCTGATCAGCACATATAGCCTTTGGGTCTTTTTGATAAAAAATCTCATTACCAACGTGCCACTCTTCACCACAATTCTTACACATTCCATCAAATTTGGCTTTCATTTTTGTACCCATAACATATAATACATAATCTCTTATATAAAAACCTTACTTAATAAAACTTAAAAGTGTTTATATAGATTTAATATATGGATAAAGTAGAAAAAATATTATGGATAGTATTGATAGTATCTTTAGTATGCTTCTTCTCTTTAAATACTGCGTTTGCAGATAAGTTTGAAGTAATTAGATTCATTCATAAAGACAATCCAAATGTATGTATAATGGAACCTGAACCTGATTTACAGGAAAGGTTTCATGAAGAGGTTTTGGATTTAACAATAAAATCTGTCTTAAATTGGCAAAATGAGATGAAACTTCTAACTGGTGGTAATTGGTTTATGCCAATAGAGTACCACGTATATGAAGAACACTTTGATAAGTACCCAGAAGATTACAAACAGTGTAATATATTCATAGAGTATAGACATCATAACACAGGTGAAGAAGGAACAAAAAATATGAAGGCTTTAGGTTTTACTTCATTTGATTTCTCATCATCAAGCCATCAATACTCTTACGTTTTATCATATATGCACTCTCCAAAAGCAACACCAACAATTAGCCTTTGTTTAGGATGTGATGATAAAGACCAAAGTTTTACTGTGGAATTAGCCCAATTACCCCTACCTTCTGATACAATTCAGACCATTATAATGCACGAATTTGGTCATGCACTTGGCGTTGGGCATTATATTGCTGACCAGAGAAACCCCCTAAACATACCAAGTTTAATGTACCCAACACTAGATCCATTCGGAGACAACAATTATGAAATTCAAGATATAGATAAAGAGATGTTGATAAAACTATATACTGAAGATGGATTTGGTGGATTTCAGGGAACAAAACCATATTATTTTAATGTTAGTGAATTAATACCGTAAGGCTTTTATATATCTATTATTTAATAGATATATGGCAAGAAGAAAGGCTGGAAACACACACACGACAATATCAGTAACCTGGTCTGATAAAGAATTATTCAGAAGATTTGCAAAAAAAGTGAAGCAAACAAGAACAGGTGAGATGTTTGAAAGTGATGCTGTTGTTTTTCATAAAATGTTAGAAGCATATAAAAGTAATAATGAAACCGATCATGAAGCACACTCAACTTATCCTTCTAAGTCGTAGTCTTTTTGTTTTTTGATGTGTAGTTTTTTCTACAAGTATTGCTACAATAAATTCTTTGTCTGCCTTTATATCTGAATGGAAGAACTGCATTACATTCTATACATTTATGAATTTCATCTCGTCTCATGTATTTTCTTTATATACTAAGTATATAAACGTATCGCTTTAGAAATTATTCTTTATCTTCTTCTTCTTGCTCTTTCTTTGAATTATATTTTAATCCAAATGAGCCAACGTTTGAATCTGGTACACCTGTCATACCTGACTTTCTGCCAGAGTATTTCTGATCTACACCAGGTTTTCCACCACCCTGACCATAAATTGCATTAAATCCTGCTGAATCTTCTTTACCTACACCAAGTCCTACTCCTAAACCTTTTCTTTGACCTGTTGCTGCATCATATTCTGCTTCTTTTGTTGTTTGTTTTGTATCTTCTAATTTAAATTCTTCAGATTTATCATCATGTGTTTCACCTTCATAATCTTCACTTGCATCTACTGGTGTATCTGTTGAAACACCTGCCCTGTTTCCACCAACACTACCATATGCACCATGCTCTACATCTGATTTTGCAAATCTTGATTGTTGTCCTATTCCATGACCAATGTGGCTTCTATCATCATCTCTTGTCTGTGTTCCCACTGATTCAAATGGTATAACTGGGTCAACTTCCCCTGCTTTATCCTTAACATCATCACTATACTGTGTGTTTCCCTGACTACCTGTTCTTGAATGATCTTCTGTTTCAGAGTCTTTTGAGTTACCAGTCTCATATGTAAATCCTGTTTTAGTCAATAACCCTTTTATTTCTTTTGGAAGTTGGTTCCATGATTTTGACAAAAATCTTGGTGTTGGTGCATGTATTTTAACCAAAGCATCATATCTTTCATTGGCATCCATATCATCCCACGTTTTATTTATTATAATATCCTTCACAAAAAAAGTATCGTTTATATGAATATTCTCTACTGATCCTTTATCATTGAATATTTCAAGATATTCACTACCCATTTTGATAACAATTCCTCTACCTTCCTTTCCATTAGAAAAATAGTGTATATCGTCTCCTATTTTCGTGTTTTTTATCTTATTCATGTTTACTTTCCTATTTTGATTTGACGGACTTCCTATATAAGTTTCGCTGTTAATAGGTGTGTCATTCTCGCCCCTACCATTCACAAACGCAGAATCTAAGTTTCCATACCCATTTCCATCCTTTTCATGTGGTTTTATAACCTCTTCATTTGGATTTTCATCGGCTTCTGATTCTGTTGATCTATACGCTGGATTTGGGTGTTCCCACCTACTAAGTTCCTCTACACCTATAGAATTTGCATCCATTTCTGCATCAGGCACAAATATAGACCTGCCACTAACTTCTTGCCACTCACCAGCTTCCCCTGAAGAAGGGTTGTTTACCGGTGGATGTTTCCATGGTTTGTGTACATCTTCCATAACTACCATCAGCATAAATCACATATAAAGTTTCTATCCAAATATGGCTTCTTTCAAGCCTTTTCCTACGTCTAAGAGATACCAACCATCACCAGAAGCCACTGCTTTACATGCTAATACTAAACTATCCGGATAGTCATCATGTTCATCTGATTTGATTTTCATGATTCCTGACTCTGTATACTCTCTTCTAAGATATGATAATTGATAAACCATTTTATCTATCTTCTTTAGTTTAATTTTATGGTTTTCAAATAAGAGTCTAAGATTCTTATACATTTCTGCTTTTTCCTGTAAAGAGAAAACTACACCTCTAGCTGGTAATCCCTGCTCTCTAGCAAGATCTATTAATCCACCACCTAGACCAGTCTCATCAATAAATACGGTCTCAACTTTATAATCTCTTGCTAATTGACCAATTCTTCCAGCAACCTGAACAACATTACTTTGTGTTTCAGATTCAACTGTTTCAATAAAAACCGTATCAGCATCATCAACACCTGCAATAGTATATACCGTTTCATCCCTACCAGATCGTGCAACATCAACACCCATATAATATCTAAGCCTTCCTTTCGGTGTTCCATCTGTTATAGCTTCTTGTATTAATGAGTTTGGGATTAAGGCATCTCCAATATCCAAGAACTCCCCCTCGACCTCCTGAACATATTCTTCTCTAGTCAATCTTTTTATTTCATCAATAAATGTTGGATCTTCTTGAACAAGTGGGTTGTCTGTACTTTTAACATGAAACTGTGTCCACATTCCATCAGGGTTTTCAGGCTTTGCGTTTTGACACGCTTCATAGAAATATCCTGACTTACTAAACGGTGTAGATGTTAACCAAACCCTAGCTTGTGTTGCCAAACCAGATGGTAGAAAAGCTCTTAGTATGTCTGTTTTAATGAAAGAACATTCGTCTGCTATAATAACATGTGGTGAATAACCTCTTAATGAAACACCAGTTTCACCGGTTGCCCTAGTTACAATTTTACTCGATCCAGTATTATCCAAAAACCTAACCCACATTTCTGTCTGTGTGTTTCTTACAACATATCCTTTTAGAAAATCATTATTCATTATTAAATCTCTAATTCTACCAAACATGATAGTAGCCTGATTTTGAGTCGGTGCAGCAATAACTATGGTGCAATCATGATTTACAGTTTTTAACATTAGTGGTGCATAGAACGCAAAATGAACAGCCTTAACAGCAGTTGACATTGTTTTACCAACCTGCCTACCTGAACGATATACTATAAATCGATCTTTACAATCAACATATTTCTTATTATATGGAAAAAGTTTATGATTTAAGAATATTTCACTAAACTTACTTGGACTTGTTGCACAATCGGCTATACTTTGTAGAAAGTTTTGCCTTTCCTCAAGCACTTCTTTATTTGGTCTAGCCATTAGTGAAACTCCTTCCCACATCCTAAACATTCAGAATATCCTTTTGAATGACCATCATTTTTACCCCAATGCCATTTAAATCCTTTTATGCTACCACACGCAGTACAACTTTCTCTAAACTCAGCCATCTTTTTGCCCTCTAAAATGGCATAAACACGTACACATCATCATTTCTTGTATGATTTCATCATCACAATGACCACATAATGAACAACATAAATTACTCATTATGACACCTACATTTACAATTTATGGTTTTTACTACATCAGGATCTACTTGCCAATAACACCCACAATCCAAACAACTGCCGTTTTTATAATGAACATCTTCCATTATGCTACCCTCGTATGAGTTGTTTTTATATGTTCTATGACTTCTTGAGAGTCTTTAAACCCCCCTCTACCACACCATATACAGTGTTTTATATTATAAACCTCATTCAATTTTTCCACCCCATTGTTGTGCCATAGCTGATGCTATACCTGTAAATGTTCTACTTCTAGCTGTAGAATTTCTTGGTGTCATATACCAACCTTTAGTATATCTATGACCATTCTTTGTGGTTATATATGTCACATCAACTATTTTTGTTGGTTTTAATTTAGGTAAGTTTTTCAACCATAAACATGTTTTTTTAGAATGATCATGTCCGAATTGATATGGTTGTATTATCTGTGTATATTTTGGAAGGTTTGCTTTTTTAGATGGAACTGGATTTTCAATACATATTTTTTCTATGTTTGAATTATATAAAGTATTAAATAAACTGGTGTCTATAATTCTATCTTCTATCTCATTAAGTCTAGCCCTATTCCTACACATAAATGTACATGGTGGATGACCCACCATTAAATCCCAGTTTTTATCTAAATGGTTTAAGATGTCATCTTTAATATGATACTTACTAAAAGTCTCTGATTCCTTTATATCACAAGACCAAGCATCATGACCCAATGATCTAAATGCGTCTCTTACTCTCCCTGAACATTCACAAGCTATTAATACTTTCATTCTGATTTCTGTGCCTTTATTTGCCTGAATATGTTTGAAATATCGCCCTCTTTTGTGTACTCTGCCTTTTCGGTAAGTACAACCTTACTGTTAAGATCATTAAGTGTTTTCATTATTCCCAAGAATGAGTTAATCTCACTCTTTGTATTTCTATCAGGTATGTTTCCATCAAGTTTTGCCTGTGTTAATGCCATTAATACATTCTCAAATGTTAGTTTTGCCAGCATATCTATCATCTCTTTTACATCTTCAGGATTTCTAGTGTCTAACTCGTTTATGAATTTAACAAAATCTTCCCTAATGCCACATATTGCACCCTCTTCATATTTAAAACACTTTCCATTTCCACCAGATTCTATTGATCTATAAACACATTGATCACATAATGCTGGTATGTTAGCAGTTTTTAAATGTTTAGCAGAATTAAATGGTGAAACCGTCTTTCTTTTATTTTCTACCACGGCTGTGGTGTTTGTGTTTTTAATCTTCTTCATCTTAAATATATCATCAGGCATATTGCAATTACTAAAACAAAGAATATAAAGATTATTATTTAAAGTTATCCTCATAATAACCACATGCTTTCATTTGTGGCATAAATAATAATGCTATCGGTGCTTTAAGTAATGCAGAATAATCACAATCTATTATTTTGTCCACTGTTATGCCTACCGTTTCCAAATAATCCTTATGTTGTTCACATAAATGACGTAGTATTGGTATTGTACCCCTACCCCTTTGACCAAAAAACATGGTTGTAGTATCACCATTATTCCAAACCTGTGTCTTTTTTGACAGAACACCTGAAATCCAAGTTGCAGTATTAACACTGTCAAATATATTATCTTTCACATATTTTGACTTTGCCAAACCATGATACCTGATATTTCTTGGAAGTTTTTTTATTTGATCTTCCATCTCAAGCTTTCCCTTTATTTCACCCACACAAACCAAAGTGTTTGCTTCAAGTTTAAGCTGTGCTATATGCTGTAAATAATTCTCCTGTAATGTAGGTATTGTCCAATCTATACCCATTTCTCTCTCATCTTTCAAGTATTTCAGAGTTTTATTCATGTCATAATAAACATCAAATTGGGTTGCAAGATTATATGATTCCTTTTTATCCTTTAAAAACTGATGATATTTGTCAGGATCATCCTTAGAACCAGGCACGATAAAAACAGAGTTGAATTTGTCTTTGAATTTATCTATACTTGCATATGAATAACGGTGTGAAAACATAACATTTTTAACACCACACTCCTCTAATGCCTCCACTGTCGCCTTGTTATTGGCGTTGAAGTATATTTTCAACGTCTGCTATACGCCTATCTACTGCTTTTAATCTATTTTCAATCCAATTTTTATATAAAACATCTTTCTTTTTAAAATACTCACTATTAATTATACTTTCTAATACATCTTTGTATGAGTTATATTCATCCAAGTGGCGTTGTTCTTCATTCATATTTTTCCCTGTTATCCTCAAAACATTTTGTGGCAAATGGACACATTCCATCACATAGAAAATTCTTTGTTCTCTCAGGCAATGTTTTATTAACTAATGAATCTTTAATTATTTTTGCTTTTTCTACCATTTCTAATAATACTTTATCAGGATCATCTAGTTTAAATGATAATGCTACTGGTTTATCTCTATCTTCCTTTGAAACGCTATTTGAAATATACATTATACAGCCACGTTTTGCTTCTATACCATAACATTTTTTTAATAATGCGTTGTAACAATTTGTCTGTTGCTTGTGTGAATCACTTGCTTTTGAGTTATATTTTGAAAAATATCCTATTGAACCTGTTGTTTTCTTATCAACTATTACCCACTCACCTTTAACTTTTACCAAATCATCAACAGAACCATATATTATATCTAGGTGTTTTGGATCATCTTCTGGTAGTTTTCTAGCCCATTCAAGATCAACTGGTTTATCTTCAACATAGTCATAACCTAAAAACTTCTCATGATGTTCTGTTTCTGCAAGTTGTGAGTGTGAATGTACTAATTGACCAAAATAAAGAGATTTCATATCCTCTGTTGACATACCACTGTCCTCTGATATTTTCTTGTATGTAACGTATCTCATACAAGGTTTTATGACATCACTTACATGTATAGTGCCAAGCCTTTCAGTTTTCATTGCTTCGGCTTGAGATTTTCTAAATAGGAAATAAACATGGTTGTTAATATCCTCCAGTGTAAGCATACAATATATTTGGTTATATGTTATATAAGCCTTTCTAGTAACTTTCTTCTAAAACAAACTGAAATGTTTCTGTCTGCTCTGAGATATCACCATCACTATTCTTTAACTCAACCTCACCAGCCCATATACCAGCATTTGCTATTGCTGTGTCTGTTGCAGAGAGTGAGTATGATACTAACCCAGACCCCCTTGTAGTAAAAGCGATTGCACCATCAATGATTAGTGTTCCATCTGGTTTCCAAACCTTCCATTTGCCTGTAGCATATGTGGTTGTGTTTGAAAGATCTTTTGCTGATCCACCGGAATCGGCTACTGTTAGTTGTAAGGTTGCCCTACTTCCAGCCTTTACCCTAAATTCTGTGTTTCTTCCTGTCATATCAGCACTTGCACTCATATCAATCACTTCTAATTGTTTTATCTGTCTTATAAGTTTTAACTGTTCCTGACTTACCACCACTTCTAGTGATGTTAGTTTTATTTGCTGATGATACCTTATTACTACCACCTAAAGTTCTAATAACCCTTCCTATTACTTTCACTGCACCAAAAAGCCCATATTTTAAATGTGTTTCTGAAAGAGATAATGATTCATTTATGGCACGAATTATAGTTTTTAGTGGTATCGGACTCTCTGAAAGAGATAATGATTCATTTATAAATCTTAATAACCCTGTTATTTTATGTGATGTTTCAGAAATATGTAATGATTCATTAACAACATGTACTAATAAATATAACTGCTTAATAGAGTTGGTTGATATTTCTAATGTTTCATTAATAATCCTAACCATAATTCTTCCTAAATCACCGGTAAATTCTTGAAGTGATACACTTTCTGATAAAACTCTAACCATGGTTCTTGGATTTTTTAATAATTCATTTATTGATAATGACTCATTTATCACTTTTAATCCTGTTCCCAATCTTGATATGTTTTCTGACACACGTAATGTTTCATTTACCATGAACACTATAATTGCAATCTTAGATATTACTTCAGATGTTTGTATAGTTTCATTTAATATTCTAACCATATCCTTTAACCTTGAAACTGATTCGTTTATTGACAATGATTCATTAATCACCTTTAAACCACTTCCCAGTCTTGATATGTTTTCTGATACACGTAATGTTTCATTTATCATTCTAACGAGAGATCTTATTGTTCCATCAAACTCTGATAAAGATAACGCTTCATTAACAAATCTTGACATATTTGACAATCTTTTTGTGGTTTCACTAACCTCTAATGATTCATTAATAAATCTACTAAGCCCAAGAGTTCTGTTTGGTGAAGTTAGTAGTTGTAATGTTTCATTTATGAATTTTATTAAACCCTGTATCTTTCCTACATTTTCATTTATTTCAATAGTTTCATTTATTAATCTCTTTAATGCTTCTATTCTGTTTGTTACTTCTGATATGTTTTCTGATTCTGTTATAACTCTGTTCATTCCCTTTAATCTTGCTATTGTGTCTGAAACACTTTCAGTTTCTGTTATTGCTCTAATCAAACCTAAGACATTTCTTACAGATTCGTTTAGTTGAACATTCTCATTTATCATTCTTACAATATCACGAACAGTTCCATCAAATTCAGATAAACTAACACTTTCATTAACAAATCTAACAAGTGATTCTAATCGTGTGATAGTTTCAGAGACACTAACTGATTCATTTACCATCTTTAATAATAATGATAATTTAAATGCGTTTTCAGACACTTGTAATGTCTCATTATGAGTTTTTATCAACCCACCTAAATGATTTTTTGCTTCGGATAGTTCTAATGTCTCTGTTAATATTTTAGTTAATGCGTGATTTACATCAAACACATTTGTTTGAAATATGTTTCTCTGAAATGCTACCTGACCATAGGAGTTATCCTGGAAAACATTATCCTGAAATATGTTATTCTGAAATGCTGCTGATACTATAGCCAAGATTCCTCAATATATTTACCTCGAAAATAGGTCAAGTTTAACAGCGTTGGTATAACTACCTGTAAGTGTATTTCCCTCTTGTAATGATATTTCCACACCATCATATGTTAGTTCTGGTGGTTCATCTAATGAAGTGTATTTTTTCTCTCCAAGTAGTCTATCATCCAATGAAGGATAACATATATCATACAACACATAATCTGGTGTTAAAGCATAGTAACAATTATGACCAACATCGTTGGTATAATATGGTGGTGTTTCTGCCCATACATTGAAGTACACACTTCCAATTAATGCTAGAATTGCTACTCCTACCCAAAATGATATTGCTAATGCCTTTTCTATAATCAATTAAAATCCCTCGCCCTTAATATTTCTGCAACCAATTCATCTCTTGTTTCTTTTCCACTTCCGTTTGTTTCAACTATTCCATTCTGATTACTGTCCAATTTTGAATTAATTATTTTTCCACCATGAGTTTCAATTATAGTCATTACCTTCTTCTCTTCACTACTTCCAAATGTGAATTGAACATCAACCATACTACCAAGTGCGTGAGATGTGTTCATAAATGTAGCGTTAAATCCCTGAACTCTAGGCATTTTCTTATAACCCAAATCAGGTTTAGTACCTGTAAAAATCTCTGAATAAATTCTATTGTTTATATTTTGGGTTTGTGGAAACTGTATTACAGGTTTTTCTGCACTATCTATTGCCATTTTGCATTGTGCTATGTTTGGAAACACAACTCTTATTTTTTTTAATTGGTTTTTATTCATTTCTAAACACCTGTATTCCAACACTCACAGTATGTCCACAGACATTTTTGTAATGAGTTTCCTCTTGTGGAGATTCCACAAAATGGACTCATATCTTCATCTGGGTAATCGTTTTGGTTTGTCTCTGTATAAACAACTTCTAAAACATTATTTATTGATCCTCTAACAGTATTTATTGCACCAATACCTTCAATCTGATAAACATATCTTTTTAGTCCAGCAGCCCCATTTGTTCCACTAATTGATGTGCTTAATTCCAAACCCTGACCACTTGCATTACTGC
>VTLG01004653.1_pt1 | contig 16135 bp, 20 predicted proteins | sample 4694571 | NCBI WGS metagenome assembly VTLG01 (sample SAMN12604809, study PRJNA352737) | marine metagenome | biome: ENVO:00000447; feature: ENVO:00000209|ENVO:00000569|ENVO:01000036; material: ENVO:00002151; isolation source: viral sequences binned using virsorter ...
CGCCACCGCCAGCAACAACTAATACATCGCAAGTTAAAGCACCACCAGTTGGCTCGAAGGTTACTGTTGATGTGGAACCTAGACTACTATCCTCAAAACTAGCATCCAACTCAGAAGAGTTATATTTCTGGAAGAACCCATTGGCTCCAAAGGTAACAGCATCTTTTACATCATCGCTGTCCAACGGCTTCCACATGTTCGTGGTGGAATCTAGTTCGCCAAAGGTTGACGGCTCTTCTGCACCTTCACAAAAGTAAACCTCTGCCATATAACCATGCCAAACATCATTCCACCTGTAATCTTTTCCAACAGAATGTTTATCATTATCATTAATTGCACAATCGGAATTTAGAGCAGGATAGGTTGCTGTTGAAAAATCTGTAACCCTCGACCCATTAATGTATAGCTTAACCCGATCTGATTCGGTAGCTTGAGTTGTGTCAAGAGCAAGACAAAAATGTAGCCAAGTAGATGGGTCGCGAAATACTTGAGAAGTTTTTAGAGCAATAGTATTAGAAGACCCATCGTTGTTATAAAAGACGAAAGCACTGTCGTCATCAAAAAGAAATTGTGCGCCTGGTGAACCGCCGTCTACACCAAAAATAGAGCCTTTAGTACCTGCACTCACCGTTGGTGGAGTTTTCAGCCAACAACTAAACGTCCAGGTCTTTCTGTTTCCAGCAGTTGAAAATGTTTTGTATAAATTTCCAGAACCATTAAACCGCAACGAGTTATCAATCTCATAATCATCTGAGACTGCACTCGGTATAGCTGAACCGGGGAAAATCGCCATTAGGCATATATCGCAGAGTTAGTCAGCCACACATCAGTACCATCGCTGAAATAACTTAGCAAGTAGGTTCCTGCTGTCGTGACTGTGGTTGCAAGGTTTGCATCTGCCTTTGCTGCTGTACCGATGCTAATAGCATGACCTCCTGAATTTATAAGTTTTATAAACCCAGATTGTCCCAAAGAGCTTTCACTGCTCATGTCGCTACCACCCGTAGTAAAGGTAAGAGCAGCATCCCCACTCGGTGTTGTAATAAAATTCTGTCCTGCATCTAAGTCATAACTACCATCGTTATCCGTAACTGGCGTAGCTCTCTGTGAACCTGTCCATGCTGCATCATCAGCTTTGACTGCATCGCCTACACCTTTAGCGTTTATCTGTGTCTGAGCATTAGAGGACAGGGTGTTAATGTACTGGAACTCTGTACTTGTTACACTACCATCAGCTATCTTAGTAGCATCTATAGCAGCACTTGCATTTACATCAGCATCAACTATAACTCCAGTTCCTATAGAAACTACACCAGCGTTAGTCATTGTAGCGTCACCGCTTAACGAAACAGCAGCTACACCCGCGCCATCTCCAACTAATATCTCTGTAGTTGCCAAGGCAAGATCAGATGGTACACCCGAATCTCCTGCATCCCTTACCTTTACAGTACCAGCATCCATGTCTGCTAATTTTGCGTTAGTTATAGCTCCATCAGCTACAGTTACTGGTTGCCATGCAACACCATTAGTTGCAGCAGCTAGAGCTGTTAGCGCATAACCATCAGTACCAGGATAACTTGAGTCTGCAATGCCGTAGCGTGTCTCCGAGTCTACCGTATTGTAGACAAGAAGATCGCCTTTTGTCGTTAGCTTGTCATCACCAACAATGGATACCATCTGCCATTCAGGTGGTGAAGCACTGGTCGAATACTTTAAGTATTGGTCATTGGATGGGGTTCCAGCTACATCTTCTAGCTCCTCTAGCTTTATAGAACCACCTACAGTATCCTGCGAAACCCATGCTGGATTAGCGCCAGATCCAGCGGTACTAAGAACATACCCTGAAGTTCCAGCAGCCAGCTCTGTAGGCGCACCTGAACCACCGTAATATATAATACCACCTTGTGTGCCATCTGCTTGCTTTGCTAGAGTAACCGCATTATCAGCAATGGTTACAGCACCCGTGTTAGTCATCGTCACATCACCAGACAATGCTTTGTTATTATAGTCTGTACCATCCGCAATCATGATGTGCGTATCGGTTACAGCTAGAGAATCATCAATAAAGGAGATCTTCGATGCGGTAACTTTATCAGCACCAATAGTAACTACACCAGCATTTGTTATAGTTACATCACCACTGATAGCTGTAGGATTATAGCTAGTCCCATCGGCAATCAAAAGGTAAGCATCTGTATTAGTAGCCATGATTATATCATCGCCTGATATAGTTATATCAGTACCAACCGTTAATGCACCTGTAGTTGCTAGTGTAGTGAAGTCTCCAGCAGCAGGGGTAGCACCACCTATAACTGTACCGTCTATAGTACCTGCATTTATATCTACAGTATTATTTGCATTAGGGTCTACTGGTAGCGTTATCCACGCGTCATTAGCTACATTCCTTATCTTTAGAATTGGATTAGCAGCGTCAGAAATGTCTAACCATAACAGTCCCATAGATTCAGCAGCAGTACCACTTATAGTTGGTGCTGATGATTTTGCTATAAGGACTTGTACTGCCTGACCTGGACCTACACCACTCGTAGATCCGTCTGCATCAGTACCCATTGGAAAGGTCTTTTGTAGAACTTTCTTGATTAATTGTAAATGGTCATCCCCCTCAGATACAGGGTCAGAGGATAGTGGGTTTGTGCGTACTAGCGCACTAATATAATTACCAGTTTCTAGTGACATAGTTTACACCTTAAAAGTAGCCAGAAGTATTCATGACCCTCATCTCTGAGCCTGAATGCCTGTCTTTGTTGTCTTGTTCTTGTAGGTCTGATATCGCCTGTCTAAAACCTCTCTCCCATAACGGAACCCTCTCATCGTTCATTAGGAATGGTTCTGCCTGTAGAAGCGTACCATATAGATAAAGATCAGGCGCGTTCAGTATTGCCCAATTAGTTGGAGCAGAATCAGAAAGAGCGTCCAATGATTTATAGTACGTCATACTGTAAGCATACACAGCATCCGGTGTAGGACCGAATAGTATATTCTCACCCAGTATAGTATAGCTAGTTGGTTGAGCAGTAGTGCTGCCAGCTTTTATCCTATACATTATTTCAGGTGTAACATAGGACAAAGAAGCTATAGGACTTGTCTCTAAATGGATCTCCCTCATCTGCAAGTATCCAGTTGGTAGAGCATCTTCCTTACTTCCACTTGGAGTATTATCAGACACTATAGTTTCCATGGGCCTAATTCGCAATGTTCTATTGAATATTGCCTCACACAATGAAATGAATTCCGGTATCCTAGATGTTAGATCATCCCTGTCAAGCCAGTTAGCGACAGCAGTTTGGAGAGTACCGTATGTATTAATTGCCATTAACTTCTACGAGCTATAAAATATATATTCTGATTAAGGATTCCAAAATCAGTTTGAGTAAATCCAGATTGTCCTGGTCTGTATAACCACATAACTATACCCTCGTTGGTGTTGTCCTGAAATATTTATTATCAGGATCATTAAGATATCTTTTCATAAGATTATGATCTTTCTGTATATCTCCATTCGTTTCCTTCATCCACATTTCCCATACATTAAATGGGATAGAAGCTACTCTCATCCCGCTGTACTGCTTACCAAAAGTTAAAGGGGAACCATACTCATTCATATCTATCTTAGTTTCATTGACAATTCCTTCTATGTCCTGTACCGTGTTTATAGTAAAGGTTCCATCAGGTTCGTCATGTACAAAGGTAGGTCTTTCTGGCTCGTACTTTACTACTTTCTCAAAGCTCATGTTATAAATATCCGTATCTGTGTGTGTAGTTTGGTATAACTGTTCCTAATGGAAACATACCCTGAAACTTAAGAAGAGGAGATTCTTCAGGTATATAGATTTCTATACCCCTAGCTTTAGCAAAGCCAAGCAAATACTCGCAGTTAGGTCTTTCATCCCTGTACTCATTTGCATGTCCTGGCTCACCTGGGCCATCCATGTCAACGCCCCATATTCCAATTTTATCAACTCCTTCAAATATTGCTAACGCTAACATATAAGCAATAGAAGAGTTATAGTAATCACCTACTAAAGAAGACACATTTTTAAGAGGGTACTCTATAGCATTAGGTATATCAGGATACGCCTTCTGCATGTATAAAGGAACTTCTAATCCCCTAAGTCTATCTTCATAACCGCGAGGATAGAATGAGGGAATTGCCTCTCTTATGCACTCTAAAGGATGTATATCAAATAACCTGCTGCAACCGAGAAACCACCCTTCATCCCAGGGTAATCCCCATACTTCCCAGTCAGGGTCAGTAAAAGGTGCGTCATCATGGGTAGAAGGAGCTAAACCAAGAATAGCTATATTTCTCATATTGGCATAGACCCTCTATCAGACATTAGCTTCTTAGCATCCTGTAATACTTTTTCTTGATGCTTCTCATGATGTATCCCAGAATCAAACTCTTTCTGTTTAGCCTTCTCTTGCTTCTTAGCTTTAGACGCTGCTAACTGCTTCTTAGTATGCATAAAGTCTTTCTCTCTGTACCATATAGTCATTATCCATTTTTCTCCTTCTATAGGTGGTGTTCCTAAATGAAGAGATAGTGGATGGGGTTCCTTGTCTACATCTAAATTTCCAAATACTAATAATCTTCCCTGCATACCCTGTATACCTAAACCGAGTTCTGGGAAGACTGTTCCTGCATCTGTATTGTTTAAATATACAATAGCCGTTGCCACGCGATTACCAGATTCCTTCAACCTAAAAGATTCTGGAGCATCCTCGTGGCTCGGCATTGCATCCCAGTGAGGCTCATACTTCTCACCAGGAAGGTACTGCTGTATGTTCATGGGTTCGGCGCGAGTCAAAGGGAGTTTTACCAAAGCTGAAACCTCAGTAAAGATTTCATCAAGGACATCATCTTCTCCAACATCAACGCCAATCCCACTACTTGTACGTCTTTCATCAGCCAATTCCTTGCCGTGAACATTTATAAGATGTTGTTGAACACCTCTATCCTTAGCAAGGTCAATGACGTACTGACAGTAATCTACTGGCAGCACGTCATCTTTGACTATAATAGAAGGTATACTATCGTATACAAACAATATTACGTATCCTTCACACTAACTACCGCACCTGAAGAGCGACCGTTCTTAGCCTCAAGACCCCACTCTACAAGCATCATCTGCTTCACGGCATCACCAACTTTTGCAAGATTCATCGTCTGCCAAGGACGAAGATAATTGATTGACCAATAATCCCAATCCATTATGTAAACGATGTTATCTTCAGCGTGCCTATCCGGTACAAACTTAAACGTACCGAAGTCAGTTACGATAACGTCAACTGCGTTAACAGCATGTGCCATCTTATCTCCCTTTGTCTGAGTTCTTAACTCAGCAAGAGATGAGCCAGCTAGTGAAGATAGTTTAACCTTGAGATCAGGTTTGCAGAACATGGTGTCTGGAGAGCCACCAGATTCGTAACATCGCTGTACACAAAGATTAATCATTGCCATAGTAAGCGTAACTGTTGGAGTTGTTGCTGTACCAATGGAAGATCCATCAGCACCAGTAGACCCGTTTTTGTTTACAATACCAGTAGCATCATTATCAATCAAGTTAGACGTTGCTGTGGTTTTCCAACCCAAATAAGACTGAATCTGTCCAGCCTGTCGAGCCGTTGTAGCATCACCCGCTACCTTTACATTGTTGGAGCAAACCATCAATTCTAAGTCTCTCTTCATTTCCTTTGCTCTCTTAGCCATTTGATAGGCTTGCGAAGAGCGTCTACCGGCAAAGTCTACCGCTTCCGCAGTACCTGTGGTTGCCACAGTTTTGAAACTTATGTTGGTGTAATTACCCAAACGAACTGTCTCTGTAACTGCCAATGCAGGTGGCTCATCACCTTCTAATTGTGCATTATTAGCAGCAGTTGCCAATGCGTCTGTTTGCCATTCAAACAGAGTATTATCAGCAGTGCCACGTCCCATGCTAGAAAATGCTGGCGTATCCATTGGGCTTATGTTGTAAATTATATTGCTCAAATCTTCTCTGATGCCTACAGCACCAAAAGTAGTTCGGGCATTTGTAATTAAAGCCATAGTTATTCCCTCACGTTATGTTTCGACAAAATCTTCAAACAGACTTACGGCGTCATCAAGATGCCCTGTCTGCTGTAGACGTTTCATTTGTTTAGTACGTGCAGCTTTATTTGTGTCAGACTTTTCTTTTTTCGCAGAACTCCTAACAACTTTAGGTTTGTTCTTGACTTTCTTGGCTCTAGCTTTTAGCTGTTTGCCTTGCATGTCAGCGAATGCTTTAGCTTCCATAAGAACAAGTATAGATCTATGATCTACAAGTTGGTTTAACTCTTCCTGGGTATAACCCCTGGATAGGGCAAACTCACCTACAGATTTAGCAATAGCTCTCTGAGTTTCAGGCTCACCCCATTCTGGTAGTATTTGTACCATCTTGGCATGTTCTTCCTGTAACAATCTTTGATGCTGTGCTTGCGTTTCTCTATGCTGCTGTTCGTATGCTTGCTGTTGCTTAACTTGAAGACCTTGGATTTTATCTTGAACCTCACGATACTCATCTCGTTTAGTTAAGTATTCTTCCCTGTCTTCCATCTTGAGTCTTTCCCAATCAGTATTTTCAAATTGCTTTGCCATACTGTAGTTGGACTCAATAGCTTGTGACATAGCATTAACGTACTCTTGACGCGCTGCTTGAGTCTGAGCAATCTCACCTTGGAGATGTTGCGCTCCATTATCTAATTGCTTTCGATATTCTGCCAGCTCCTGCGTCTTTTTTGTATAATCCGATTGTCTTGAATAACCTCTAACGAGTTCGTCTTCTGTGACCTCTACATCTTCTCCGTTTACTCTTACAGTATAGAGAGCGGTTTCTTCGATCTCCTCATCTTCAGCTTCCTCATCCTCGGATTCTTCAGACTCATCATCAACATCATCACCTGCTTCTTCTTCGGCTTCTTCAGCTTCTTCAGCTTCTTCAACTTCTTCAGGCTCCTCTGTTTCAGTTTCTTCTGGAACGTCCTCAGCTACTTCTTGAGACGGTTTAGCTTCCTCTTCTTTAGGTTTCTCTTGCGAGTCTAATAAACCAAGGAATGCTTCTTGCGCTGTTGATATACTGCCTGGATCTCGCGCCAATTCACCAGCAATGTGTGGGTCTGTTTGATTGTCCACTATATAAACCTCCTAAATATAAGGGTGTTGCTTTTCAAGAATTTTAGCCATGTGTCCTGTTTCCACAATTGACGTTATATGGCCCTTTATCTTTTCTAGCAGCCTTACGGCTAACCAGATAGATTCTCTTTGGTCAAGATTCTGGGAACCGCTATGTTCCCACTGACCTAATAATTCTATCCTTAATGTTTCAAATGCTTCCGTTAAAAGTTCGTTTTCGAGAAGGTGTTTAGCCTTGATCTCTCTTTCTGCATTATCCATAATTATCCTATTGCTACTGCCCTCCCTTGCTGGGCTTCTAAGTTAAGTTCAGCTACTTTTAACTGCGTATCAACGGAATCTTTAGCTGCTTCCTGTTGAAGTTTCTGTTGTTTAACTTGTATATCAGCAGCTTTGATTTCAAGTTCTTTATGTTTCAATTGCATCTCTGCTTGTTCTAGTTGTTCTCTAGGATCAGGTTGATCTGGAACCATGTCTGGATTAGTTAAGAAGTCATCTACATTCTGAAAGCCCATATTCTTTACGAGTGCTGCTCCCATGTTATACATGTTCTTCTCATTAACAATCTTCAAACCACCTCTCATGGCATCTCCGGCAAAGGATAACATTGTCGTAAGGTGCATAAGCTGTTGATCTCTATTACCATTTCCTATACCTACTGATACACTACAATCATACTCCTCTCTCCACATATCAGGTCTTACAGGAATCCACTTATTCCTAAGCATTACAACTCTTTCCTTATCCTGATTCTTGAGGACCAATTCGTAGATGTTCTTCATCAACTCTTTAACGCCAGTCTCTGCGAAAGATCTGGCAATAAGCTCAACCCTAGATTGGGCTGCTGTCATAGTTGCATTAACAGCAGTAGCTGTCGTGTGGGATGTTAAAGCGTTATCATTTAAACCCTGGCTATACTTGTTTACACCACTCCTAGATTCTCTAAGTTGGTCAAGGTATCCAAGCATCTCAAAGGATGACTGTTCTAACTGTGGAGTTGCTAACGGCATTATTGCGTTAGGTGACTTAACTCTAACCACTCCCCCTGGTCTTTGTGTTAGGAGATCATCTAAGTTTGCCTGACCTTCAAGAACAGCGTACCTACCAAAGTTCTGGCTGTACATGTTGTCCATGAGGTTTCTCATTAGGGTACTCTTTATCAACTGAATATCCATGATAAGATCAGCAATAGATAAACCAAAGAACTTGTGTGGAATCTTTACTGGTGTAATACTGACAAAAGGAATTCTATCTATAGGTTCGTTAGCTAGAACTTTATCTCCCACTGAACAAACCTTCCTAAGTTCAGCAATACCATCCCCATCGTAATCCGTTCTTATAAAACTTTCATGTAACCAAAATGTTCTTAAAGCCTCTTCTGGTTCTGAAGTTCCGAATCCCTGATAACTAGCAGACTGATCGTAAGCATACCTGCTCAGTCTTTCTGCTGAATACTCAGCCATATCATCACCACTACCAAGCTCATCAACATCAAATTCATAGCCCATTTCTCTAAGCTCAGAAACAGTCTTCATAACTCTCTGACAAACAAAGTTAGCATCTTCGATAGACTTAGATTCCCTAGCTATTAAGAACTCATCAGGTGTAACATTTTCAATCTTAACCCTACCCTTACCAGCTCTCCTAGAGATAACCACATCATGGTAGGTTCCACCATTCTCTTCGTAAGCTGTATGTTCCATAACTTCTACATCATCGTCTTCAAGGAGAACAGTAAACTCCATCTCCTCAAGATTATTATACTCTTCTCTGTTCCACTCTTCTGTCTCATCCCACCAGCATTTGACAATACCATTCTTCTGAAGAAGCGCATCAGTAAACCATGTGTATAATATTTCCCAACCATTGTTATCCCTAGTGAAGATATAATTAACATAGTCTGTAGCTTGTTCAGCAGTGTGCACATCTTCTGGCCCAATAGGATTGAATTTAACCATCTCATCGCCAGAGGCGAACACTCTCATTAAAGAGGGCTTTATCCACTCTATCGTATCCATGACACTAGAATCTACATACTGGCTTCTACCATCAACCTCATTGCCAAAAGGAAGCGCATAGTAATAATCCATAGCTTCAGTTCTCTGCCTGGATATAACATCGCTATATCCTAGAGCATCGGTGATCTCACCCTGGATTCTTGATAGTAGTTCTTCTTCTGTTATTTTAGATGATGCCATAATTTCTATACTTTATTTCCTTTGTCCATTCTGGATCGCTGCCTGAAATCGCAAATCTCCGTGATAATACTGCGTAGCGTGTTGCGCTCATAAGGTCATCCTTGAATGGGATTACCTTACCACCTTTCCTGTGATACATCCTGAACTCTTCAAACCAGTCACCAAGAGTAGAGAATACATGGAACTTACCATTCTCCATATACTGAAGTATATCCATAAGCCCCTCTTCTACTGAGTTACCGCCTTTCTTCTCGCCTAATGCTGGTGGATTAGTAAAGTGGTCTAACAACATGTTACAACCCAAAGTTCTGTATTGTTCGGCTAGACCAGGATTACCCATAGAATCTCGTCTATTACCGTCATGAGGCCAAGCAATTGGAACAAAACTGGGCCTGTTAGATATAGCTTGTGCGTGTACTGCTGGGGTAGCTTTAGACTGCCTATAACAGTCATACACATATATTTCATCTTCATCCTTATCCCACGCTACCCACACCACCGCTGTAGGGTGGTCAAATCCAAAGTCAATTCCAGCTATTCTAGGCCAATGATCCGGTAGAACTCTAGGATCAACAATTAGTTTCTCATCAGGTACTGGGAAGACAAGGCCAGATCCAATGGATGGTCTGCCATATCTCCTCATTTCCCTCTCATGGGGAGAATAAGAGGACAGTATCTGGTGCATTACTGACTCATTCAAATGGCCCTTACTGCCTTTAAATGTTTCTACTTTCTCAGAAGCGTCATCCCATGTCGCATTTGTTAAAGACTGTCCGTCCTGAAGGTTATTCATAAAGGATGCAACTGTCTCAGTCATCCCATGTTCCGGTGTAAAGGTCATGTATACCATGCCTTGTCTGTCAAGAGTACGGGTCACTGCCTGGGAGTATATCTCCCTACTAGGTTCTTCATCCAGCCAAATACAATCTACCGATCTTCCCTGCCATTTCTCTACACCCATCTCGTAGGCTTTGAAAAATAAAGAAGAGTTCCCACCGCTAACGTGCCTGATTAGGGCGACCGATTTGGCGTTAGGGACTCCTGGTTTCCTTTCGGTTTTTATTATATAGTTTTTCGGTATAGTACCGGAACCAAAGGCTTCAGGGTCATCTGGGGAACCCAATAATTCAAACTGCACAATGTCCCTAGTTGTCTCGTTTGATACTCCACCAGCCCATGCAGTTATTGGTTGGTGATATACCTTACCCTCCCACCACTCTGGGTATAATCCAGTTAGGTGATAAGAAAGCTCCATGCTACCACAGTAACTCTTGCCTATACGGTTAGCAGCCATCAGGAGCCTCTGGTTGGCCTGTGAGCCACTCTTATGGAACTTTAGCTGGTAGGGGTAGGGGTCATAAGCATCTACCCTGTTAAAGCGTTCTCGCTGCCTTAACTCCTTTAAAAGTTCTAATGCTCTAGTGTTTGAGGAGGGCATCTAATTCCCTCTGGATTTCCTCGTTAGACATGGCTTCGATTGTGGTAGTTTCGATTCGCTCGACGGGTTTAAGTCCAGCTCTGTCCAGTAGGTCACGGACAGCACCCAATCTGACTGACTCGGATTCAGCCTTCTCAGCAAGTTCCGAAAGCCAGCGTAACCCTGCTGGAACCTTGTCCTGTAAGAGTCTCTGTGTCGCCTCTCGTATCTCATTGTTAAACTGCGCCTTTAATTGTGATCCTTTAATCTTTGCTGTTTTCTCTGAATAGCCAGCCTCTATTGCTGCCTTGGTAGCGTTACCAGTCAGTGTATAGTATTCAATGAATTTATCTTGGAGTATTGTCATTATCTCATACCCGGATGTCCGCTACCTTCCTGTTCACCCATCCCAGAGTCAGAGTAACCGTAATGATCACCAAAGATGTCCGGATACGGCACACCAGCTTGTTGTTGCATACCCCCGATAAGCTGGTTAAACGTACTCTTTCCACCAGTTTTTACAGCATCCCAAAACTGCTTATAACCTGTCCAGTCTGTATCAGAAATCTGGTCCCAAATCTGTACTGGGGCGGAAACTGTGTTAAGAAACGGACTCCATTCAGACAGATGCATTCCCTTAAACTGTTCGGCTTGTTTCGCACTTAGAAGCCCACTACTCCTCATATTTTCTATAAAGTCCTGCTGCTCATCATAGGTACCGTAGTCTTCTCCCGTTACAAACTCGAATAGTTCTTTTATAGCCTCTTTGCTAAAAGGTCCGAAAGATCCAGTATTATAATCACTGTCTCTGTCTTCGCTTGCTGCCGTGGCTGCTGCTGCTAACGCTGCTTCTACATCTATTGCCATCTGACGCATCCTATCCTGATACGAAGTATTATCTGCCGAACTCTGTGCTGCTGCTGTGGCTGCTGCAGTTGCTGCTGCTCTCCTGGCTGCTACTTTATCGGCTGCTGCTTTAGCTGCTGCTGCCGATGCTGCTTGTTGCTGCTTTAGCCTTGCTGCTGCCTCTGCTGCCATCTGAGAATCTATTACCGCTTGCTGGGCTGCTGCTACTTTGGCTGCCGCTGCTCTCTTGGCTGCTGCTCCCTTTGCCTTTGCAGCGTGTCTCTTCTGGGCTGCTAATACATTAGCTGCATGTTGCGCCTCTCTTGCCCTAGTAGCTTGTTGGACGGCAGCATTTTTAGCTTGTTCGAGTTCAGCAGGGGACATACCTGTCTCGCCTCTCAATGCACGATGCATGGCTGTAGACCAATCCCCACCACCTAACTCGATCTGTTGTTTAGCCCTTCCAAACATACCCTGTCCAGCGTACTTTCTGGCTTCAGCCAATCTGCCACCGGAAACATCACTGAAGTCAAAAGGAGCAGGTGCAGTCACGGTACTCCGTATAGCATCTATGTCAATAGGAGCTGGTGCTGTAGGAGCTGTATAAGTAGGTGCCACGAATGGGGCAGGAGCTTGTCTCTGCGGTGCTTGCATTTGTGGAACAGGAGCCTGTACCTGTGGAGCTTGCATTTGCCTATCTTGTATATGTGCTGGTGGAGAGTAAGCTTGCGGACCCATAGCAGCAAGCATAGCACCTCTGTCCATTTCTGGGAATCCAGCTGATGATAAACTGTAATCCCCAGAAACATCGCCATCCCCAAAGAAGTCATCACCAGCATCATCCTCTGGTTGCGGTGCATAGACGTCCCTCTGTGTTCCGAACCCTGGTCGCCATCCTGATCCTGGTCCTTTATCATCAGTAACTGGATCTTCCCCTGGGGGCCAAGGCCAAAGACCTGGCTGTCCTGGATTGGATACGTTGTCACCTTCACCAGGAAAGAATGTGCCTGGATCACCCCTGTCATCTCCTGCTGCTTGAGGCGTACGTCCTGGAAGAGAGAATGCTTGCGTAGCTTGCCTATTTAATGCAGCTAATGGCTGTGTAAATGAGGGTTCTGTAAATGCTTGAAGAGGGTTGACAGAAGTAGGTGTTAACATTCCTGATGGTTGAGCAAAGTTCTCTATTGTCTGCATTACAGGAGGTGGCATCGGAACCGGAGCAGAAGGAGTAGGGGGTTCCACCCCAATTCTTCCAGGCCATGCGCCATAATCTGGTTGTGGTGTATAAGTTGTTGGACCTATTGGAGAGGGACCAAACGAACCAACAGGAGAAATCATACCCTCCATTTGTTGCTGCATCATCATCTTTCGGGCTTCTTCTTCGTCTACCCATCTTCCGTTAATAAATGGCATTACTTTTCCCTCAATTGCGGGTATTTATTATATACACAGCTTTTTATCCCAGAAGGACTTGGTGCATTATGGGCTAATTTCAAAGCAGACTTGGCTCTGGAAAGGGTATTCACGGGATAACTACCAGCAGGTGCACCACCAGCAGGACCACAGAAATCAGAGGATTTAACCTTCTTATATTTCCCTACGTTGGAACCCCCAGGTTTCTTCCTAGCCTTCCTTTGTTTAGCCGTCAGTTTCATGCAGAGATAGGACCACCACCATTAGATAGGTTCCTACCCGTTAATCTGCGTTTCTTGCGTAAATCTGAACCACTACCAGAACCAGCCTTAGCTAGTGATTTCAAGATAGCATCAAAGCCATCATCAGCCTTCCCTGGTTTTCCAGGTTTATCTTGCGAATCAATCTCTTTGGCTAGAGCTTTGCGGTCAGAGAACTTATATCCTTTCATACTTGGCATTTCCTTTACTCCTTCTATATGGCGGTTTATTCAATTGTATATTAGATACTTCTTATGTTCCTTATTTTACTCTCCGGTTAGCGGGGACAACATATATATAAAAGAGAAAATAAAAGGGGGGTGGGGTACCCTAGTATATCACTGGTATATTACTAGATATATCACTATATCCCTGCTCATTGTGGGGCTTTACTGATATATTAGTTCTGGATTAAACCTTATCGCATGTCCGGTTTACGAACTAACCAGAACCTAGGAACTGGGAAACCCTAGAACCTGTGTGTGAGTGTGGGGGAACTTTATCTTATCTATCTATCATTGGTTCATCATTGGTACTATACTTCTATGCTTTACCTTGATACATTCTCTATACCGATTCATTACATGAGATTAGCTAAATGAAAGTTACTGTTGTTCTACATGAGTTAGACGGGCATCAGGTAGAGGTTAGTCAGACTAACATTCTATCGGAAGGCTTCGCGCCACAGTGTGCGCAGAATGCCTTGCAGACTTACAATCAAGCGCATAAGACTGATAATTTCACTGCCACTGATGCTAAAGTGTACAATTCTGTTGGTACCCTAATTGCAAACATCACGAGGTAACACCATGGTATATTCTTACTTCCAGACACGTGAACAGGCTGAGTTGTGGGCTGACAGTAACCTTACTTTGAAGATCGGCCAGCGATACACTATCAGTAGAGTATTTGACCAACAGGGAGCATTGTACGCTGTCCATTATCCCTTTAACGCTAGACGTTGACACACTAGAGTAGATTCTGTTAGAGTCTACTCTGTTGTATTAACTAACAGAGGTAACCATGATGGACGATAAATTAGTAGAATTCTTACACGATTTAGACGCTTTAATGGCTGAATGGCTGACCGACAATACTGTCGAGGTATTCGAGGAACAGCCCCAAATAGACTACTTGCGTAGTCAGGTAAACGAGTTACTAACAGAGGTATAAACCATGAGAATACACGTTAATATTCCCAATATGACGCATACTGAGACTGGTAAACGTAAGGTATGGTACACTAACGGCAAACAGCATCCACAGTATTTGTCGTTTACTTACGCTTGTTCGCTCGACCCTGTAGTATTCGTATACGAGAAGAATACTAAGCACAATGATTATAACGGTTGGTCTGGTTATATTAGCCCTAAACATATCGAGGTATTGAAATAATGTCACACTTTTATGCAACAATCCCAACATCTAAAAGAGCAACAACACCATCTGCACAAGGTGATAAAGATACTGGTATTACCACTAACGCTGCATCTTGGAAAGGCTGTATTCAGGTTAGGCTATCAGAGCATAGAGGTGTAGACTGGTTTGAGGTAGTCATGGTACCCTGGAAAAACGTCAATGATGATGACGCGGAGCCAGTAGGTGACTACCAAGTACTCGCTAGTGGTCATGTTGGAGACAGAAATTCCGTTATCTGTCCACTAAATGCACCATACAAAAGATACTAATATCAATTGGTACTGAATTGGCCCCTTGATTGTTAACTATTTATAGTATATAATCGAGGGTAATTCAGGAGCTTTACACATAAACACACTAGTTAAGAGGTTAATCAAAATGCTACACTGTACTGTACATTTACCTGATAATAGTGAGGTTGTTAAATTTACTGTTATCCATGAGAAACATGGAGTAAGGGAAGAAAAGACATATGACACTGATCTAAGCGTTATAGTTAATCTCCACACTAAACTTGGTTTCTTCCTTGCTGACCTTGAGGATAAGCAAAATGAAAGATAGATACCTTACTACTGAACCGCCCCTTGATCCACCAGAAGAAATAAACTATAATGCTATCAGAAGCAAAAGAGATAGCAAACAAAAATGGGACCATGCTTTATGGGTTCGCAGTTATAAGGAATCAGAAACTGAGTGGCGCAATCGCATGGATGACTATAAATCAGGGTTACTGGAAGAAACTCACCACCTTAATCAACAATCACAGGATGACGAACAATGCAGCTAGTCACTCAGAGGGTACTGTTTAAGAGGCTTAAAAAGAAAGGTGTCAAGCCTCGTAAGAACTCTAACAATCACTGGAAGTGTCAGGCAGGTGACAAGACAGTGAATTTATCGGACAGGAAGGAATACCCCCAGCACCTTGTTAAACATCTGTATACTGAGTTAGGTATTTAGGCTTTCTGTTATAATCTTTTAAGGTAGCGTGCCGTTTGGCCTTGTGCTTATTATTCTTTGCCACAAAGTTGCGCCGTTTAGCACGTCTGACCTTATTTTGTAAATGATGATTGTCGTCCATAAAAGATGTAATCCCCTTATACCTATATACCTTTAGGCTATAAGCTATTGATAATAAAGGAATTATTCTAAAGGTATAAACTTAACAATAACAAAGACTTACACCATAAAGGTATATAATATGAGGGCCAATTTAATTTTAGAGAAGATAGTCAGCAAGGTTGAGAACCTGAAGGGCAAGGTCAAGCATGATCTACAGAAGACCAAATCTACACCAATTGAAATCTATAAGAATAGATGCCTGATAGCTGTTGCAAGAGTGAACAAATTGAAGTATATTACTAGTGAAGAGAAAGACAACGCAAAAAGGAGAATATTCAAAGTGTATTTAGAC
>VTLG01013911.1_pt1 | contig 16134 bp, 12 predicted proteins | sample 4694571 | NCBI WGS metagenome assembly VTLG01 (sample SAMN12604809, study PRJNA352737) | marine metagenome | biome: ENVO:00000447; feature: ENVO:00000209|ENVO:00000569|ENVO:01000036; material: ENVO:00002151; isolation source: viral sequences binned using virsorter ...
TCATATCTAAATATATATCAAACACTTCTTCTCGTTGCTTTCTAACTAAAGTTCTCATAAGCATAAACACCTGCTCAAAATTCAAGTTACCTTCTTTAAACAGACCAGTCATTATCTCAAGATAATCATTATCAATATGTTTACCACTATCCATTAAGGATTGGTTCACATATCCTTGAAATGATTTAATAGCATTCATTCTTCCTCCTCCTCCACATACATTTCGCAGTATGACTCTCTACATACTGCATAATCTTTTTCATTAAAAGTGTATTGCAAGTCCATAGTCATACCACAAATACAACAATCCAAATCTGTTTCTTGTTCTTTAACTTGCATTTCTTTAACTTGCATTATTCTTCCTCCTCCTGTAATTCAATTAAAAGGTCTGTTATTTCTCCTTCTCTTGTTAAGAATCCACCTTCAATAAGTGCAGTAGCATTTCTCCCATAGTGTCCTTGTAGTGTCCATGCTTGACCATTCTTTACTAATTCGCTAAAGAGTTCTAGCGTTTTTGTATCGTTTAGTTCTCCACTTTCATAAGCGATTATTTCATTTATCATTCTTGTTCCCCCTGTTCACTTTTTAATAATTCAATACCACAAGTGCAGGTATCACAATGCCTGTACTCTTCTTTGTAAATAAGTTCGGCTTGTTCTTCTAATTTTTCAGCATTTCTCCACTTGTCTTGGCAACCACAAGCACATACTTCTGAACCTGTTGCACCATAACTTTCAGCAATCTTTACAATTTCTCTAACTACTCTTTGGAAACTTTTAGATTGTCTATAATCAAATTCCCTTGTGCTAGGTTCTATAACATAAGTGCGTTCGTTAGGAGTACCATCATTATATTTTTTAACCTTTGCATTTTTAGGAACATTCCAACTATATACAAATCTTTCTCTAGTTGGTTGAGTTCTTTCAAGTGTTGCCCATACTCCACTATCCACATATATCCAATCATGTTTAATCAGTTTATTGTGTGAGAAAACAATTTTGTACTTATCATGTTCAACAGATACTCTAACATTTGTAATAACTGTGTTATTATCTTCATTGTAGTGAGAGAAGTCAACAGCTAAACATCTATCTTCTTTCTTAGTTGTGTAACCATCTTTTATATAGTCATCTCTTGAATTATCCCAACCACTAGCAGATAATCTTCCAACATTAGTGTCGCTTACTCTATGCCCATTTTTTGTTATAGTTCCATGAACACTATATTTTGAGAACGCATCTTGAAACGCTTTTAATTCACTTGCGTACATTATTCTTCCTCCTCAAACTTATTATGTAATGATTGAACAAAGCTATCTACACTTTGCACAGAATTTTTTATTCTCTCTAATGCTTTCTCTGATTGTAAGATATGTGAATATCTAAGCAATGAATTTTTGTATAATTCTTTCACAAGTTTATCGCTCTTACTATTCTCAATATCTTGTTCGCACTCATCTTTTACTTCATCAATTAATTTTTTAATTATCTGATATTCGCTTTCTCTTTGCATTTTAATTCCTCCTTAGTTTCTTTATTAAATTGCATTTGTATATAAGACTAGACACTTTAAATTATGGTGCAAGTTTCTTTTTAAAGTTTCTTTTTTTTTGACAACATAAATATACATATGTGCTATGCAAACAGAACATTACGCATACCATATATTGTATGCTCTAACTTTCCATATAAACATACATGAAGACAATAGCTATAGTCAATATAGTAGAAATATAACTGCTCTCTGATTGTATCCTCGCAGGGCTTAGACCACATTTTACATTTACCTAAGTAGAGTTTCCGATATTAAAAGAGAACCAAAAAAAACCCCCCCAATTTCTTGGGAGGATTAATTTAGATTTTAAGATATTAATTTAGTATCCTTAGATATTTTTCTAATATCGGTTGCACTAAACTAGCCTTGAAAAATCTACTTCTATCAAAGCTAGGATTAATATCCTCAAATTCATCAGCTAGATGGTACATCGTATATCTTAAGTGATATAAGGCATATTGTTTTTGTTCATCAGTAGCCTCACTAGAATTATCAATCGCTTTGGCTCTATACTTTAAAACCCCTGCAATCTTCTCAAAATGTTTTCTAGTCATATCTCCCCTTTTCTTCTACTTACTTTTATAAGTAGACTTGTGCCTTCGGTTCGGAAGGCACTAGTCTAATTACTCGGTTTAAAAATCAGACTCTAGCAAGTCTTCATTTAGAATAGGCGAATAATGTAAATCATTTGTTAAGAATCCACCTTCCAAATTTCGCCATTGGTAAGGCTCAATTAAAGGCTCATAATCCTCAAAGTCAATAAGTATACTTTGGACTGTATCCCTAATAACTTTTCTTATATCTTTGTCTGTTCCTTCTATATCTAAATAGAGTTTAAACTCAACTCTTTTCTTACTCATAATCTTTCTCCTATTACATTTATTACTATGACAATAAGAGTAGTCAGATATAAATGCAGTGCAACTTAAAAATAAATTTATTATTATTATTGACTACATAAGTTTACAGATGTGCTATGGAAACTTAGGCACAAGGTTCTATTGATTAGTCTATTGATTTAAACAACATCCCCCCTCTTGTTCAGTTCAAAAGTGGTACAGGGTGCATACAGAATAGAACAGAAGGAGTATAGATTGAATGATTGTGTATGTGGATTCTCTAGTGGTTGAAGTGGTTGTGGTGGTGGTTCTAGGTGTTCTAATTGGGTGGGGGTTCAATCCGACCTACACCTTATAATCTAATGTAACCCCAAAAACAATGCTGTTAAGTAGGTACTATATGCAGTGGTACAAGATATAGTAGGGTACTATATATGGTATAGGTAACATCTATTAACATCTATATATAGGTATGTGTAATAAACCATTGGAATCGACACAGCTAACCCTGTGTCATCCCTCCCAAACCGATAACAAATCTTTTATGACTTATTTAAATATATGAAGTAATAGGCTTTAACCCTAGTTATGATGGTCCTGCTATGCCACTTTATTGAATGTGTTATCGAGAGAATCTTTCTAAAAGCAGGAGTTCCTCCCTGTTTGTAATTTATAATGATAGCACATTCGTTTATATATGCTAGTATTTAAATAGGATTGAGGAGAGATGGTTAGTAAGAGTTTCCCTCCTTTCGCTTACGACTTTTCACATCTCTCCTCTTCCTTCTAAATAACCTTGCATAAAATGAAAACATGTATATACTATATATATAATAATTATGTGTTCATAGAGAATTGAGTAGTGAACGAATCTAGTAATAGAAAAGTGAAGTACTCATAGAAAGGCCCACAGGCAACTGTGGGTTTTTCATTTGGTGGTATTGTTAAGACATGGATATTATAGAAACAGAATACTGCGATAACTGTTTGATTCCTTTTTGGAAAGACCACGACAAGAGTTTTCTATGTCCTACATGTGCAGGTGAGGAAGAATGAGCCACCCTGTACCTGGACAAGAATATCATTGTCGAGATTGTTTAGAAATAATAAAAGAAGAACACGAATGTATCATTTTAAAAGGTTTTGAAAGGAGTTGGAATGAGTATGCCAGAACACATCTGGGCAAGAGGAAAAGAACGACTTAAGACGCTTGAACAGATACAGATAGCTTTACTAGAAGAAGAGGAATAAAAATTTTTTTTCGAGCCTTCGGCTCTCAGTCAAGTGGTATGATAAAGACAAGACACTAAGTTAGGAGAAAAATTGCCTTATACAAAAAGTGGAAAGAAGAAAAGATATTCGTCTAAGCGAAAGACGAAGAAATAGGAACCTTTGCTGTTCCCTGTCCTGGGTGCATTAATGAACTTGTAGTAGAAAAAGATGGTATACTCATGTGTACTAATAAGAAATGTAAACAGTACAGGAAGAGACAAGCAGGTGGCTACACAGACATCAAAAAATAAATTATGTTATGCTGCAGGTTGCCACAGACCACTTCCCCCTAAGGCGAGGAAGTTCTGTAGTGATAGATGTAGAAACAGAATTAATCAACAGAAAAAAAGAGCCAAAAAAGCAGGTATAGAATGGAAGCAGGAAGATGATGTTCTTGAAATACCTAGTAAGAAAAAGAATGTCCAGACAAGGCGTGGAAAAGTTTATACTGATATTATTGAATCAGGTCTTGCTGAAGAGATACTTAAAGAAAAAAATACAATATCTGAAGTCGCTGAAATATTGGAGACATCTATAGCAGCAGTCTCTATGTCATATAATGCTTTCTTAGAAGATTTAGAAAAAGCAGAAGAGAGAAAAGGTTGGGAAGTTCCACAAGTTGCAGAAAAAACACTGAACGATTTTAAAGATTTTAGAGATAGGTATTTTAGAACAGAACAAGGTATACCTTTTGAAACCCCAGATTTCCATATAAAATGGATTAAGAAAATACTAGAGACAATAGATAGTGGAGAACAACAGATGATACTCTCGCCTCCACGACATGGGAAAACAGAGCTGCTTATACATTTTACAGTATGGCTTATATGCCAGAATCCTAATGTAAGGATTTTATGGGTAGGAGGAAATGAGGATATTGCAAAGAACTCTGTAAGTTCTGTTATGGACCATTTAGAGAATAACGAATTATTAATAGAAGAGATATGTGGGCCAGGAGCAAAGTTTAAACCACAAAACAGAAGTGGTAAAGCATGGTCATCTACAGAGTTTACAGTTGGTACGAGAACAGTAACAGGTATCAAATCTCCAACTATGGTAGGTATAGGTCGTGGTGGAAAGATATTATCAAGAGACTGCGACATAATTATTGCAGACGACATTGAAGACCACAGTTCCACAATGCAACCTGCATCAAGAGAGAACACAAGAAACTGGTGGACAACAACTTTGTCTTCAAGAAAAGAAGACCATACAGCACTGGTCGTTATAGGTTCAAGACAACACTATGACGATTTATATTCTCATCTTGTTGATAATGAATCTTGGAAAACTATTGTAGAAGAAGCACATGATACAGGCTGTACTTTACCTGATTGGGATGAAGAAGACCATGTTAAGTGTATGTTGTGGGAAGGAAAAAGAACATACAAATGGTTAATGGATAGAAAGAGAGCAGCAGAAACTACAGGGGGTAGAGCAATTTATGAAATGGTTTATTTGAATGTAGCAATGCCTGATGGACTTGCACTGTTTGACAGGGAGGAAATAGAAACATGTAGAGACCAGAAAAGAGACATAGGGCATATACCAAGAGGAACAAGACTTATTGCAGGATTAGACCCTGCATCTACTGGTTATCAAGCTGCTGTACTTTGGGCCTTTAATGTAGACGCAAACAAATTATATATGGTTGATATGAACAACAGTTTAGGTGGAGGAATACCTCAAGCGTTAGATTTAATTAAAGACTGGTGGAAGAAATATAATTGTAGCCATTGGGTTATAGAGGAAAATGGATTTCAGAAAGCTATCAGACAAGATGAGTCAATTAGAAAGTTTTCATCTGGACATGGAATCTTTTTAGAAGGACATGAAACATACAAAAATAAATTTGACCCTATCTTTGGGGTTACAGCTATGAGGCCTATGTTTCAAGAAGAAATAATAAATTTACCATATCTTGGCTTTGAAGCTCAAGAAAAGGTAAACTTATATACAAGTCAGTTAGTGTATTTTAGTTCTGCTAAAAGCAAAAGTAAAACTGTAGGTACAAAGACTGATGTTGTAATGGCTAGTTGGTTTCCAATGAAATCAATAAGGCGTATGCAAAAAGAAAAATTTGCAGAGCTAGGACACGACTACAATCCTAGCTTTACAGGGTATGATAGTACTAAGATAGATATAGATACATGGAGATAAATTGCCTTTAAATAGTGATGAGTTATACGATAGGATAGATTATTTAAGAGCTATCAACAACGAACAGATGGTTGATAGAGCTAGGATTCGAGACATAATGAATGGTGGCGAAGCTGCTGTTAGGGCCTTGTTAGGAAAGTCTATGAATGTTGAGTATCACGAACTACCTGCACCTAATATGTTTTTAACTGCATTAGAAAGATTTGCACAGAAATTAGGGAGAAACCCTGACCTAAAAGTTGATATTATAAACGAGAAGGACTCAGAAAGAGCCAAGAAGAAATCCGAGAAACTTGAGAGAATTGTTATGGCTTATGATAAAACACAAAAGCTAAATATGCAGTTACCTCAAGTTGGTAGATGGTTGCCTGGATATGGATTTGTTGTATGGGTAGTAAATCACAAAAATGACAAAGAAGGTAATTCATACCCATACGCACAATTAAGAGACCCATTTACATGCTATCCAGGAAATTTTGGTAATGACCAACAGCCTGAAGAACTAGCAATTATAACTAGGATTCCACATAAAGTTTTAGCAAAACAGTATCCAGAAGCAAAGAAATATATTTATGAAAAAGATGAAAACGCTATGGATGTTTTATCGGTTCTTTACACAGAGCAATCAGGAGGTTGGGCGAACTCAACAGGTTCTGGAAAAGTTGTTGTTGAATATATGGATAGTGAAGGCACTTATGTTTATCTCCCAGAAAATAGAAAGATTATTGACTTTATGGAAAACCCATTAAAGTCTGGACCATGTTATGTTGTAGCTAAAAGATATGCATTCGACCAACTTCAAAGCCAGTTTCAACACATTACAGGTCTTATGGCCAATATGGCAAAAATTAATATTCTTGGAACTATTGCTATGGAAGATGCAGTATTTACAGAAACAAATATTATTGGTGAGATAGAGTCAGGTAAATATAGAAAAGGAAGGTTTGCAGTAAACTACTTAACACCTGGTTCACAAGTATCAAAACCAGTAAACAACTTACCATATCAATTATTTCAACAAGTAGATAGGTTAGAGAGACACCTAAGACTAGGTGCTGCTTATCCTGTAGCAGATGATGGACAATCTCCAAATTCATTTGTCACTGGTAGAGGATTAGAAGAACTTGGTCAATCTGCATCTCTACATGTTAGAGAATATCAGTCTGTACTTGCAGATGCAATACAAGAACTTGATTCTAAAAGGTTGGAATATGATGATGTTATGTTTGCAAAAAAAAGAAAGCCTATCGCAGGTTATCACAAAGGTACAGCATTCAAAGAAACTTACCAACCTTCTAGCGATATAAAAGAGTTTTACACAACAAGAAGGGTATATGGAGTTATGGCAGGATTTGACGAGCCACAAAAGATAATAACAGGGCTGCAACTCAAACAACAAGGAATTATAGATACTCAGACCTTACAAGAAAATATGGATGGATTAGATAATATTACAAAGATTCAACAAAGAATAAGTTCTGAGAAAGCAGAGACAGTCTTGTTTGAATCTCTTATGGCCCAAGCTGCTCAAGGAGACCCTAGAGCAACTATGGCAGCTATTGAGATTAGAAAAAATCCTCAGAACATGTCTGATATATTAGATAAGTATTTTACGCCAGAAGAACCTGCAATGTCTCCAGAGGAAATGGCACTAGCTGACCAAGCTCAAGTTCTTCCTGGAGCTGAACCAGACATTGCATCAGTACTGGCAGGACTTGCAGGTGGCCCAGGAGGATTACCACCAGAAGGACCAGGAGGTCCATTACCACCAGGAGGTCCACTTGGATAACTTAAATAATACCGATTCACAATTTTATGACATGATTAACCAAGAAGATTGGAGTGAAGAGGTTTACGAAGATATGAATAATATAGATACCTTCTTAATTGGAGATGTTCCTGTTGGAAATATTCTTTTACCTACTCCTTTTCCTGGTTTATATTTAAATTTTATTATCGGTTTTAATATACAACCACCAATGGGAGATGAAGACTATGCCTAGAGGAAGAAAGCCAAGTGTATTAAAACAGCAAACTGACACGAAGTTAGATGGAGCTTATACAGACTTACAAGCCATACCTGATGACCCAGAGTTTGGTGGAAGAAAAATTCAAGAGAGTATTATAGATGCAACTAAACAAGGTGCAGCACCTATGGTAATTCCCCAAGCACAACCTGCTTATCAACCTTCTGATATATTATCTTTACCTACTGAAAATATAGAAGAGTCTGGTTTGCAAGATAGTGACCCACAAGAGGAAGTAACTTTACTTCCTGGTAGCGATACAGATGTATTAATTGATTTAATAAAAGAGGCTTCTCCTGCTGCGAGACTAAGGTTTTAGATAATGTCTATATGGAATACAGAATGGCTTAAGGCCTATTCTGAACATCTTGCTTACACTAAGAAAAAGGAATTAAAAAAAGAAGAACTCGGAGCAGATGCAGTAGCCTTACAAGCTAGGTATGAAGAGCTTATTGAAATGACTCCTAATGAAATAGATGAGGTTATTGTTCCTGTTGCTAATATGGGTGTATCTAATAGAGAGTATTACGAAATATACAAACAAACAATTCCTAACCCTGTTCATGTAGAAAATCAAAGGCCAAAAGCTATAACTGACAGATTGAAACATTCATGGCTTAATTTTAAGGATTATGTATCAGCAGACACGCCTGACTTTAGTCAGGTGAATGATGGGGAATGGATGGATGAGGTATATGAAGTATATGAACTAGCTAGAGACAATAAAACATTTGTTCAATCTCTGTTCACATTTTTAAATGCACCAGGAGAAGGAGTACAAAAATGGATGCAGAATAATGTCCATACTCCATACTTTATGAAACAAGAAGAGATGCTTGGGAAATATGGAGATGCATTAGGAATAACTGCTGCAGACTTAATTGAGTTTGAACAGGAAGGAAAGAATGTAAATCAACCAGAAGCTAAAGCTGCTGCACTTCGTATAGCGACAGGACTTTCTATTATTCCAGAAATTATCACAAGACTTGGAGCTAAAGGGCCTGACTTTTTGGTAACAGATGCAAGGAGAGAAGCTGTTAACAGGTTGGATATTAAAAGAGACAACTGGTTAATGGCTAAAGGTATTGTAGATGAAGATGGAAACCCATATCTTTATGAAACTCAACTCAAAGTTATATTAGAGATGATGCCAGATGCATATATAGATAATATTAAAATAGCAGAAAAAGGGAAAAGAAGACCTTTAACAGAGAGTGAAAAAATGGACATAGCTCTTAAAACATACACAGAATTTATGGGTGAAGAAGTAGACCCTAATAGTGCTGTTCTTAATGCCTTGATAGAAGGTAGTCCTCTACTTGCCAATAGAGAGCTAAGAGAAGGATACACCCAAGCACAAGTATCTTCTAATGTTGGTGATTTCTTTTCATATCTAATAACAGGAAACATGCATGGAAGATACAGTCCACAGAATGTTATTTATGAATCTACGCAAGATGAGTATGATTTACAAATGTTAGATGTTGAACTTGCCTTTCAAAATAATCAAATAGATATAGGTACAAAGAATGAACTTATAGATAAATTAGAAACAGAGAAAGACGAGAAACTTTCCGAATTATCTTTTGAAGCCAACCAAGGTATAGCAGGTATTATGGGTGGTTTTATACAAGCTCTTATTTGGATTTTCACAGACCCCCTTGTTGTTATAGCTAAAGGCCCAGGACTTTTTGCTAAAGGAACAAAAGATTTATCAAAAACATTACCTAACATATTAGACGAGATGAGAAAGTGGGTAGATGATGGTGAAGAACTAGCAGAGTTTTGGATAAAGCATGAAGACATAGTAGATGATTTGGCTGAGACAGCATGGGATTTGAGCCAAAACAAAGATGTTCCTCTTTTTAAAAGATTAGTTGACCAAGGTATGCATGTCGATTTTGCAAGACAAGTAGTTGAAGCACCGAATCAACAATTAATTAAAGACCTTCTAATGGATGCTCCTAATCAAGGGTATCTTTCTGATATGGTTTCAGGAAATAAATCTATAGGTAAAGGACACCAATATAGAATACAGGCAAAAGTATTAACCTCCAATTTATTAAGAGCTATAGGAAGAAGACAAGCTGATGATGGGTTTAGAGCAGTAGGAAAAAGAGGAGAAGGTTTCAAAGAAATGGCTAATGCAACAGATTTAAGATTGCCTAATGATGGAATTGCAGGAGGGGAAGTATTGATGACTGACCCTGCAGCAGTTTTGTGGATTTCTAAAGTAGGAAATCTATTAAGGATTCCAGATTCGCAACTTAATAAGTTGATGTTAGATTTTCATACTGCTGTTCGTGATGAGAACTGGATGAAAGCTCAAAGTATATACTATGATGAACTTTTGCTTAGGGAAGGTTCTTTACAACTTAGATACCTATATGGAATGACTGATGAAGAGATTGAAAAGTTTTGGTGGGGTTACGAAAAACAAGGAAGGAAAGGTCAAACAGTAAAAGTTCAAGGAGCATTGAGCAGAGCAAAGAGGGGTTTTGATGACACAGTAGGCTTTAAAAGTCCAAGTAAAAGTGAACCATGGGCATCGGAGGAGTTAGCACTACTTGCAAAAAGACAATGGGGTCATCAGATTCAAGGTTCTGAATATGCATCTCGTTTATTTGAATTACAAGACCAATCTATGCAAACACTTAATCAACTATCTGCATATACATTAGAGATACCTAATGTTGTAAAAACAATTAAGGCTACGAGTCAACGAAGAAGATTAAGAGCAAATGGACTTATTGAAAAAGAGGGTATAGACAATGCAATAACTGCAGCAAGAAAGGCCTATGACGAAGGTATAGGAGGTACTATCTTTGATAGCGATACACCTATAGGAAAAATAATTACCGAAGTTACAGATGATATAGATGAGGCAGGTAATTTATTTAAAGGACAGGAAAAAGCTCTATCTACTATAGAAGAAGGAACATTTGGTGCAGTAAGAAGTGCTTGGTATCCTTTGCAATTATTATTCAGGCTGTCTTATCCTGCTAAACTATCTATTGAAGGTAACTTTAGGATTATGTTATTGGGCCTTCGTTCTTTTTTCAAACCAGGTAGCCCATTAAAGTTTATGAAACTAATGATGAACGACCCTGATGGTTTATTAGCAAAAGTATTTGGTTCTCCAGAAACATCATTAAAAGGAACTTGGAGAAGAACTGCTCCTGACTTTAAAAAATATAAAAGTTTAGAAGACAAGATACCTGCATCTGTAAGAAAAATGCTCAATCTATTTACAGATACATCAGAGTGGGGTGTTGAGGAACTTGCTCAAGTAGCATCTGCTAGTCCTACATTTACCTTTAAAAGAGGTGGTTCAGCAAGGGGAACAGGGTATGAACTGATTAATTATCGTGGTCAAGTTAATGCTCCTACTGTTGATATTGGAGAAACTGCAGAGTTTATACTAGACCCTTCCTATATAAAAGCATATAACGAATATATGTTTGAATATATAGACGATACTTTGTCAGTTTTTATTGCTTCTAGGATGAGGAAAGGAGCAAATTGGCAACAAATCTCTAAAGAAATACAAGAAACTCCTGCATTACGACAGATAGCAGAAAATGCTTCTGTTCAATCAAGAGATGTATATAGACCAGGGACTATACCTATATTTCAAACAGCAGATGATTATGATTTATTTGTTAGAGATACAATATCTAATTTAAACAACTATACAGGTGGGCATGATGAGCTTCTTGAAATAATAGCAACGCAGAGAGTTGGTAAAGTTGGAGGAAAAACAACAGTAAATTTAAGAGAAGTCGACTCTATGTCTCCAGAAAATTACAGTAGATACTCAGAGAGAGTTTCTCTATTAGTAAATAAATATAAAAGAGATTTACCTACACAAATACCAAAGCAGATTGACGAAGTTAATGATATAAGAGGTTATCAACAATTTATGGATGCATTGTTCCATGGTACTGCTCAAGTAGAGTTTAATTTAGCAAGGTTTCCTTTAATAAAACAAGCCTATGAATGGTATGTAACAAACCTTACAAGTGTTATGACTAAAGAAGCACTAGACACAGCTATTAGAAATCATAAAGACCCAAGTAGTGCTGTTAATTTTAGTGACGAATTATACAAAGCGATTCTTAAAAACTATGACGAAGCTAAACATGCAGCTACAGATGTTCGAGTTGCAGATAAATTAATTCCTCCTAAAGTAGTCGCTGTTAAGGAAGATACCTTGGCTATTATGGGATATTCTGCAGATGGAAAGCTATCTTTGAATGTTCTTAAGAAGGTGGATGCAAACAAAGATGTATTTGAATTAGATTTAAATGTATACAATGCTGAACTTAAAAGATTTAAAACAGCCAAAAAGGTAGCAGAGTATAGGTCATCTCACGATTCAGACGCTATAGGAGTCTATAGTTTTCTTATAGATACAGGCGAAGCAATAGTTGATGGAACTATAAAGAATAAAGATGCATTGGTTACTGCTGTTGGAGAAGCACTAAATACAAACAATGCAGCTAGTCTTGTAGATGATGCATTAGAGTATCTAGCAAAAGAAAGAGGAAAATTTGACGCACCAATTAATAGGAGAGAGCTGTTTGAAGTTCTTGGTATAACAGGAAATGATGCACCTTTATCTAAATTACAAAAAGTTTTACAAGCAAATAAACTTGGTGGTGCAAAAAAGAAAGATGTTGGTGTAACAACTTTAGAAAGAGTTCTGGGGAAAAAGATTAAATCAAGGAATCTATTTAGAAGAACAAATGCTATTGAGGAAAAAACCGAACAGGTTATGAAGGCCATAGATGAAAACCCAGAAGGTATGAGTTATGACTTAGCTGATGATAAACTTATTCATGTTGATGGACTTTATGCTGTTCCTTATGGAGGAAGAACAGTAATAAAACCAGTAACCTTCAAAACGCTGAAAAGAACTGTTAAGAAATTTATATCAGATAATAAAGTATTCTTAAGTAAAGAGGACCATTATTTAGGTGTATGGTTTAATAAGAAAAAGATGGAGATACACTTAGATGTATCTGTAAAACTATCAAGAGGGGTAGCTAGAAGTGTTAAAGCACCTACTAATGAGGCTTTAGCAAAGGCCCAATACTTATCTATCTTAGGTGGACAAAAGGCTATTGGGCAGATACGCTATGGAAAGTATATAGGTGACATTGATTCTCTAGGTCCTGATGCGTATGATGTTATTAGGAAATATGGCCAAGACTTATTAAATACAAAAGCTAATAAAAAAGCATTCCCTATAAATAAAGCAATAACAAAAGCAAGGACAGAAGGAGAAAAAGTGTTTCCTTTAGATGTACTTGAGAGAGCAGGTATCAGAGCTATTGTTGACCAGAAAGCAGGAAAGGTAAGTATATTAAACCCTGGAAAAAATCCAATTATGGAAAGACTATTACCACAAGATTATCAATCAGTACTAGATATGAATGATGTTAAGAGTGGAATGAAAAGAATGATGTCTTATGATGAAGTACATGAAAGGTCATGGGAGTATGCATTTGAACTACACTCAAGGCTTTTGTATAACTTGACTGAAAGAGGCTACTTTGCACAAGCATACAGAGTAGGGTTTGCTTTCTTTGAGGCATGGAGAGAAGTTATGGGTAGATATTATAACCTAGCCCTAGGTAATCCTAAAGCTGTTGCCCAACTAGGAGTAGGTTATAGAAAAGGTGTTGAAAACAATATTATTTTTGAAGACAAATATGGAGAAAAACATTTAATAATACCAGTCGGTGGAACTCCTTTTGAAGATTTAGTTAAGTCTGAAGGACAAGGATTGTGGACAGAGGATATGGCTGCTGAGGACTCTAAGGTTATAGCAAAGAAAACCATGCCACTTGATGCTCTAGGTGTAGGAGGTGGAGGTCTTTTTCCTCCAATAGGTCCTGGTCTTGCTATACCTATTGGTCTTATAGTAAGAGGAAACCCAGGAGCAAAAAGAGTATTAGAGAAACATGTATTCGGTGGATTTGAATTAGAGTTCGCAAAGATAGATTCACTTGGGGATGTACCTGATGCTTTATATAAAATGACTATGCCATCAGTTGGAAAACAAATGTTAGAACAATTAGCTGTAAAACTTGGTATAAAAGGAATGGATGAGGATATGTGGGCCTCATCAATAGAGACATCTTATCAAATAGCAGGGTTAATAAGGCCTGATTTAGCACAAGACCAACAGGCATTAGAGGAAGTTGCTCTAATATTAGCTGTTAATATCTATCAGATTAAAGCATACGATAGATTTGTTAGTCCTTTTGCTCCTCGTTTAAGAGTCATGTATCAAATTCAAGGAAACGAGGCTGCATTTTATGAATGGTATGGTAGAGAGGGAGAAGATTCTGGAATAATATGGAATAATTTTATAGAACTTTCTGCTATACATGGTTTTTATCAAGATATAAAAGATGAGTATGTTATGAAACTTGGACAACAAGGGGAGTTCTATGCTTTATTAGAGGTATCTAAGCTATTAGGCCTAGACCAATATTCATTAGATGAACAATTTACATCTGCTGCTTTACAGATAAAAGGTAAGAATATTTCTAAAGGTGGAAGAATGCCTAGAACTACTAAAGAGTACGATTTTATTATTGATAATCCTGAACTTGCAGCCGAATATGGTCCTGTCCTTGTGTATTTTGCAGAGGGATTAGATGAGGGCGAGGCAGATATGTCAGGATATAGTTACATTAGAAACTTAGGATATATAACACCTAAATCTCCAGATGAGTTCTACCTATCAGTTCAGACTTATTTAGCTAGTTTATTAGAAAGAGCTATGAAAGATTATGAGGCAACAGTTATAAGAAATTCAGTACTTGACCCTGGTAGAAGAAGTGAGTTGATAAAAGCCTCGAATGCTATGGCTCATCAGAATATTAAATCACGATTTCCTATGGCTTTTGGTAACTCGGCAGAACTAAATAAAGTATTAGGCTCTGACTATGAAACTGGTGTTCCTAATGAAGTAATGGTAGATTATTTAAAAAGAGCTGTTTTAGACCCAAGGTTTAAGGACTTTGAACTTACTGATGAAATTAAAGAATACTTAACTATAAGACAGACAGTAATAGATAGAATCCAAGTAAACAAATTAATGGCTGACGAAACAACAGCAATAAACTGGTTAATGTTTAATGATAGTATGAATGCTCAAATGTTACGAGAAGAGCTATATACACAAGCTCAGATAATAGGAAGAAAGAACGATAAATTTCTGGTACTATTTGAAGAGGTTTTCAGTTACGAGTTAACAAGATATGGAGTAGAAGAATAATATGAGTAATGGTACAACACCAAGCCCAGGCAATCCAGATGGGGATAATGGAGGAGGTCCAAGTCTTTATGACCCAGATTACGCTTATGTAATAGACCAAATTCTAACTGGTATTGTGGGTTCTCCTGATACTCCATTAGGTAATAATTTCCTAAAAGAATATGGTATAGATACAGGAAAAAAAGGAAAAGAAGGTGAAGCAATAATGGAAGTTATTGCTGCTGTGGATTTCTTAATGAGTGACGATTATCAACAAAACAGGTATAACAAGTTCGGTAAAACACAATCATGGAAGTATGTTTATTTCCCAACTGATATTAGAAAACAAGCTGAATTACAGACTCAATGGACAAGGGTGCAAACAAAAAACTTATTGGCCCAGGCAGGTCTTATAGATTTAAGCAAGTCAGTTGGAGGAAACATAGATGACGAATATCTAAAAGGTATCAAACTTGCTATGGAGTTTTCTATGAACAATGGTGGACAAATGTCTTGGATAGCTGCAACAAAACTTATGGCAGCTAATGCATTATCACAAAAAGCGTTTACTCAAAAGGGAGGATACACTTTTACTGATGAAGCACTGGACGATATGGTAAAAGATTTAGAAGCTAAAGCAAAGTATAGAAAAGGTTCTCCACTTAGTGATTACGAAAAGAATCACATCAAAAATAAATTGACAGAACAGGCAGATGTTTTTAGAACCCAATTACAAGGTCTATCTCCAGGAACAGCACCTAGTTTATCTATGGCAAGTCCTTTATCAACTTCAGCACAATTTATTCCTGGAACAGACCCAGAAGAACCAGATGAGGATTTCTTAGTAGATGCAGGGGAGGATTTGTTAAATGACATATTTGAACCAAGGGAGGAATTACAAAGACAGGCTGATATGGAAGATGAGACCTTCTCAAGAATGTCAGCTAACCTAAGAGGGCTTAAGTATGCAGAATCACAACCAGTAGATAGGATATAGGGAATGAAAAAA
>VTLG01005421.1_pt1 | contig 16129 bp, 22 predicted proteins | sample 4694571 | NCBI WGS metagenome assembly VTLG01 (sample SAMN12604809, study PRJNA352737) | marine metagenome | biome: ENVO:00000447; feature: ENVO:00000209|ENVO:00000569|ENVO:01000036; material: ENVO:00002151; isolation source: viral sequences binned using virsorter ...
GGAGTTTTAATTCCTTGATTCTTTGTTCTGCATACTTGATGCGTTCAGTAACGTTCATCTCTTCTCCAAGGTTTAGGCTCGTGACTATCAATGACAAGGCACTTCCATTCAGGATGTTCTGCCTTGACTATCTCAACTGCCTTAGTAGCTGTTGATGCACGTTGGAAAACGAGACTAGATTTATTATCTTTATCAGGGTCGATGACCTTGATAGTAAATACTTTGATTGAACTAGAAGAAATGAAGGAAGTTTCTTCTTCTCTTCTGTAAGCAGTTTCATCTTCTGCTATTGCTCGTTGTCTTTTAGTCATACCAGGATGAGGGGATAGAACCGCTAGACCATTTGAACCCATGCCTTGTGGCCCATTGACCATAAGTAATAGATCTTTTGGCTCGGCTGATTTTGTCCTTTGCGTTTTGAAAACACAAACGGATATCTAAGTCAGGGTGTTGTTTCTGAACAGCAAGCATCTTGCGTCTGTCCTGAGGGGAAAAGAATCCTTTTGTCTCCACAACAATTCCGTTTTCAAGAATAAAATCTGGGCGATAGACTGCCTCAATAATGTAAGGCAAGGTCATATCTTCATAGGTAAACCCAACTTTATTTTGAGTGAGAGCCGCTGCTACACGACTCTCGAATTTACTTCTGTACTTAGAACTCGTCTCCTGATGAGACTGCTGGTGCTGTTGGTGCTGCACATGCGACTGGCTCCGCCGCTTCCTCCGTCTGAAAACCGTAGGAGGTTGCGCTTTTTGAGTATTCGACATGCTTATGAATAATGGCAGCTTCAGGTTGGATCTTGATACCAACTCCAAAGTTTCCTGAGTAACCAGAACAACGTAGAAAGACTTGGCCTTCTGTACCTGGCCCCATCTTATTCACTGCTTGCTTCTCTTCCTCAGTCATCGGTTGACCTTGAGCGTTCTGTAGAACAGGAGGTCTGTTAGTCCATTGCTTTCCTTGCTGGTTAATACCTCCGACTTTCATCTTGGTCTTAACTGCAAAGACTGGCTTGCCATCACGCTCTTCAAATGCCCATGGTAGAGCTGCAAGTTTGAACTTCTTATCAGGTTCAGCTGCTTTGAGTTGAGCCTTCCATCTATCTAACAGTCCAGTTAATTGCTCTTCAATTTGTGTTGCCTTATCAGCTGGGATTAGGCATGTAACTTTCCATACCCCTGGCGTTTCAAATTTAGTATCTGCCTCAACTAACCAGGCAAATTCAAATTCGCATCGAGGTGTTGTGACGTTTAGGATTTCTGATTTAATCATGTGATGAAATAGGTTGATGATTTTGTGATTGTTGGATCTAACTCACCGAGTTCAGGCTCAGGAGGTAGATCCTTTTTGTCCTGGATTTGTGATTCGAGCTTTAGTTTGATTTGTGTAAGCCAATCTGTTTGATATAGATCAGCAAAGCTATGCCTAACAGAATCCCTTAGCTTGCTCATGCTTGAAGGATCGGTGGCAAAGCAATCATGCACACCTCCTATGTTTATGGTGGGTTCTCTCTTTCTAGCATGGACAATCGCCATTGAGTAGTGAGATGAATCAAAACTGTGAAGGATATTTGCAGTCAAACCATTAGCCATCCGAGTCTTGTCTAGGCCTACGGTTTCAACTGCTGTCCGTATATCAAGAGAGACATCTGAGAGATATCTAAGACGAATCCTAGATTCTCTTTGATTTTGGTATCGCTGTTCTACGAGTAACCCACTAGGGGATCTCCATTGCAGCGGCTTGTTCTCTTTACCAGCTCTTAGACCAATAGCTTTGAAATAATTCATAGCATTTACAGCTGGTGCAATTACCTTGACTGATTCTTTATGCAAGATATTTGCCATGAAGTGCATGGTTGTCATGCACCCCTTCTGAACAGTCCATGATCCATTTCCATACATATCCTTGGCCCTCTTCTGAGCCCAGTCATAAGCGTAGTAGTAGAACGCTGTTCGACTGGCCGCATAAGGCGTGGTCATTACGCATGGCTTGGCTAGTGACCGATCAGGTTGCAGCATTAGCCACTTCCTAGCTCGTTCATCAGTGCAATCTCTTAGATGTTCATTGACTTTGGTAATGACAGTCGCATAAATATCTTGAGGTCTATCACTTGGATAAAGATTAACTTCAGATGCAAGTGATTTGCTCCTTAATATTGCTGCGAAATGTTGGATACCTGAGCACGTGCAGTCCAGCATTATGGGCAGGGCACATTCATACCCCCATCCATGTCTTTGGAAGTTGGAATACTCACGACAGAAAGCTAAGAAACTCCAAGGTTTATCAGCTCTCATCCAGAACTCAGCATTAATCCAAGGATCATTGCCAGCTCCACAGATGAGCTGTTCTCTTTCCTTTACCCAGTCAATGCGAGTCTGCCAGTCTGACTTAAGACCATAGAGATTAGCTCCATGTATTCTTAGCCAGTCAACATGACTCTCTTCAGTGATCGGCTTTGCATTTGCAAATAGAAGCAACGACCTAGATACATCATTGCCTTGTGGATTTAGATAGGGAGGTCGGTAATAAAATCTCCCTCGGAAATCCATAGAGGTGGGAAAGAATATCTCTTCCTCCTCTTGGAACCTACGAGCAACCCAAAGAATCTTTGCGTTTGCTATGCGTGTGTTCCTAGTTCGATCATTCTTTTCATGGAGAATCTTTGCAGTCTTCCTCCACTTGAGTACACCTAAGTCTTCCTCATCCAAGTGTTTAGGGTAAGGAGGAATAGGCCATCCATCTCTAGGTAAGAGGCAGCCAACTTCTATGTTGTTGTCATAGGCATGTGTTACCTGTTCCAACATCCATGTGTTTACTTTCCAGGCAACAGACTGATGTATGTTTGCTGCCTTATAGAAAAGTTCATCACCATTTGAGTCGGCTTTAATGATCTCGTTATTACTCTTGAATAATTTCAAGGGTGTCTTTGTGTAATAACCTCCATTGCTGGGTGAAGACCAAGGCTTAGGAGGTATCACCATAGGCAAGTAGTTAGGTGTCATTAACTCTTGCTGTTCTTTAACCTCATTGATCCATGCCATGCACTCATCAGTTGCTTTAACAACACGCTGCTTTTTGTGAGGTAGATCTTCTCTAACTATTTGAATGAGTCCAGTCTCTTTAGCGATGAGATTGACTAGGAATAAACCTGATGCAATCTTCTCTCTTGAAGTCCAGATCTCTGTTTGCTGCATCCTTCTGATAGCAGCCATCTTATGAGCTTGACGACTGCGACCCTTCTTAAACCTGAATAACTCTTGAGTAGTAGCTCTATCCAACATCGTTTCAATCCATAGCTTGTCAGCTACGTCCATTGAAATACTGTGAAGAGTAGGACAAGCAGATAAAGAATCAATTACAGTTCTTATGCTTGCTGCTGCTACCTGCTGAGGTGGCAAGTGGGTGATGGGTAACAGTTGGGCAAAGCTAACTCCTGCTTTGCCCGACTCAATCCTTTTTCTTACTGCCCTTAGGTGGACAACTATTTGGTCTACACCATAGGCAGATAAAGCCTCTCCCCATTTAGAGAGAGACTCCATCTTTTTCTTTTGCTGGTTGTGTGTGATGAGCCGAACTCTGTCGCACCCCAGCGTTAGCATCTCTCTTTCGAGTGCTAGTTGCTTGGCAAGTTTGTTCATCTGAGTACCAAAGTTTTTCTCTGAACTCAAGATTCAATTGACTTGCTCCCAGAAGTTCATCTTGTCTTCGTAGTTATTTTCAAACCACTCAGTCAGGATTCTTCTGGCGAGGTCAGCTTTAGTTACTCCTTGTTCTTCAGCTAGATAGTTAAGCCTAGTCATTAGCTGTTGAGGTAAGACAACTTGAAGCTTGTTTTCTTTTGCATCTGATATTGGTTTGTTAACTAACTCATCTGCGAGTGCTGCTTCATTCATAATGTTTTACCTCTAAAGAAAAACTTTTTAAGAACTGGTTCGATCAAGATGTTCGAGACTATTGGTTCAGGAAATTCATCCTTTAATAGTCGCTGAAAATCTTTTTCTAATAGTTCTTTCTCTGTTGGAGCTGGCTCAGGTGGATCAGGTAACATCATCCAATGAGTTGAATCATCAGGTGGATAGTTCCAATGTCCTTGCATAAATCCAATAACTTGGACGTAATAAAGAACGTGACCTGACCTATTGGCATGAGCCTCGTTAGGTTTTTTATCAGTCAGTAAATAGAACTGATCTAATTGTTCAAGCATCTGTTTGTGGTGGGTTTTCTAGTAAGTAGGAAGCAAACTCACAACAAACAATGATCTGTTGTGAGCTTGGTTCTGTCTTGAAGTAAGAGTTATGCCAGTTACGGTATAACTCATAGAGTTTTTTATCTCTAGTGAATTTACTAGAGCTGTACTCTTCATTCTTCATAGTCGTTAAACAACCAGTCATCTTGACGTTTGCCTTTGATACCTGCGATGAGGTCATGTGCAGATAGTCTGCACTCTTCCACAATATGCTGAGGTAACTCTGATCGCAATCTTTCGACAATCTTTGACATCTTCTCACGTGTCTCAGGGCTGCGACTAGTTTCCATGCGTGACCAGCACTCAACTAACAAAGCCTTGTTACTTTCGAGAACATGTTGATGGCGTTTCATTGCTCCCATTGTTCCTCCATGTTTAAACGTCTCTGAATGAGAGTCTCACCTAATGGTGATTCTTTTACCCCATTGGATAGGGAAGAAAAAACCCAGCTCCCCACCAATATGGTGAGGGCTGAGTAAATAACTAAACGTGTCATCTGTTAGTAGGTACAAGTGAAAGAACTTCTTGCTTAGCTTGACCAAAGAATTTAATCAATTCGGCCCAGTATTGAGGGCAGTCAATCATATAAAGATTGTGCCACTCATCAGCATGTAAAGCCCAGCGATTAGCCCAGTCTCTCTGATAGGTAGCGAAACTAATTAGCTCGCTATCTCTATCTTCGAGTGCTTTCTTTAACACTCTGTTTTCTTCTAACAGTTCTGCGTTTGTTCTTCTTGCCATTTGATACTCCTTTGTGGTGGGTTTGAGGGATGAGTCCCTCAGTCAGCCTAGTTAAGGGCTGAGGGAGAGAGTCAAGAATTTATATAAAACTGTTCTTCTTTTCCATTCATAGTCACACCATCTCTCCAAGTTAAACCTATGCAATGGTCATTACTTAGGCATTTGATTAGATATTCTGGTGTGTCTGGGTAGCGTGGAAAATGTTTAATGACTACATAAGAATCATTAGCCCAGTGAACAATTTTATCTGCATCAATAGCAGATTTAATTTCTTGTAGATTCATTGATATTCTTTTGTGGTGGGTTAGTCCCTCAGTTAAGAGGGAAGAACTAGGTCAGGGTTTGCACCTGACCCCCCGCTTTTACGGATTAGCTAGTTGGCTGGATATGATCTTTAAACTATGAACATTCAATAAGCGATCCCAGCAATATTTATTTAGATGGTCTGACTCTTGCAATATTTCCTCGCCTAATACATAAGCGAGCATATTGGCTACAGATTCAGGCTCATCAAATTTTGTGCTGACCTCTCCAAAGTTTTCTTGTTCATACTCTCGGATCTTTTCAATAGCATCAAAGGTATTATCTCCGAGCCATTGCTTAGCCTTATATGTCCCAATAATGAAATAGTCCATATTCAAAAGATTATGGTGCAATTCACAGCCGTAACCTTCCAGTCCTACCTCATCATTTAGTTGATCTAAAACGTAATCTCTTACGTCTTCAATTAACTTTTCCATGATCTTTTTAGGTGGTGGGTAAATCCCTCTAAGTTGAGGGAATTGCTAGGGGAGGACTTGCACCCCCCTGGCAGCTTTACTGCCTAGCTTTTGTTAGTCCATAGTCTGTTGTTGTTGGTATGCCTGTTATAAGCTCGAAGTCTTGAAGAGCTTGTTTGGACTCTCCTCCGATATGCCAGTAATGCAGCTCTTTGGGTGTTGATTCTTCTTTCCAGTCGTAAACATAGAAAGAAGTCATATCCCATTGAACGCTTACCTTGTCGAATGGATTGTCTTCATATGAGCCAAATCTCAACTTCATAGGCTCACCCATGTTCTCAACGAGATAGTCATAGGTAGTCAGTGCATAACCTTGTAGGCAGGACATTTGATGTCTCCTTGTGGTGGGTTGATCCCTCTTTCGAGGGAATGACGAGAGCGGGAATTGAACCCGCTCAAAGAGCCTTACTCTTCGCCTTCGTCGTCGTCCTCCATCTCCATTGAGCACTCAAGATCCATCATGCAGTCCAAGAGATCTCCTAAAGGCGTGCCTTCGTATTTCTCCCAGTCTTCCTCACTCGTCCCATTGCGGAACTTATGGAAAGCATAGACGGCTCTCTCTGCGTCCTCAATTGCGGACTGGAGTACGTCAACGTGGTCTGTCATTGACATTGTGGTGGGTTGTCAAGGTGCATATCAGGAAAGATTGTCCCGATACTTCTATCATAGTCCATCGAGATTCTTTTGACAATGGGCGGCTAAAAAGAAACACTCAGATCCCAGCCCCTGACTATCAATATTCGTCACAGATTGAGGGGGGTGGCCCCTGTGTGATTAATTGAGGAAGGGCATGGGGGGTGCAGCTTCATTCCCAATAAGCGTATAAGCCCCTCAGATTTTTTCGGTAAAAATCTAAGAACTATCTTAGATAGAACGGGGGTATATCTCTCTTCATATATGGACAGACAGTGAGGGACTGTTATCTTTCGGATATTGATGCTCTAATTACTCCCCATCACCCGTTAGAGTATCAAAGAAGGGAGTTCTCCTGTGGTGGGTAGGACTCCCGCATCATTTGTGATTAATATGAGAGAAATATCAAAGAGATTATGAAATCGACAGACGTATTAGCAGATGTGCATGAGTTATTAGCACAATGGTGCTTAGATAAGTTGAAGGAAGGGGAAGTAAATGCAGCAGATTTGAATATTATTAGGCAGTTTCTGAAAGATAATCAGATCAGTGCGCAACCAGTAGAGGAAACAAGCTTTGGGGAGTTAGCTAAGGCGTTACCTGATATAGAAAATGTAGTGCAATTGCAGAAGAAGAGAGCATAAATGAAAGGAAAGTGGGAGCCATTACCTGAACCCTTTAGTGGGGACTTTAGATATTTCCTGGTAGTGGTGTGGAATCACCTTCAATTACCTAAGCCGACACCAATTCAGTTGGATATTGCAGAATATATGCAGGATGGGCCTAAGAGAAGGATTATTGAAGCGTTTAGGGGAGTAGGAAAGAGTTGGATGGCAGCAGCTTATGTGCTTTGGCTACTAAGAAACGACCCACAGAAGAAAATTATGGTGGTGTCGGCTAGTAAAACAAGGGCAGATGACTTTGCACAGTTCTGTTTAAGGCTAATTAGAGAGATGAAGATACTGAAATGCTTAGATCCTGATCGAGATGAGCAAAGAAGTGCAAGTAATAGGTTTGATGTAAGGCCATCTATCCCAGATCAGAGCCCGTCGGTGAAATCAGTGGGTATTTTTGGGCAATTGACTGGATCTAGGGCAGATTTAATACTTGCTGATGACGTTGAGGTTCCTAATACTGCTTGGACAGTAGGAATGAGAGAGAAATTACTGCACTCAGTCGGAGAATTTAATGCAATCTTGAAGCCTGGTGGGGAGATTATGTTCTTAGGAACGCCCCAGACAGAAGAAAGTATCTATAACAAGCTGAGAACTAAAAGTTATCAGTGTCGTATTTGGCCGTCTCGTTATCCAAAAAATCCTGATAAATATGGAGATGCTCTCGCTCCAGTAATCCTGGATAGATGCGTTGATAGAAAGAATATGCCGACTGATCCTGATCGTTTTTCGGAGATGGACTTAGTTGAGAGAGAAGCCAGTTACGGACGATCACAATTTACCCTCCAGTTCCAACTTGATACTACTCTTTCTGATCTTCAACGCTTCCCTCTTAGGTTAAGTGACCTAATTGTGATGGAAGTAGATCAGAACGCCCCAGAGAAATTGGTCTGGTCTTCTGGTGCTGAATACAGAATTAATGATTTACCAACTGTCGGCTTTAGTGGAGATTATTACCACCGACCTGCTTTTATTCATGGAGAGTGGATTGAATTTCAAGGATGCGTAATGTTCGTGGATCCCTCAGGTCGAGGTATGGATGAAACTGCTTATGCAATAGTCGCTCAATTAAATGGAAATTTATTTGTTTTAGAGGTCGGTGCTTTTAGAGAAGGTTATACAGAGCCAGTTTTAGAAGGTCTAGCCCAAGCAGCAAAACGACAGAAAGTAAAACTGATTCTTCTTGAAGACCAGTTTGGACAAGGAATGTTGCAAAGTTTGCTCCAGCCTTATTTGAGAAATATTTACCCATGCACCATTGAACCAGTAAGAAGCAATATGCAAAAGGAAAGAAGAATCATTAATGCTCTTGAACCTGTTTTAAATCAACATAGATTAATAATTAATAGATCAGTCGTAGAAAAAGATTCACAACCTAGAGAAGATGATCCGATAGAAACAGCCTTGGCATATCAGCTGTTTCACCAGATGACACACTTAACTGTCGATAAGAATTGTTTACAACATGATGACAGATTAGACGCATTAGCTGGTGCTATTGAATACTGGAATGAGTCTCTTGCTATAGATGAAAATAGAGCTATTAAAGAACGTGAAGCAGAACTCTGGGATCTTGAATTGGCTGCGCACAAGGGAGATATTGAAGGGGCTCTCGACGCAAAGATACTTGGGATTCCTCTTGCATCGCTCCCGCAAAGTCGAGGAAAAGAAACCTGGATGCCTGATAGAGAAAAAGTCGGACGTTAAAATTAAAAGGCCAAGAGCTTTTGTGATTCGTATTCCTGGTGCTTTTATGGGGATGTCGTCTCAATATTGTGGGGGGTTTCAAACTGTAGTTATGGCATTGAATACAGATAATGCTTGGGAAGTTGCTGCTGATACAGATGAATGGGAATTGCTAGACTTCGAAGTAGAAACTGTCATGGTATTTCCTAAAGATCCTAAATAGTTATGAATGATGATGAAATGCTTTGGCCTCCGATAGATGAAATGCTCATCCGTCGTTTAAAAGAAATTTATCCAGATAAATGTCCTTCTATTGAAACTCCTGATAGAGAAATATGGAGATACTTAGGTCAAGTTGAATTGGTAAGAATGCTTGAATCCGTCTACACTGAACAAAATAAGCTTAATGAGGATTGATTATTATGTGTGGAGGCGGCGGAGGCGGCGGAGGTGGTAGCGCAGAAAGCGTTGCTCTCCAGCGACAATCATTAGCTTTATCAAAAGAGCAGTTTGCTGAAAGCAAACGACAATGGGGGGCACAGTTTGATTGGCAGAGGAAAAAGTCGGAAGAACAAAAAAGAGCAGCTGAAGCCAGACCAGGCAAAGGCCCAGTTAGAACTGCTGAATATGCAGCTTCTGCTTTAGGTGATCGTTCTGCTTTAGGCTTTGGAAAAGATAGACTGAAAAGAGGTGTTCAAGGTACAGGTCTAGGTATCGTTTAAATTATGGAATTAAACATCACTACTAATGTTGATGCTCAACCAGGCAAAGTTCCTTCTAAGGAAAAGAAAGGCAGTGTTGCCTCTCGGTATGAACAGTTAAAAACTAATCGCAATCCGTATGAAGATAGAGCTATTGATTCAGCGAAGGTAACAATTCCTTCTCTTTTTACAAATGAAGTACATGGAGATCAAGGTCGTTTAAAAACTCCATATCAATCAACAGGAGCTAGAGGTCTATTACATTTAGCTAATAAGCTTGGCTTAAGTTTATTCCCACCAAATACTCCCTTCTTTAAATTAGAAATAGATAATCTTGCTCTGAACGTAGAAGAAGCTGGCCCAGAAATAAAGACTGAACTTGATACTGCATTGGTCAAAGTTGAGCAAGCAGTAATGACAATGCTTGAAACTATGTCAGCTAGAGCTTCTCTCCATGAAGCTTTTAAGCAGTTATTAGTTTCTGGAAATGTATTACTTTATGTAAACCCAGAAGGAATACGAGTTATTCATCTTCAGAACTATTGTGTCCAACGTGATCCAATGGGAAAGATCACAGAGATTATTGTTGAAGAAGAAGTTTATCCAGAAGCTTTACCTGAAGGATTTCTTGCAGATAAATTAGAAGATGATAAGACTACTGGCCCTGTAAAGAAAACAGTTAAGGTTTATACCTGCGTCAAGTTTGATAAAGGAGTTGCCACTTGGTATCAAGAAGCTAAAGGAGAAGAAGTTCCAAATACATACGGTATGTGTCCAGAAGGATGTAGTCCCTGGATTTGTCTCAGATTTAATCGACTCTCAGACGAAGAATATGGACGTTCATTTATTGAACAGTTTTATGGGGATTTACTTTCTCTTGAGTCGTTATATCAAAGTGTTCTTGAAGGTAGTGCAGCCGCTGCAAAGATTCTCTTTTTAGTTAATCCAAACGGAACTACTAGACCAAGAACAATTGCTAATGCCGCAAATGGTTCAATAATTCAGGGGAATGCGGCTGATGTCAGCGTTATTCAAAGTCAGAAAGCTCAGGATCTAGGAATAGCTCAACAAACAATTGAAAGAATCGAAGGCAGATTACAGTTTGCTTTCTTACTTAACACTGCAATTCAAAGGCCTGGGGAAAGAGTCACTGCAGAAGAGATCAGATTTATGGCACAGGAGCTCGAAGCATCCATCGGAGGATTATATTCAATACTGACGCAAGAATTACAGCTGCCACTAGTGCATAGACTTATTTACATCTTGCAAAGACAGAAGAAATTACCTAACTTTCCTAGTAGCGAACAAACAGGTGAACCATTAGTTAATCCAAAACCTGTTACAGGTTTAGAAGCTATTGGTCGTGGAGATGATCGCAACAAACTTGTTGAGTTTATCTCTATCGCTAATCAAGCTCTTGGCCCTGAAGTCATGGCTCAGTATCTAAATATGGGAGAAGCTTTAAGGCGTTTAGCTGCAAGTGGTTCCATTGATACGACTAATCTAGTCAAGACTCCAGAGCAATTACAGCAAGAGCAAGTTCAAGCTCAAGCTGATCAGGAGCAAATGCAGCAACAACAAATGATGTTGTCTGCAATGCAGTCAGGCGCAGCTGCGAAAGTAGCTGACAATTACACTAAAGAAGGAGCACCTTATGGCCCCCAATTCACCGAAGGAGGAGACACAGCAAACGCCCTCCCCCAACCAGTCCTCGACCCAGGAATCCCAAGCGGCCCCACAGGAGGCCAAGCCCAAGGCTAAGCCCAAGGCTAAAGCTGAACCTGGCGTAACTCAGGACAACGATCAACATTACACAATTCGCTAGTACCCACCATGCCAGCAGCACTCACTATTAAAGACGCTCCTACAACAGCAGAAGCACCAGAACAATCAACCGAAACGACAGAAGAATCTGGGCTGCTTGCTGGTAAGTACAAATCGCAAGAGGAGTTGGAGAAAGGTTATCTCGAACTCCAAAAGCAATTAGGAAAGCAACCTTCTGAAGATTCTGGAATCGCTGAAGATCAGCCAGAACAAGGAGAAACAGAAACTCCTCAAGGTGCTAGAGAAATCTATGGTGATTACATAGGAAGCAAGTTTGAAGAGGCTGAGATTGATTACGAAGGAATGAATAGTAGATGGCAAGAAACAGGCCAACTTACTGATGAGGATTACAACGAATTAAATGAAGCAGGTTTTAGCCGTGACATGGTTGAAGCTTATCTTCAGGGCGTTCAATTTAATGCTCAAAGAGATACTGAATTGCAACAGGGACAAGTTAAAGAGATACAGGACATGTATGGAGGAGAAGCTGCTTATGGACAAATGATTGGTTGGGCAGCTGGAGTCTTAACAGATAGTGAGAAAGCTGCATTTGATATGGCGATTAAAAACCCAAACTATGACATGGTTAAACTAGCGGTAGCTGGATTACATGCTCGTTATATGGCAGAAGGGAATAAGGAGCCAAAGTTAGTGAGTGGAAGGACTAACAGAAAAGGAACTAAAGCCAAGTTTGACTCAATGGCTCAAGTCGTTGCTGCTATGAATGATCCTCTTTATGCTTCAGATCCTGCGTTTAGAAAACAAGTAGAAGAGAAACTTTCTAGGTCAAATGTCGTTTAAGAGTTATTATTTAGATACCTAGACCTATTGACTGAAACTCTGGCCCGTTGCGACGGATACCCTTAGTGGAAGGAAGTGAGGTCGGGAAACCTTCTTTCTTTTTCTAGGTATTTAACTTATGTCGAACATGACCGTATCCAGGCTGGGCCTGGTTAACAATACGGGTAGCTCTTATGACGCTTTATTCTTAAAGGTCTTCTCTGGAGAGGTATTATCTGCCTTCCGTAAAGCTACTGTATTTGAATCTCTGCACAATGTGCGGACAATCTCCTCAGGAAAATCAGCCCAATTTCCAATAATTGGACTTTCCTCAACTTCCTACCATACGCCAGGAACCCAGCTGACAGGCGCTGCTATCAAGCACGCTGAAGCTACCATCAATATTGATGACAAGCTTGTTTCTCAAGTTTTTCTTGCAGATATTGATGAAGCCAAGAATCATTACGATGTTAGATCTCAGTATTCGACTGAGATGGGCAACGCTCTGGCCTATAAATTTGACCAGAACGTAGCTGCAACAGTTGCACAAGCTGCAAGAACTGCAACTAACTTCAACACTGATCTTCCTGGTGGTACTCGCATCAAGATCGTTGCTGCAAACAAAGCAGCTGTAACAGGTGCAAACCTAGTTACTGCGCTATGGACAGCAGCCGAGAAGATGGATATCAACAACGTCCCTGAAGACAATCGTTATGTTGTTCTTGGCCCAACTGAGTATTACAAGTTGGCTCAAACCACTGACGTACTCAACAGAGACTGGGGTGGATCTGGAGCATATGCAGATGGAACAGTCTTGAAGGTTGCTGGTATCAGCATCATTAAGTCCAACCATCTACCAACAACAAACAGATCAGCAGTGACAGGTGAGAACAACACCTATCACGCTAACTACACTGACAGTGTTGGCCTTGTATTCAACAAGCAAGCAGTTGGCACTGTGAAGTTAATGGATCTGAAGATGGAGCAAACTGGTTCTGATGTTCATGCTTTATGGCAGGGAACATTCATGGTGGGTTCAATGGCTCACGGTACTGGCGTTCTACGCCCTGACTGTGCAGTTGAGATCTACTGGGCTACTAGCTAACTTCTGTACTGGGGGGCGTGAGCATAGCCCCCCTCTTTTCTTATTTGTCATGGCTTTAACTCTTACAACTGAACTAGAAGCAATAAATAAAGTTCTTCAAATGACAGGTGAAGCTCCTGTTAACAGTTTGGTTGGACAAGTAGGTATTGCAAAACAGGCTCAAGATTCTTTAAATGCTTCGATGAGAGAGGTTCAATCAGAAGGTTGGACATTCAATACTGATTATGAAAAGACATTACCAAGGAATACTTCTAATGAAATAGAGGTAAGTGGAACAACAACTCGTGTTTATGTTGATCCCTATCTTTATCCTGAATATGACATCATCATTAGGAATGGAAAGCTATATGACAGAAAGACTCATAGCTTTACATTCACGGAAGATTTAAAAGTAGATATAACAACGATTCTTGATTGGTTAGAATTGCCTGAATATGCAAGAAGATACATCATGGTTAGAGCTGGAAGACAGTTACAAGAAGCTGTAGTTGGTAGTGAAGATTATGCAAAGATTAATTTGACAGCAGAATTAGAAGCGAGAAGTCATTTCTTAGAAGAAGAAACAACGAGAGATGAACATAGTATGCTTCGAGGAAATACAAATCAGACTGGACATTTCTCTACTTACAGACCTCATCGTGCGCTTATTAGGTAACCATGCCATTAGTTACAAAATCAATTCCTAATCTTATTAATGGCGTAAGTCAGCAACCAGCTGCTTTAAGACTTGCTTCACAGGCAGAGAAAGTTGTTAATTGTATTCCTAGTTCTGTTGAAGGTTTAAAAAAACGTCCTCCTTTTTACCATCAAGCACGAATGTTTACTGGTACAGCAGGAAGTACCAGACCATTTAGTCATATTGTTGATCGGGATGGAAGTGTTCAGTATTTGGTGTATATCTCTGATGGAGATTTAAAGGTATTTAGTTTAGCTGGAGTTGAGCAAACTGTTAGTTTTCCAGATGGAAAAACTTATCTTGATATAGCAAATACATCAGAACCTGCAAATACTTTTCGATTAGCAAGTATTGCGGATCATACTTTTATTACAAATAAAGAGAAAGAGATTGAAACAGAGACAACAACTTCTCCAACTTTTTCTGCAAGTACTGGCGTAGTATTTATTAGACAGGCTGAATACAATACTACTTATTCAGTAACATTAAATGCTAACGATCATACTGAAACCAAAAAAGAATTTACTACTCCAGTTATAGGATCAGGCGCATCTTCTTCTGCTCCTAGTAATAAAAGTATCTGTGATGGATTAAGAGACGCAATTAATAATGACAGCACATTAGGCCCAGAATATACAGCTACTACGATTGATGATTATCTTCTGAAGATAGTTAAGGATGATGGAGGAACATTCACAATTGCTGTTAGTGACACGATTGCTGACATGTTTATTGTAGGAATAAAAGACGAAATAGAAGCAATACAACAGCTTCCACTTAAAGGAATTAACGGCCAAATACTTAAAGTCATTGGTTCAAGTTCGACAGAAGCAGATGATTACTATGTAAAGTTTGAGACTACTGATGGAGGCACAAGTGGAAAAGGCATTTGGAGAGAAACAGTTGCACCAAATATTGTTTATCAATTAAAGGCAACAACAATGCCTCATACATTAATTAGGAATGCCAATGGTAGCTTTACATTTCAAAAACATACATGGGGTCATAGAATTGCAGGAGATGCAACAAGTGCCCCTAACCCTCCTTTCGTAGGAGAGAAGATTAAAAATATTAATGTATTTAGAAATAGATTAGTATTCTTAGCTGATGAATATGTATGTCTATCAGCTGCTGATGACTACACAAGATTTTGGCCTGAGACTGTTCAGACAGTTGTAGATAGTGATCCTATTTTTGTAAGTACAGGTGGTACTGATATTAACTTCCTTACTTCAAGCATGGCATTTGCTAATACCTTGCTTTTATTTAGTCCTCACGGTCAGTTCAGATTAGATACAGGCGCATCAGGATTAGGAGCACCACTTACGCCTAGAACGGCAACTATTACATCAATGACGAAATATGATTCAGTTGATTTAATTGATCCTATAGGCGTAGGTCGTACTGTTTTCTTTCCTATTAATAAAGGTGATTTCACTGGATTACGTGAGTTTTATTTGCCTGATGTTACAGGTGCAACTCCTATTTCAGCAGAAGTTACAGCTGCAGTGCCTAGATATATTCCTAAGAATTTAGTTGCTATAGCTGCTTCTGTTTCAGAAGAAACAATTATATTAGTCAGTAAAGATGAACCAACACGTTTATATGTTTATAAGTTTCTTTTTGCAGATGAAACTAAATTGCAATCTGCCTGGTCTTATTGGGAAATGAAAGGTAGCAAATCTATTCTCTCGGCTACTATTTTAGATAATGATCTTTATATTATTGCTGAATATGCTGATGGTGTTTATTTAGAAAAAGCTTCATTACGTCCTGAATCTATTGATACAGGAACAGAAATAGAAGTTCTGCTAGACAGGAAAACAACAGAAACAAATTGTAGTGTTAGTGTTACAAATGCAGGAGGTTTAAATGCACAATCAACAATTACTCTTCCTTATCCATTGGCAAATGCTGGAGTAACAAAATTAGTTGGTAGGCCTTTAACAGTAGGGGGTTCTAATTATGCAGATATAAATAGTTTCCCAAACACTCAACCTTCAACTAATGCAGTTATTACAATTGTCAACGCAAAAGGTTTAGTCATTAGCAGTGCAGGAGGATCAACAACAGGTAAAACTACAGGCAATGCAACTGTTACAATTACTGATTTTCCTTCTTATTTATTCAGTAAAACAATTCAAGATAATGAAGCAATATCATTTACTAAACAAGCTGCTACTAATACATATAAATTTAAAGCGTTAGTTAAATTAAAGCATGGACAGGTTCTAACTCCTACTGCTGAAACAGTTGGAGATGCTTCTAACAATGGAACTATTA
>VTLG01007213.1_pt1 | contig 16129 bp, 21 predicted proteins | sample 4694571 | NCBI WGS metagenome assembly VTLG01 (sample SAMN12604809, study PRJNA352737) | marine metagenome | biome: ENVO:00000447; feature: ENVO:00000209|ENVO:00000569|ENVO:01000036; material: ENVO:00002151; isolation source: viral sequences binned using virsorter ...
CTTTACCAGTGACAGCTGTTTTTAGTTTTGAACCGGGATTTTCTCTTCTATATCGGGCGACCCCAGCTTTTGTCATCCCTGCTCCAGACTTTGTAGATCTGAAATACTTTTTAGTTTTAGGTGGTTGTTTATCCTGTCTTCTCATTATGCTGTTTTCTTTTTCTTTACAAACGTTGCAACGTTTGTTGGCTTGCCTCCTGGATTACCTGCAGCCCTCTTTCGTTTTACAGCACTCGCCTTTTGCGACTTTGTCATCCGTGTGGCTTTTGCAAGTGGCACGCATTTTGGATATTTTCTCTTTGAGCCTTTTGATCTCCCGCATGGTTGATACTTTCCATTCTTCTTCGGAGCTCCAATGTCGACCCATTTTTGTGCTACCCATTCTCGTAGTCCTCCCTTTGAGTAGTAAGCTCTCATTACGAATTCTTTCCGTAAGCTCTGCCTTTACCTTTCATTGCTAACTTACAACCTTTAGATCCAGATTTAAAACCAGCTCTTCCACCTGTTTTCATACCAGCTTTTGCTTTTACAGGATCTTTTTTATTTAATTGGTCTCTTAATTTTTTACTTGTAACAATTATGTTTCCTAAAGTATCACCAATCGCCATTTGTTTTACTTTTGCATCTAATTTTTTACTAATATCGCCAGCCATTATACTTGTCCTCCTTTTAGGTATCTCATTCTAGTCATGTCTATAACTCCACCACCCATGGCTTTTTTTCTTTTCTTCTTGCCACCTGGTGTGACTTTACCTGAACATACTGCTGATGCGTACATGTTAGCATATGCTGACGGGTACACTTTAAATTTTCGCTTCGCTGCCGCTTTACCTCTAGGACATAGTTTTGCCATTTTTATTTCCTTTTTTCTTTGCTATTGTAATTACATCACCTCTTGTAATTCTTTTCTTGTCTCCGTATTGAGCAGCTAATTGTTTTTCTCTTGGTGTTACTGCAAGTTTTCCTTCTTTCATTCCAAATCTACGACCCATCATTCCGCCGCCCATTTTTTGCTCTCTCACATTTCCTTTGTATTTTACTTCTGGTTTATCTCCAGGTTTAATAGCGTGAGTGCTTTTACCGTGTTTAAATTGAAATGCTTTTTTAGTGTCAATCATATTTTTTCTAGCTTTTTGACCTTCTTTAATCATTTCTTTACCAGATTTAATTTTTTTTTCTGCGCTTTCTAATTCTCTAATTCTTTTTACGTACTCATCTGATTTAGTTTGTGAAACAGTCTTTTTTAAATTTGGTTTAACGGATTTAATTGTAGGTCCGACCTTTTTACTTCTAGGTGTTGATTGTACGATTTTGTTAGCGATGTATCCTAAAAAACTTTTCATTTTTTTCCTCCGTTTTTAAAAATCTGTGTACCCTTTATACCATAAATACTCGCCACGACAAGGATCCAAAGATTTGTGAACCATGACGGGAGCTGCTGGAATTGATCAAAGAACAATTTTATCTTTTCTGCTGCACCCGGATCGTCGCTGAAGACCCCCCAGGCGATCACCAATATCGGCGCCGTTAACACGAGCAACACGAACTCGTCTTTCCAGTCCGATTGTCTTGCTTCTAATAATTTACCTTGGTATTCGCTCTCGCCTTTTGCCATTTTAGAGGCATGCATGTGCTGTGCGTCAGCCATCGCCATCTTTGTCTCTTGTTTCTTCTTATAGATGTGAGTTGCTGCGTTTAAGCCTAACTTTAATGCGCTAAACCACATAAATTAGTACCAAGTAGCTTCTTTTTTCTTTTCAGCTAGCATTCTTTTAGTACCTCTAACTTTTTCCTTGTCTCCTGTAGGAATATTGTTGAAAGCACCATCAGCAGTAGTCTTAGATCTTGGATCTATCTCTAAATTCTGCTCTGGAATTGCTATCTGTTTTTCTTTTTTATAGTTTATCATAGTTTTTTACCTTTTTATTAATTATCATCTATCATAACTTGCGCTTGTTGTACACCTTGCTTTGCAAGACTGACCCCAGCACGTAGTTTAGCTAAATCTTCGTTTTGTTCAAGCTTATCTTCTGCAATTTCTTGCGCTTGCATCAATTTAGAACGTTGTAAATCTTGATTTGCTTCGTCATTTTGTTTTTTACGCTCATTTTCCATCGCTCTAAGGTCAACTTCACGTGATTTTAACTTTAATAGAGGGTCATTATCAAATTGAGACGTAATTTGTTTCTCTTCTTTCATGTATTCCTCTGTCATTTCAGCAATTAAGATAGCTTTTCTTGCTTCAATCTCGTTTGTAAGCACTTGTACCTGTTGTTGTACCTGTGGATTCATTGCTGCCATCTGTTGCATCTGTTGAATTTGCATCATTTGCTCTCTAAATTCAAGTTGAACTTGTTCTTGAGCCATAATTGATATGTGTTCTAGTATATTTTTTTGTATTGCAGCCATAATTGATGGATTATTTCTAACCATGTTTGTTGACATGAAGTTTAAATGCGCTGTGATGTGTGCTCTGTGGTCTTGTCCAGGAAAAGCTTGAAAAGGTTTCATCGCCATTGCATTAATATGCTCTAAACTTGGGTCCATCGGTGCCATTGGCGCCGGTGGTGGTAATACTGCATCAACATTTTTTACACCAATTGCATCATACATGTTTCTATAGATTTGATACATGTTGTGTAGTTGTGGATTTGATGTAGCAATTTGTAATTGTGTTTGTGCAAGTGTAACTCTTTGAGACATAGAAAAAATATTTGGATCTGCAACAGGTACAATATCTATTCTATCATCAAAATCTGCTTGCTTAATATTTCTTTGACCACCAACCACGTCATATGGATATTCTGGTGGTAAATATTGTGATACAACTTTTGATAATAATTTAAATTCTGATTTCATCGCTGCATAACATCTTTTGTGTATTGCAGACATGACTCTTGAACCACGCTCTAAAAGTGCAACGGTAGTTCCAACTGCAGCTGCTTGATTACCATCACCCACTTGCATGTCAGCAATAGCCGCGAATCTTTGACCAGCTTGCACAACAACCCCCAATAAATTTAGTAATGTAGGTGAAGGTTCTTTGTATGGTAATGGAAAGAACGCATCTCTTAAATTACCACCAGGTGCATCGACATCCTTAAATTCACCTGGTTGTATTGGGGCTGCTTCGTCTCGGACCCTAACTCCTCTTTGTTTAAATCCTGCAGGTAAGTTCGATAAAGTACCAGCGTCTAATAATTGACGGAGAGCCGCCGTTGCCGTACGACTCAATCCGCCAATCATATGAATGAGTCCAAAGCCATAAAATCCTAGTCCTGGCAGAAATTTGAAGTGGACAAAATATTGGATCTTATTTTTCTTTAGATCATCGGGCGCATAGTTCCTTCTAATAGAAAGAACTTTCCTACTACCTTCTTCGACTGTTACGATGTAAGGTAATTTTATTCCTGTTGGTCCATCTTGTCCAACATCTTCGAAACCTTCTAAGTCTAAGTTTACATGACACTCTAACAAAGTGTACATTGGCTCGTTCTTACCAGTCTTCTTTGAGCCTTCTAACTCACGTTCTTTTTTCTCAATCTCTCCGTTTGTAACATCTGTACCTGGAGGACCTAACTCAACGTCAGAATAGAAACCATTGACTTGTTGTTTCCTTAATTCGTTTTCTGAAATTTTTACTCTATGAATAATCGCTTCCGCATCTTCTAATGAGGTAGCAGTATACGGAACGATTAATTCATCTGCTGGTACAAACTTAGATACAACTCTACCCATTGGTACATCGTAGTATACTTTTTTGAATGTTGATCCAGCTAATGGTAAATGAAATAACATTGAATCAAATTCTGATTCGTATTCTTTCATCTGATCCATAATTAAATAATTCATGTAATCTTTTACACGTTCAGACTGTTGTTCTGTTCCAGGATTTTTAACACCTATGATTTGTGTTCTGACAGGTCCATCTGCAGGTAATAATTCTTTGTAAGCTTGAGCTTGGAATTGTGTTACAGCTTCAGCTAGCACTGGGTGTGTTGCACCTGATGCACCTTGAAATGGTTCAGTTCTGTTTTCGTATTTAAATCCTAATAAATCTAAACCAGTTGTGTATGCATTCTCCCAATCTTTTCTAGAAGATTTGTAGTCCATATAATTTTGAACCATCTCGTTTCCAATTGGTTCTAAATTTTCTTCTGGTAAAATATCTGCTAGGTTATCAAAGTGTGATTCTGTACCCGGTATGTTTATAGCTCCCGGTTCAAAGTCAATCGTTGCACCACCATCTTCTTCTGGTACTACTTCAACTGGTCCTTTTTGTTCTGCTTCTTCTTCCTGAACACTAACTTCTTTTGCCATCTCTTCTTCTGAAGGGATTTCAATTTTTGTACGAGTGTTAGGGAGTCCTTTATCTATATCTGCCATTTAATACTCCTATATTTTCATACCACGTTTCATTAGAGAAGGCAACCCTTCAGACGTCGGTCCCGACTCTGGTGGTGGACCTGACTTTACTCCGCCAGATAAACCTGCAATACCACCGTCTGCAAAATATCTGCTCATAGATTCTCTCATGTAATCTTTAAACTTTTTCTTACCACCGCTCCTTTTGTAATACTGATAACCTTTATGCATATCTGATTCTATCTCTTTTAAATATCTGTTAGCCTGTTTGCCATAACCACCTGGTATGGTTCCTGCCATAAAACCTGCACGGCCACCCTTTGCTAAAGGCTCACCAAAGAAAGAACCTTGTGTTCCGTATATTTGTTCTGCACCAAATGTATTTTTTAAATTTTCCATCTTATATTCTTCTTGAAGAGCTTTTTTAAGATCTAATGCATCAGGAGAAATTTCTTGAAGAACCTCGTCTGGTGCATTTAAAATAGTTCTGTCTATTTGTCCTTGATCACTTTTTTGATAATCTTGAAAACTAGGAAGCATATTTAAATTTAATTCTATTTGACTTGGTTGTTTTGGAAACACACGAGCAGTTTCTGTATCCATGTAATCAGCGACTCCAGGTATGCCCTCCATCTGATCTTTCAGTGATGCTTTTGCATAAGCTGACTTAGCCATTTGTGCATCTGCAATATTTTCTGTTTTTCTATCTATGTATTGAACTATATCAGGATTAACATAGTTTTGTTCTAATTCTTTTTTTGCTGCTTCTAGTTCTACTTTTTTCATTTGTATAGCTTCGGTTTGATCTCCTTCGTAACCAAACTGAGATCCTGTATTTAATGTTTCAAGATTTGCTATTTGTTGTTCTATTGAATTTACTTTATTTTGACTTGCTCTAAATTTATCAACAGCTAATTTTCTATCAGCGTCCTTACCAAACTTTTCTGCTTCTATACCTGATGTAAAATCAGTTAGACCAAATGTAAATGTGTCGATAGATTTTTTAATAGCGTTTAATGGTTTCTCACCTAGTATACTTCTACCTGTAGCTTCTAATCCTACAAACGCAAGTTCTGGTACAATACCATATTTCATAAGACCACTTAATACTGCACGACCTCCTCTTAATAATTTTGCTGCGTCTTTTACTTGATCTGCTGTTTTAAATTTACCTTCATTAAAATTTTTAATACCTTGATCGATACATCTTTTTTTATCAATTGTACCTACTTGATATCCTATTCTACCCCCATCTCTTTTTTTAGGACCAAACTGCACGGCACATGTGCCATCACCAAAGGATGCTAACATATTTTCAAATTGTGTTTTATTTAAAGTAGATCCTGGTTTTATATTTTTTTCTAAAGAAGTTAATAATTCTTTTTGAGTTTGTGCTCCACCTACATCTATACTTATTCTATTTTTTCTATAATCTTGTTTTATCTTTTTTTGTATATCACTGGGAAGTTGGTTAAATCTTTCTATACCAAAAACTTCTTCAGGAGATTTAAATCTATTTTTTTCAATATCAAACTCTCCAAAAGTAGAAAATTTAGCATTAGGGTATTTTGAAGAATACTCTTTGTATTTAACATTTTGTAAATCTGTTATTCTTTTAACTTCGTTAAAATCAGGATTATTTTTGGCTAGTTCTTTTCTAACGTTAATTAAATTTTTAGAAAAAGTAGCGTCATAGTTTTGTTTTATTTTAGAATTTAAATTTTTATCTAAAATTTGTGAAAAAACAGAATAGACTTGATTGTTATTAGTTAAACCTGTTCTTAAAGAAAAAACTTCGTCAATGTGAAATTTGGCTCTATTCTTTCCTAAAGTTTCTCTCAATACACCATCTATTTCATCAAAAAATTGTTGAAAGCTTTTATCTCCTATACCCCTTTCAAATAACAAATTCATTCTATCTTTAGCATACATGTAAGCGGCTTGATCCCAAGCTGATCTTCCAGCTTGTCCATTAGCAGTACGAGTAACACCTTCTAATATTTTTTTACCTAATACTTTATCTTGTTTAATTCCCTCTACTTTAATTTCTCCTATCAGTGCTCTACCTAAATTTTTAATTGCATTAGGTCCTGCTAATTCTTCTGATCCAAAAACAGAATTAATTATTTTTAAAGCTTCTTTATCATTTGGATTTCCAGACCATTTTCTAATTGCGTTCATTAAATCTTCATCTTCATAAAAAACTTTCATACCTTCAATAGAAGGTTTTCTTAAAACATCCCGTTTTGCAATATTGATAAATTCTTGATTCTTGTAATATTGTTTCATGCTTTTTAATGTTTTTTTATCGGGGTACTTGATATAATTAGTTCCCATAGAGTCACCTCTTTGAATAACAAGATTCTTAGATTTTTTCCATTTTGCAACACCCTCTTTTTTCTCTAACCATGGAGATGGCCTATCCCCTACTAAAACTCTTTTTAAATCATCAATTGCAGACTCAGTATCTTTTCTTCCCAATAAATTATTTAATTGTTCAAAAGTAATGTATCCTTTTTTATTTAGTTTAAGTCTCTCACCTTCAACACGCACGTTGTTTTCAAATTGTTTAAAGAAACCAATTTTTTTGTAAAAAGGTGACATTTTACTTTCTTTAACAACTTTAGATTGTTTTCCTTTTCTACTTAAATTTTGTCTTTGATAATTTCCAGAATCCCAATCTTTTTTATTCCAAGTCTTACCTGTAGTTTTTTTATAGAAATCTTTCATTTCAGGAGTAAGATTATCATATTTACTTTTTACTTTTGGCGGAGCCTTATCACTGTAAAAAGTTCCAAATTGATTTGTGATTGGGTATTTGAATTTTTTAGTTTTAACCGTGCTTGTTGCATACCCAGGTCTAGATCCATCAGCACTTGGTTGCGCTAACATACCACCAGCAGCCATTGGATTACGTTTCATAAAATCATCGAACGCTTCTCTGTCTAATGCTCTTTGTGGTCTGTCTATCTTGTCTGCTGTTGTGACCTGTTCATCGTCGAAGAGATCCATCAACTCTATAATTTTATCCTGTAGATCTTCCATTACTCACCTAACATTCTAGCGATACCGCCTGACGCCATATTTGGATCTATATCTTCAAATTGTATAAACTCACCTTGTCTTCTAATAACTTCGTCCATTTCACTTTCTCCACCTTCTGAAATATTTTTAGCTTTGTCTTTTCTTTTTTTAGATTGTACAAATTCTTTTAGTGTAGGTTTTTGACCTGTTGCATATTCTTTTAATTTAGAAACATCAGATGTTAAGTCACTAATACTTGTGCCACCAACTTCATCTAATTCTATTTCATAATCATCAGGACCTCTAGATCTTCCGACTGGACCCGACTCTGCTACATCAAACTCTGCTGCAGGTCTTGAATCACCTTCATCAGGTAATGGTTTTTTGTATTGCATTTGTACTGGATCTCCATAAACATTAGCTTCACTTTCGTACTCAACTCTTACAGCACCATCATCTACGTCTTCTGTAACTCGGACCACGGAACCATCATCTAATGTTTTCTGGTGAATAGATTGTCTTTCAGCTGTTGCAAATCTTTTTGTAACATCATCTCCTTCAATGATTACTTTGTTAACTAACTGATCAAACCATTCTGGTTTACCAGGCACATTGTCTGTTTTAATAATTGGAACTTTAGTTACTGTCTTACCAATCTTAAATGGTTTTAAAATTTTACCAACGATTGGTATTGATGCTGCACCTGCTAAAAATTTTAGGAATGTTCGTCTTGTCATTCCTGATCCTTCTTTTAAACCAATACGTGCTATACCACCTGTTCTTAACGGAACTTCATTAAAACTTTGATAATTAGATATATCTTGTTGTGCTCCAGCAACAGAACCCATATTTGTTGAAACTTCTCTACCTCCACCGCTAATTTGTCTACCTGGTTTAATATTAGGAGTTGGTGGACCATATTTAGGTGGATTTACTTTTTTCTGTATTTCTTTGTATATTTTTTTACCTGCTTCTTGTCTGGCTTTATTTCTAAAAAATTCTTTTGCTAAAGCAGAAGCCTTTGCTCCCTTGCCAACTTTTATAAGACCACCAATCACTGTAAATGGATCTAGTAAAGCGGTTTGACCCTGTATATCTGCATAAGGATCAACATCTTCAGGAAGCTCTAAATTCATAAAATCATTATCAGGCATTACTAGGTCTCCTATTGAATAACCAATACGTCCACCGTATGCTTTGTCATCTCGTAATTTTTTCTGTAGCGCTGTTATCTTATCAATCAATGGTTTTGCTCTTTCTCTAAAACCAGGAGTGTTTGGATTTAAATTACCTAACTTAGTTTCTGTTCTTATAATTTCTTTTTTGATCTCTGACATGTTTGTTGTGTCATAGTCTTCTAAACCGTAAACGTCTTCTCTGTTTTTTCTTTTTAAAATTTTTTCAATAGCAGATTTATTTTGTGCTTCTAGGTTTGCTTTTATCTCTGCTTCAGTCATATTTTTTAAAGTCTCTTCTGCAGATTGTACTGGCGCTGCTATATCATCAGGTCCACCTCTACTTCCTGGTGGTGGCATCTCTTCACCACCCATGATGTTATCTGTATCTTTTATTCTCTTACCTTTAAGATCAAATACTTTTGCTGACTCTGTATTTCTAATTCCTGATGTAGTTTGATTTTCCATGGAAGAGATTCTATTTAAAATCATTTTCAATTGTTCTTCTGATTGAATTGCATTTGGATCAATACCATTACGCATCAATAGGTCTTCCATCATTGCTGCTTGAAAATCTACTTTTTTAGGATCAGTTAAAGTTATCATGATGCCATCGTCAGAACGACCAGCAACTCTTTTAGCGATAAAGTTTCTAATGATTGACTTCATTAATAATAATTCCTTTTAGTTTTCTCGACTTTTTCATCGATATAGTCTTCAGGGTGTTGTATTAACCCACCTTGTCTGAATCGCATGATAGCTTGTGTGGTTGAGTCCACTAAGTCATCATGGTCGCCGTAGGGAAATGCTGCGCACTCTTCCATGACATCGTCTGCGAATTTCTGCTCCGGACACCATATCATACCAGATTCAAACAAAGGTGCAACAGAATTAACACGAGCGTGCTTGTCGTTTCCTTTTGATGGTGTGAAGTTTACTACAGGTATATCCATGTTTCGTAGTTCATAAGTCAATGGCAAACCACTAGCTTTTGCCTCTACAATTACAGATTCAGGCTGCCAGTATTTATATTGCTCCAGTGCAAGTCTACGTAATTCAGGAAACTCGTATCGTCCTTTTACTGCATCTAATAATATTAAATTAGCACCTGAGTCTTCGTCAGGATAAAATATACCCCATGTTGTTATAGCAGAGTAATCTGCAGTTTCTTTTTTTAAAAAAGCTGTATCATAAGATTGTATTACATGATGTAATGTTGGTATCCAATCATGCTCCCATATTCGCCACCACTCTCGTTTTAATATTGCACCTTCTTCAGCTGTAGGATTTTGCATCCATTGTGCATTCCATTTACCCGTGGGCAGTGTTGCTTGCACTTTCTCAAGCTCATCTAACTTCCAATACTCAGGCCAAACAGGAGCAGCTTCATCTGTTCCGTGGTCCATGATTGCCGGAAACTCAACCACGTGCCATTGATCAGCTTTCGGTTCTTTCTGGTTCGCGAGTAATTTACCTGTCAGATCTTTGTTACTCCATCTCGTCATGACGAGTACGATCTTGCCTCCTGGTTGTAAACGTTGTCGTGGACCTGATGTATACCACTCGTACGCTGACTCCATTGCTGTAGGACTCAGTGCATCTTGCTCTGAATGTGGGTCGTCAATAATTAGAAGATCAGCACCACGTCCAGTGATCGCACCACCAACACCAGCTGCAAAGTATTCACCACCTTGCGCTGTCTCCCAACGTCCTGCTGCTTTACTATCTTCTTGTAGAGTTGTTTTAAAAATTTTAGAATAATCTTCTCTGTCAATTAGGTTTTTGGCTTTACGTCCAAATCTTATTGCGAGTTCACCCGTGTGTGTAGCTTGAATAATTTTTAATCTTGGCTCACGGCCCACCATCCATGCTGGCAGAAGATAAGATGCAAATTCTGATTTAGTATGCCTAGGAGGCATATTAATGATCAATCGATTTATTTCACCTGATGCTAATTTATTAAATTTATCTGCAATGTGTCTGTGGTGGGACCCCTCTACAAATTCTGGCCACACACATTTTACAAAACTTAGAAAGTCATCTTTAGCTTTGTTCTGTATCTTTTTTTCTGCGTGTAATACTTGCAATTGTTTAAATTGTTTACGAACATCTGCAGGTAGTTTGCTTATATCTACTGTATTTAAATTCATTTAAAATTTTTTAAAAAATTTTTTGCATCATATTTAAGATGTTGAAAATGTTTTTACCAGCTAAAACTGTCTAAATCAAGCAATACAACCTAGAGTAGTGGGACCCCTTTTTGTAAAAAAGGGGGGCCCGTTGTTTATTATTAACTAACTTTGGAGTTTGTTTGGGACCCCTCGGCGCGTTAGCGCCGAGGGAAGAAAGGCTAGTCTAATAAGACCATGTATGCCTTAGCGTTGTGTTGTCTAAACCAATCGAGATCGGCTCGTACCTTGTCCCATAGTTTAGACGCACCATAGCCAAGTTCTTTATCTTCTAACGTTGCGCTCAACTCATTGATAAATATTCTATCATGTTTGATCGCCTCTTCTTTTGTTAGCATAACAGACTCACCGTTGAATCTGTTCATTCTTTTTTCTGTTCTTTCTGTTGTCATATATCCTTTCTTGTTAATAGGATAATCCTATCAACTTTGTCTGCTTTCGTCAACCTTAATATCCCATTGATTCCAAGAATAACCATAGCTTGTATTATGCCTTGTTTTCTGTGGGTCCTCGATCGGTGTTTCAAGAGCCTCGGTCCTCGGCGCAATAGCAACCACTCTCTCCAGGTTACGATTAACAAATTGATTGAAACAACCTTGACCACAAAAGTATTTGGTCCACCAATCTTTATTCCAATTATTTAATTTAATCTTACGAGTTCTCAAGACCTTAGAGCCCTTTACACCTCGCACTCGGTCAACTGTTTTTTCTTTATGGCACTCTGGACCATGACACCAATTAAAGTCACTCATAATTAATGCCTCACTTTCCATGTTGTAGTCGCAGTTCTATATCCGTGTGCGTCTAGATCATAATAAACATAATAAGGTGTTCCATTTTTAGCAACACCATATCTGCTTTTCTCGTCATGTTTGCCTTGTCTAGTAATATGTTTTTTGTGCTTACTAGCCCAATAAGTTATGTAGAATGTTTTAGTCATTTATACCTTTCTGTTATGGGATAATCCTATAAAAGATTATCCCATAAGTCAATAGTTAATTTAAACTATTTTGTTGTTCTTGCAGTATTTGTTTTGCAATCGCAATTTTTTCATCACGAGTTTGTTCAACCTCATCTGTTAATAAATCAGCTAGATTGCTCGGACTATAAATTGAAAGAGCCATACTAGAATGTGCGTCCAATATACTTTCATTTAAAACCACACCAAGTTTATCAGCTAGTTCTTTTGCTTGATCGAAGTATCTGTAAGATTTCAAACCAAGTTTTAGTTTTTCCATTTTTTTATTTACATGGTCAAACATTTGTTGATGAGTTTTAACGACATTTTTTTCAGCAGTTTTGAAACTTTGAAACCACTCAAATTCTGCCGAGTTGGTATCAAACTTTCTACTATGACAATATGATGTTCCAATAACCCAAAGTTTGAAATCATTTTCCCACTCATCTTTAGGGTACATGGCATTACCACTTACATCATTACGACTACCAAAACCCAAAAATTTATTTACTGCACTTTCGGAATTGTAATAAGTCGGATTTCTTTTTTCGTAATTGTCGCCAAGTCTTACATCATAATCTGCGTCAATGCTTTTTGCTTTCATCTCATCACGATAGTAAGAAGTTAAGAAGTCTTTGTCCATGTCGCCAAACTTAATATGAACATCATCATAATATTCTTTTTTATTTCCATTATAATCAGTTTCATATTTTGGTGTAGAGTTTTGAATATAAAAACAATTATCATGGTAAAGGTCGCCACCACTACTACCATATTTTTGTATCATACCTCTAATTGTATCAACATCTTCTTGTGGTTGATGTGTTCTAACTAAAACATCAATTTTAGTTTTTGCAAGTGAACGCATATCATTATATGTTTCTTTTGCTTGTTGCCATGCTTTCTTAAATTTTGAATTATCTTCAAAATGATTTTGAAATACATCAGCAATCACTTTTCGCTTATCTGCGTTAAGTGTTATTCTTTTTTGTTTTTCCATATTTTTATTTCCTTTCATAAAAATTGTTTTAATGTATTGACAAATAAATGTCAAGGGATTATATAGGATAAATAATATTTATTTAATTATGTGCAAATAAATATTTAGATTTGGGGAGTATCATAATCATCTCCCCAAATCGGCAGACCCAGGATCACACCGCTTTATACGAGCCGTCTTTCCTGGGTGCTGATCCCTGGTCCATTGAATTCTGACGTCAGTTCAGAATTACTCGAGCAATGGACCTGGGATCAGTGAGAGGGTGTACTAATTCCGGACAGCCTCACTGATCCCTGGTCTGTTGTGCCCCAGTAGCTACGGGCTGGCGCAAGTCAAGAGAACAATGGACCTGGGATCAGTACTGATCCCTGGTTGAGTAGGCAAAAATAGGGACGTAGTCCCACAGGTTTTTTGGTCACTGGTCATTGGTGAAATCAAGACGTTAAAAAAGGAAGGCTGACCAAGTGCTCAACCTGGGATCAGTCAACGCGCCGGAAGCCTCAAGCTTCAAGCTTGACATCCGGGATTATCCCTGATACAAAGAATTTAGAAAGGATAAATTATGAAAAAGAAATTAAAAGAAGAATATCAACCAGGTGGCAGCAAGCGCCACGTGATTTTAGACAAAGCGGTCGAGTACCTGAAGGATCCAAAGTTCGGGCTCCAGGGAGATAAGCACAGCTTCCTGACTGAGCAGCTGGGGCTTTCGGAGTCTGAGTACCTGACCTGCCTGAACACAGCAGCTGGTGGAGATTACTGGCAATGAGTAGAAGACCCGGGCCAGCAATGGCCCGCGTTTACCTGCAGCACTGGCGATGGCTTCAGGACCAAGGCCCAAGCTACAAGCACCAAGCTTCAAGCTGCAAGCGTCAGGCCGCAAGCTTGACAAGGGACCTGTACCCTGTTATAGTGTCCTACAAAATAAAGGAGAAAGTATGCAAGTAAAAGAAGCATTAAAAATTACAGACAGTTTTACCAGAACAAGCAAGATGCCTGGCCTGAGTTACAGCCTGCCCGCGTGGGAATGCAAGACCGGCTGGAAGCTATCACAGGTAGAGGGCACGCCCTGCTGGTTCTGTTACGCTAAGAAGGGAAACTATATCAGGTACCCGGCAATCAAAGAAGCTCAATACAGAAGACTGAAAGCAATTAACCATCCGCAATGGGTTCAGGCCATGGCTACAGTGATCAAGCGTCACAAATGGTTTAGATGGCACGATGCCGGCGACGTCCAGAGCAGCGAGCACATGAATAAAATTTTAGAAGTATGCAGGTTGACACCAGACACTAAGCACTGGCTGCCAACGCAAGAGCGGCAGTTCCTGCCAGACCCTGAACAGGTGCCAGCTAACCTGGTGATCCGGCTGTCACGTAGCAAGATCGATGGACCTGTACCAGCTGCCTGGTCTCATGACTCAGGCGTAACAGTTGGTGAAGCTCGAACCTGCCCGGCCCCAGATCAGGGCGGTAAGTGTGGCAGCTGTAGACAGTGCTGGAACAAAGATGTTAAATCTGTTATATACGGTAAACACTAAAATGTTTAGACACCCAAAATATTATAAAGAATTACGAAAGCTACGTAATAAACTGGATCAGGCCATTAGCCCAGAAGCTCACGACGGTGAGCGCGAGCGTGCGCCTGGTCCGGGCCTCAAGCAACAAGCTGCAAGCTCCAAGCCTCAAGCTCCAAGCTCAGATAAAAATAAATAACAAGCCTCAAGCCCCAAGCTGCAAGCTTCAAGCTCCAAGCCGCAAGCTACAAGTTCCATGATACGTGAACCACGGAAAAGTTTCACGGTGCCTGAACCAAGGGCCTCGACGAGGATAAAAGTATTGTGTGGATGCTTTACATGAAAGCTAATTTGGTGTGGTGAGAATCGTATTTTATTCCCCTTGCATACCTTCAGTTCTATTGTGAAAAAGTGCCCGTTATTATTACAGACCAGTAGATCAGGAGTGCCATGTAAGCTATTATTTTCAAGTCGTATAAGCGAAAATTTTTTAAATTTTCTTTTAATTTTTTCATAAAATTTCTGCTCTGGTTTCAAGGGAACCTTCGCTGATTGTTAGTAGTCTTCTGCAAGCTTATCAGGTAAGATAATTGAGGAGGCCTTTTGAGTTTTCAATACCAGTCTATGAGCTGAATGTCCAGGAAAACCTATAATCGGTTGTGTATTTTCATGAACTTCCATACGTCTGATTGCATGTAGTTTACCATTCATCTCTACATAAATGACAGCGTTCTTAACTGCGTCTGATCCTTCTGTAAACGAACTTAAAAATTGTTGTAAATCTTGTACTCTCATTTTTTCTCCGATAAATCAGATATGATTTGTTTCATACCTTGAATTAAGTTATCTTTTTTAATAATTTCACTTTCTAGTCTTTTTACTTCCCATTTCAATTTTTTAGTATCACCCATTAATTCTTCATAGGTTCTAATTTTTAATTGCAATTGTTCTATTTGACGTTCTAGATCGTGTTCTCCTCTATCATCTTTGTATACTTTCATGTATTGACTTTATAGGATAGTTCCCTTAAATTGTCAACCATGGGAGTTCCAAAAAGATTAACAGAAATGCAACAGCGCTTTGCTGAGTTCTTGGTATTCGGTGGACCTGAAGGACCAATGACTAAACGTGAAGCAGCCATAGCTGCAGGTTACAGCAAAGATAGAGCAATGAGAGAAGGATCAGAATTAACTAATCCAAAATATTCTCCACTTGTTGTAAAATATATTGGTGAGTTAAAAGAAGAAAGATTACGTAAGCATGAAGTGACTTACGAAGGACACATTGCAGAACTTGCTAGACTACGTGAAGCCGCTTTGAAAAAAGGATCATTCTCTTCAGCAGTGAACGCGGAAGCAAACAGAGGAAAAGCAGCAGGACTATACATAGATAGGAAAATAATAAAAACAGGAAAACTAGAGGACATGTCAGAACAAGAGCTAGAAGCAAAAATGAAACAGATCTTAGACGACTACTCACAGATAATCGATGTAACTCCATCTAAAGTTTCTGAATCTTCTTTACCCACTGTCGAGGAATCATCGTCCGATCCCCAAAAGTAATTCCGTCTTCATCTTTATCGTAAGACGCAAATAATTTTATAGACTTATCATCTTTAGAATACAACCAACCTTCATTTACAGGTGTAGCCAACTTCATCTTATCAAACTCTTTATCAGTAGCCCAGCCAGAGTCACTGATGCAATCAATCCACTCCACTCTAACTCTCGGATAAGGTATATCGGTAGATCTATCAGTTAACGATACTTTTCTTCTTTTCCTAGGCATGTATAGGATTATATCACAGATTTAAAAAATAAAAATATGCATTCGCGCGCGCGAACCGCATTTTGATTGGTACATTATAAAGTGTACCAAAAATAAAAAGTGTACCAAAAAGTGTACCA
>VTLG01010655.1_pt1 | contig 16128 bp, 8 predicted proteins | sample 4694571 | NCBI WGS metagenome assembly VTLG01 (sample SAMN12604809, study PRJNA352737) | marine metagenome | biome: ENVO:00000447; feature: ENVO:00000209|ENVO:00000569|ENVO:01000036; material: ENVO:00002151; isolation source: viral sequences binned using virsorter ...
TAAACTCTAACGTATTACCTCCATTGTACTCATAACCTCCAAAGAAGTATGTACGGTCAGATGGCCAGGTACTATAAATGGAATTACCACTATTTAGGTATGTACCATTTTTATGTACCTTTAATGTTCCGTTATCTAAGTCAAGAGCAAACCCTACTACATCACCATAAGAAAAAGATCCTGATTCTATTATTGTGCCACTGCTACCTAAGACGTAGTATATATTTCCACCCCAGTCATAGACTACTAGGTAGTTATTACCATAGGAACCGCCACCACTATTCAGTTCACTAGTTGATTTCGTATCATCCCAGATACCGAAAGCAGAACTAGTAGGACTGGATATTGCAACATGCTTACCTTCAAAGTACCATTTACCAGTCTTCATACCTATAGTACTTCTAACAGCTTTAAAGGCAGCTCCTGAACCTGTGATGGTTAGGTTACCATTTGAAAGTGTCGTTGCACTGTCTAATGCGTTCAACGTCGCGTAGTTACCACCACCATTCAATCCATTATCGTATGGTGCTCCTGGTACGTCAGCTAGGATGCTAATATCTCCTGGATTCCCAAGGTTACCAAAGTTCTGCCATTGCCATGAGTTGAATTGTGCGCCAGCTTGGTTTGGCGCATCACTATTGGCGGCATAAGTCCTCAAGTGAGACGTGCCATCAGAGAAGAACAGTTCAATTTCATAGATATTTGTTGTACTACCTGCAGATGAATCAAGTTGCATGAACATTTCTAACTTGCTGAAGTTAGCAATGCTAGAAGCAAGTGTTACATCAAACCAATCTCCACGTGCTGCAGTAGAATAGGTTGCATTACTGGAATCTGCATTTCCATCTTTCCATTCGTCTGGATCAGTCCAAACACTGCCAGAGTTATCAAGGGTGCCAGTTGTCAACTCCGTACCGTTGATTTTAATTTGAGAAACTCTATGCGTGTTCCAGTCGGTTTTAGTCCGTAACCTAGTAAGTGTTTTACTTGGTGCTGCTCCATCAGTAGCAAATAGGTTATTCTCATGCCAATGATGTTTATTGCCAGAGCTGTCGTGTCCGATTGAGGTGTGGTCTACTAAGAGGCTTCCATCTATTTGAATCCCTTTCATCCATACAAGATTAGAACCGTCAGTACAGCTCCAAACCATATTTGTTATTGACGTAATTCCACTTATGGTTGACCAAGTATTGCTAGTAAGTTGACTTGTTACATCACTACCATTGATAGTCAGCGTACCGCTACCAGCATAACCTGCATATATCTTCAGTGATGATGATACAGCAATTGCTGATGGTGGTGTCCATGTAATTGAATTACCAGCACTAGCATGAGACCCAGTAGTTAAAAGTCCATCGAAGGTATAATGATAATCGTAACTACTGCTCCAAACAGTACCTGATACATTATCGCTATAGATAGTACCGCCATTGGCTGTGTCCATCGCAAGATGGAATCCGTTAGTACCGTATGATCCTGAGTAGTCCTTAGGAACCCATTGACCAGTGGTTGAGTTAGTTTCACCAAAGTCGGTTGGTGCTTTAGCTGTACCATCGATGAAGTGTATGTCAGCTATGTATCCATCGAAGTAGTTAGGTCCTCCGATCAAATGTTCTGCAGCTGAATTTATAGCTAAATCATCATTTTGTGTTGGATAGTTAGTTTGATCAAAAGATGTTACTTGTGAACCATTGACATATAACTTCATTCGATTAGTATCAGTTGCTTGTGTAGTATCTACAGCAAGAACAATATGATACCAGGCTGAAACATCACGGTATAATGAATCTGTTTTAAGATAGTAAGCGCCACCATAATCCACCGATATGAAATCTGAATTATGGAACATTAGTTGCAAATTAGTTGCTACGGCTGCTGCACCATTGACTTTAAACATATCGTCGTTAGTACCAGTGACAGAGCGTTTTACCCAACCACTCCAAGTCCAAGTCTTCCTATTACCTGCAGCTCCTGGTGTCCAGTTCAAATAAGCACTACCACCACTATTTAACCTAGTTGAACGTTTACCAGTAACAGCTTCCTCAACAACACCGGAGGCACCCGCTCGGATGCCTGTATTACTTAGTACTGCCATTACTTCACATCCAGTGAAGCCACTGCATGGATCTTATTAGCTGCTGCTACCACGTAATCAATACGATCGACAGCTGCTGCAGTGGTTGTTAATGTTGGTGCAGTACCTCCTACCCACTTCCAATCAGCGTGATATGCAAGTGTTCTAGATCCTGTACCATCTTGTGTAACAAAGATTGAACCGCTTTGACCTGCAACTTGGTTAGATGGTTGTGCTATGGTACTGTTCTCACCTAATGTTAAACTGAAGTTATTACCGGAGTTAAAGTCAACTGCTGTAGAGTTACTAGAACTGCTTAAAGCTGTAACATTACCACGTTGTGCTCCTGTCCAGTTTTGATCGTTAGCTAGGACTGCATCACCTACATTAGCTGTAGCGCCTGTAGCGATACCATCTAACTTAGTCTTATCTTCATCTGTCATTGCACCCCAAGCTGAAGTAGTAACAGCTGGGATAGATGCATCAGTACCATCACTAGATGCAACTGTTAATGAAGTTCCATTAGCAGTGACACTTAGATTAGTAGTTACGTTAGTTGCTTTAGCTGTGTTAGCTGCTACTGCAGTTTCTAGGTTAGAAATATTAGGGATTGCTACTGTGCCTGTAAACGTAGGGCTAGCTATAGGTGCCTTTAAGTCAGCATAGGCTTTAACTGACTGTTGACTCGCTACTTTAGTAGCAGAGTTAGTAGCCATATCATCTTCATCAAGAAGATCACCTGGTGCTAGATAGCGGTTATCTGCATCATTAACTGTGTAAGCTGAATAAGCAAATGTCTTAGAACTTAATGTAAAACTAAGCCTAGTTGTAATACCGTCTAATGCTGAACTAGGATATGTACCTGGGATACCACTAAGTGTATAAGTAGGTGTACCCCATGTAGCATTAGCTAGACCTGTAGAATCCTTTACCTCATAATATCCATCTTCTGAAGGTGTTAGTGCTTCTAAAGCTGTTTTATTAGCTACACTTGTATATAACACAGCAGCAGCCACGTCAGCTGCAGCAGCATTAGCTGTCGTAACAGCAGCTTCTGCTTGTGTAACTGCATAACCAACACCTTTAGGGTCAGTTGATGCATTAGTGTTATTACCTGTTAATGTCCAGGTTGCACCACCATTTGATGTTGTAGCTACTAGTCTATCTGTAGCTAGTTTAGCATTGTCTGCAATAGTATCAGCTGCGTTTGCTGTACTAACAGCGTTACTAGCATTCGTTGAAGCTGTGTTAGCTGTATTAACAGCATTAGTAGCATTCGTAGATGCGGTGTTAGCAATACTAATAGCTGAATTATAACCTCCTGAACCATCAGATTCACGTGAGTTATTTAGTGCAGCAGTTGCGTTTGTAGATGCAGTGTTAGCTGTACTAACTGCATTAGTAGCATTCGTAGATGCAGTATTAGCTGTATTTACTGCATTAGTGGCGTTAGTGCTGGCTGTGTTAGCAGTAGTATTAGCTGTGTTAGCAGTAGTATTAGCTGTGTTAGCTGTTGTCACCGCAGCAGCAGCATCAGTCTGTGCTTCTGCAACATCGACTTCAGCTTCCTGCGTTACATATAAGTTCTGTGTAAAGTTATCATTTAGGTCCGAACTTCGAATAGCAGATCCAGGATAGAAGGTTGAAGATAAGCTACTTGAATCTGTATCTCTATATATTAATATGGTAACCCCACTCTTAGGGGCACCAGTAGTCTCTTGCCAATCAGTGGCTGAACCACCAAGGGCAGTGAATGTAATTGATGTAGCAGAAGGCAGTGTATATGCGGTTATGTCTTTGTCAACACCTGCAGCGGTGGTGAGCTGAATTTTAATATCGGTTGTAGCAAGGTATGGAAACGTAAATGAATATGTTTTGGTGGAACCATTACCCGTAAAAGTATTTGATGTAGTTGCCATAATGCTTTATGTTAGTTACTTGTCCATTTCGATTAGTTCTTTCACTTGTTTTCTCTGCTCTCTCAGTACCTTAGCACCTTGAGCAGCTTTATCCATATCACCATATAGTATTAAGTTTTCAACTTGTCGATCTAATTGACCAGATGTTGTATGTCTATGGTACTTATGGAACCATGCCAAGTGAGCTAAATCATATGCTTGATCATGTATTCTACTTAGTTCTCGATAAGCTTTAGTCATTTCAATTGGATACTCTTCTTGAGTAAACTGACCAGCATCTAAGTTCTCTTTATATTCCTTTAATTCATTATTAATCTTAGGATTTAACCTTAATGCTTCAATCTGACCAGCTAATCTACTATTGGTTGCAATGAATCTATGGATCCATTGGCGATCATGATCTGTATATTCTATACCTGTATTTGGATTAGTACGTTGAACGGAACCACCATCCCAACCAGTCTCTAGCATCCATTGTCTCCAAGGTTCCATACCACCATTATTCTTAAGGAATGGTAGTATTGAATTTGTAGCTGCAATTAGAGGGTGAGCATAGTTAATAGGTTTACCAGTGTAGATATCTATTTCATCTTCTAAATCAGATACAGCTTTAAAGCCTAAGTTCTGTATGATGCTTGAGAAGTCTCTTTCAACATCCTTCAGTTGAGGAGCTATTGTACTGTTTACAATTCTCCTAAGACCAGATAGTGGTATAACCATGTTAGCTGTGTTAGCTGCAAACCTAGTCCAAGCTGTTGGATCCTTACCAAGTAAGGCTGCAAGTGGTTCAAACTGTTTGAAGAATGTCTGATTAGTTATATTCATAGTAATAGCATGTGCAGCTTTCCTCTGCCAATCTTCACTGATAGCTTGATCTATCCGTCTAGATTCATACACAACACTACCTACTAAACCAAGTAACATACTGAATGGTTCCATACCTCTATAATCATGCCAATCACCTGTAAATGGATTCTTGATATGATTGAAGTAGTTACCACCCATGACTTTCATCATGCGTTTCCTTTCAGTAGCATCTGTAGGTCCAGGTCCATATAGGTTACCTTCTAATGCCCATAAGCTAGCCCCCATAACTATGGCTTGACCTTGCATACTACGACCAATATATTCATTTCTCTTGGCTCTCCACATAGTCTCACTATATTCAAGACCATGTTCAGCTAAAGCTGCTGTCTTCTCAGCTACAGTTCGTGCATTTAATAGCTTTCTTGCTTTACCGATACCTGTACCTAATTCACTTGTTGGCATATAAGACCAACTAACTTCAAACATATTCATACCTGTTCTAGCAAACATGAATGTAGGCCTAGCAGCAGGTACTGCATCTAAGAACTGTTCTAATCTGTTCACTAAGAAGTTAGGTTGGTTCAAAGCTATTTCATTAGTTGCTGCCTTAACAGCGTCATCTGTTGGTGCTCCTGTTACTGGGTCAAAGTAACTATCAAATAGTTCAGCACTACGTTTGTTGAAGTAGTCATCTTTAAACGCACCGTTAGCGTGTTCAAATATCTCATCATATGCCCTAGCTCTTGCTATACCAGTACCTTGGAATGCACTGAAGAATCCATCAATAGCATGTAGACTATTAACACCAGAACGTATAAACTTATTATCGTTATACCATCCTAGTAGTTGAGCCATGTTAGCTGCTGCAATCCTACCGTCAAACGGTTTACCTTCAGCTGCCCAAGCTTCTTTAAAGGCATTGATCTTATCTAGATCTTGAGACCTAGCAGTCTGTAAATCAGCACGACCAGCCTTCTGTGCTAGTACAGGGTTCTCATTGATATGTTTCCAGCGTCTCCTCATTAGATCTAATCCACGGTGGAAGTTCTCACTTAATCCACCATAGACAGCTAGTGATCGTTTGAAATCATTAGCATCTATACCGTTACCTAGGAGTGCTCCTCTACCAGCACCTGCTAATGCAGAGATTGGTTTCGATATAGTCATGATAGCATTACCTGCAACTGAGTTAGATAGCGCTTTACCAAGTAGTGCACTATTATACATAGCTGCTCTCATACCATCTATAATTAAGCTAGGTATTTCTGGGTTACCATCAATGATAGCTTTCTTCATTACACCTAGTTTATTACCAATCCATTGATTCATACCATATAAATCAGATACATTATTACCTGCTTCCATGAATAGATCACGGAATGGTTCCAGATATAATGGATTAGCTTCTGCTATCTCACGTAGGTTATCAGTAATTGCTCTACCTTCTTCGATAGCTTTACCGACACCTTCTGTATATTCTTTATTAAGTTGTATTAGTTTCTCTGATACCTCTTGGGCTGTTTCAGGACCATCTACGCTCTTAAGTAATTTGATCCGTGCTAACCCAAACTGCTTAGCAAACTTATGCCTAGTGACTTCCTGAGACAACAGTCTAAGGTTCTCAAAGACGTTTACTAGCTGTGGGGTAGTATCTGATACATCTTCAATTAAAGAGGCTGCTACAGAAGCTACATTGACGTTATCAGCGCCTTGCTGTGCTATCATACCAGAGGCACGTAGCTTATCAGGACTGAGTGCTAGATCAAATGTCCTCTTAAATGCTTCACCTAAGACTAAGAATTGTTCAGGAGTTAAGAACTTCTCAGTTCCTAAGATTAAACTCTTCATCTCATTGACATCAGCAGCGAACTCCTTTGGATCACTATTGAATGCAGCAAATACAGTATTATCTACTTCTGCTCTGATCTGTCTTTGTGTAATAACAGTACCATCATTAAGTACAGCATCTACATCAGGGAACATTTGCTCAGCAGCTTCACCTAAGATATCACTATGTTGTTCAGGTGTTGCTTTAACTATTGCTCTAACTTCATTGTTAGATAATACAGCTCTATTAGCTGAAGCTCCTACAGTAGGGTCGTATACCTTACGTGCGTTATCTAGTACAGCACCTGGTTTATTTACATTTAGGTTTTGTACAGGACGCTGTACATCAGGTATATCCCGTGTGTAAGCTAGGTCTGTAATCTTTTCTCCATTTGCTAATCTAACAGCTGCTTCTTCATCTAAAGCGATATCACGTTTAAATACATTTGCATCGTAAGCAGTGGTAGCTTCATCTAGATTTATATCAGTATTTCTAGCTAGGATTTCAGCTGCTTCTGGTGTATTAGGTTTAGCAACAATACTAGGGTTACCATTACTGAAACCCCTAAGTGCATTGAATATCTGGATACCACCTACTAAACCAGTTATAGTAGCACCTTCTGCTACATTTAACAGGTAGTTAACTGAAGGATGGTATTCATCAGATGTAGCACCAATTAGATTAGTACCAAACTGATCATTGAACATATGGATTAAGTTATCATCTGTAGCAGATGTTGAACCTGCTAATATAATACTTTCAGTGCCGACTTCAGCAGCTAGACTGGCTCCAATTTGTTTCCATCGTGGTAGTTGAGAGATGAAAGCTGATCCCTTAACAGCAGATTGTGCTACTGCTCCACCATATAACATTGGAATTAGTAAACCAGATAGTTTTCTAAGAGGTGTTATAGTTGGAAACTGTTCTTCATATAGGTTCTTTAAACTAGTGATAGGACCTTCTTGTCCACGTAGAATAGCTTTCTCAGCCATTGAACCTACGCCAAGTATAGTATCACCTACACCTGTTACGATATCTTGTCCAATCTGTCGGCTCTCCTCGTAGTACTGTTCATCCATTTGAGGAGGCCAAGGATTTCCGTAGATATCCTTCATCCCCTCTTGAGGCTCTTCCTGTGGAGGCTCTGGTATAGAACCTCCTTCATTTAGTATTTGTTGTTCAACTGTTTGCTGCTGTATCAGTTGATTCATATTTTCAGCTCGTTCCTTCTCTTCCTCTATTAGTTCTAGATTAGGAGTGAACTCTGTGTCTTCATAACTTGGCATTATTGGTTACCTCCCAATACTTCTCTCACTTCTTTATAATTCAAATAAACTGTTTGTGCTCTATCACCTACTAAACCTAAATGTAGATGTGATACTCCATTAGCTATACCCATACCACCTAAATGTTGGCCAGCATTAACTTTAATACCAGTTTTATTAGCTATAGCAGGGTTTAAATCTTGTAAATGTGTATACCATGCGTAGTTAATCTGTTTGCCATTGTGAGTGAAAGGTTTGTCTAGTTTAATTAAGACACTATGTTGATCAGTGTATCCCTTTGAACTGGAGCTTTGTCCCATTTGAGCTGAATGCCCTTTCTCTGCGTAAACAAGAGTGCCAGGTAACATTGAGACTATAGGTGTGCCTTCAGGTCCATGTATATCTAACCCTGTATCAGCAGCATAACCACCTTTATTTGCAGTCAAATCGACTTCTGGAGTAGGGTTAACCATATCAACTTTACCCCTAATTGGTGGCTGTTTACCACCAGCAAACAGTGCAGCATTGTCACTACCAATTGCTATTCTCAAAGACTCCAATAGACCACCTTGAGTGTTACCACCTTGCTGAGCTGGTTGTACTTCTACACCACGTTTATCTAGAATATGTTGTGCTAGTTCTGTTGGTGTTCCTAACATATTTGTTGTTGCTCTATTGAGTTGATAAAGTGTCCTCCAATTCCCATAATTAAATTTACCACTTATTAGGCCTGTTAGAGCTTCATTAGTTAACCCTAAGTTATCAGTAAAGCTTGTATTATCTGCTACCCAAGTACGACGTTCGCCAATCGTTCCAGTTTTATTTCCCAAACCTTCTGTTATACTAGCAGTTATGTTGTCATAGGTAGGATTACTAGCAGCTGTTACTCTAATTGAATCAGCCCCAAATTCTGGATAACCTGAACCGCCACCTGGATTTTCAGTAAGATCATTAACTCTGTACTTACCTTCAAACTTCTTATCTGGTGGCCCAAATTCTTTTATAAATTCTGCATAAGCATTATTCATAGCTTCTGTGTCAGTCATCCTTCCTAGGTTAGCACGGACAGTATTTTCATACGTAGTAAGTGCATTATGAATAGCACCAGAATCTCTATTTTCATCATCTCTACCTTGACCAAATGCACCTGATCTCTCTTTAATTGCTTGGATTATATCCTTTTTATGATGATCGTTATACAACCTATTGTTATTTTTCAAAAAATTCAAATGAGTCAAAACAGCTTTGAATTCTTTTGGATCTCGTACCATTGCCTGTAACTGATCATAGCTGAGTTCAAAACCAGTGTTTCCTCCTGACGCAATGATTGACATAGCTCTTTGAGCACCTGAACTTTCTACTAGATATGGTTTCGCAATACGTGCAAATCTACTCAATGCTGTACTTGTTTGGTCAGGAGAAAGATCAGCATCCAAAATCTGTGCTCTGATGGCTTCAATGTTTCCTGGGTCAAGTGGTATGGCACCTTTCTCTAATTCATCTAGCACTTCGTGGATTTTATCCCTCACGTCAAGACGTTTCTGATTATCACCTTGCCTATTCCACAGCTGTTGTTCCCTTATTGCCTTTAGTACATCGAAAGCATCACCACTGTATTTATTATTTGGATCTAATATACTTAAACCATTAGGGCCACCTACTAAGTTGTTTAGTATATTCTGCGCTTTATATGGGTCAAGTCTACCATCTTGCACTAAACGTTCCAGAGTTTTAAGATGCTTTGGTATTAATCTATGATCTCTATTAAATTTTCTGTTAATATCATCGTAAGAACCAGTTTCACCGATGGCATGGATCACAGACATCATAGCAGTGTCTTCATGCCTTTCATTTTCATCCTGAGCAAAATCACTACGTAACTTTACTACTTGAGAGTCTCGTGCTGCATTAGCTTGGTGTATAGTAGGCAGTACGTGCGCTAGGTCTATATTATGTTCATTTAATATGCCTACACTTTTGGCGACGTAATTTCTATAGAATGCATCTGAAGCAGCAGGATCTATAGTAAGTCCTTCAACATACCTCATCCCATTTGGCATCATGGGGTCCTCAGCAACTAGCTGAGCATGCATATTAGGTAGTTGACTTTTCAGGGTCTGCACCTGACCCGCTTTAAATACGTCTTCCCGGGCACCAACAATACCTTTTACATCATTCCAAGTAACGCCTTGTTGCTTCAGTTCATAGATATAGCTCTCAGTATCATTCGTGTTATCCCACTCCTCACGCTTCATGCCCCACAGCATCGCATTTTCTTCAGCAGATGAGCCGATCTTTATCTGCGATGCTATGAAATCACTTTGATTCTGTTTGAATGCAGCTGCATCAAGCTTATTATAAATATCAACACCTAAATCTAGTGTCTGATTTACTATTTTAACTAACCTTTCATCAGCAGCTTTACCTTCTCTAGCTAGTTGTTTACTTCTTTCTATAGCAGCTTTTTGAGCTTGAACAGCAGCGTTCATGTCAGAGTTAAACTGCATAGTACGCACTTGTTTATCATACTCTAATACAGTACCACGAGCTGATGCTTCTACTTGCTGCTGGTTAGAGAGACTATTTAAATCATCACGATTGCGTTGAGCTAATAGTATATTTCTCTTCTCTTGATCTTGTAGATCTTTTGTATTTGCAGTTCTAAGTTTACTTGACTTAGAAAAGTCATGGGGTATTACTTGTCTGTAACTACCCGGACCGAATGCGGATTTATATTTATTTGCCATGGTTAAGGTCCTACTCCTGTGGAGCCACCGCCCCATCCGGTGATTCCACCAGAAGGATTCCGTTGACCTATTACACCCTCAACGCCACCAGTCCATTGACCAGGGGCATTGCCAGTGCCAGTGTTAGTGTTAGTGTTAGTACCGCCTGATGGCTTCCACGCTGATACAGCGCCTTGTGCCATACCCATACCAACTCCTAATACTTTATCCATTGTTGAAGGGCCTTTATCACCATAGATCTTATTCTCATCTTCCAGATATGGGTCTTTAGGCATAAAGTTTCTCCATGAACCTTCTTTAATTTTTTGATATTCTGGTCTAAGCTGCATGAATGGTATTGGTGTCATCCTACCAAGTTTAGGTACTGGATGTATCTTAGCTTTAGCTGATAGATCTGCAGCATATTTAGTTGCTTGCATCTTATCCATCCTTATCTCATGAGCACGACGCTGACTATCAATCGAAGCGTTTATTTGTTTAATACCTTGCTTATATCCTAACTTATTAAAATATTGTTCATTCCAGGATTTCTGCATCTGCCCTCTAAATTGTGATTCACGGTTATATAAAGCATCAGTACGCATAGCTTGTTGAGCACTTACACCTGCTAATATAGCTTGAGTTGCTTTACGGGAAGATCTACCTACAGCACCGCTAGCTAGTACTTTACCTTGCTCCATTAAACCTTGGAGACTTGTAGCATCCTGCTCATGTCTATGTGCCATACGGACGCCTTCTTGTTGTGCTCTTAATTGATTCCTATCGGTAGCACTGCTAGTTAACTGTTGAGCTAAGGTAAGTTTTGCATCTGCTACTTCAAATCTCATATTGGTATAGAAATCTTTCATATGATTTTCCTCTTCAGCCTTTGATAGGTTGAAAGAGATTTCATTGAAGTTTAAAGCAGTAGCATAATCCTCAACGGATTGATTGAATGCTTCAATCTCACCTCTAAATTTATCAAATCTATACAGTTCTGATTGCCACCAATCTCTAGTAGCAATCTCATCCATACGGTCAAGCTGAGCTTGATTATTTCTCTTTAATATCTTCAGAGATTCAATCGCAGTCTTCTCAGCCCAATGTGCTTGTTTACGTAGAGCATCGTTTTGAGCTTTACCTGCCTTTACTCTAGCTTGGTTAGCATCTCTACCAGCTTTACCTGGATCTGTTGTTGAGAACATACCCATGCCACCAGCAGCTTTAACACCACCAATACCAGCGCCGATGGCTGCCATTGTAAATGGATCCATTATACTACCCTCCTATAATAACGTGGTGAATAAACTCCTTCCCACATCATTGACGTAAGAGATACTGGAAACGGTGAGTCACTGAAGACTCTAACTGAAAAATTGTCTGTTCTATCATGTATCGGTAATGTGAAAATGGACTGTTCTGCTAGAGGTACATCGTCTGATAAGTACTGTCCAGCATCTTTAACTGTTTGTATATCATACCACGTATCAGTATATAATAATAATGTTTGACCGTCAGGTGGTGCAGTAGTCATAGTTAAGGTCTTATCTGAAATTGTATAAGCAGTAGTTAATACACCATTGACCTTTACTTTAAGATCATTAACATCATTATAATCAAAGTTAAAATCAAATTCTGTCTCTGATCCATCACCTGTCCACTCATGATATGGTGTATGCCTACCCTTCCTAGTGACTTTAAAACCAATAACACTTGATAGACCAACTGAGAACTTCATACGTGATAAAGTTAATGCAGCCGTATAATCATAAGTGCTCTGATTAAGTTGAAAATAAGTCTTAGGTAGTTCTATATCATAGTTATATTTATAACCTACATATACCCTATCCTTTGTTTGATTAGGTGGGTCTGTTGTTGCTCCTGCTGAAGCTGACCAATCTTCACCAGGTATTTTGAACCAGTCTTGTGCACCATCAGCACCACGTTCTGGGCTTAATGTATATCCTGCTAGTTCACCAGCTGATGCATCACCTTTGATAATTATAACAGGTGTTAAATCTGCTCTATCGACATAAGGTAATAGACATTTAGAGAACCCATCAGCTGCACTATATGTTACATTAGACGCTTGTACATACATATCCATGTAAGGGTTGATACTCTTACCTGATTGGGTAGTAAGTATAGGATTCTCTGGGGTTAAGGTTAAGCTAGTTTTTAATATATGGTACCTACTCTTTGTATCAGTAGAATGTACAGCTTTAATAACTAGATACATATCATCGTTATCTACTACAGCATGTAGTACATTACCTGGTAGTTCCCACTTAAACCATGACTGTAGTACTATCTTCTCTCCGTCGTCATAAGTACGGAAGAAGTACATGGTAGATAAACCATCACCATATAAAGCAATGAAGTCATTCTGTGGACTAGAAATCATACCAGTAACAGTATCAGGTATCCATTCTGCTACAACTTTACCGATATCTAAAATAGTTGGGTTATTTAATTGTCCTTTTGTTTGCATCCTAAAGACACGTGTATAACCTGGTGTCTTACTTAAGAATGATGTTGTAGTACCACTCTCTACAGGATCTATTAACCTGTCAATCTCATAGTTTGAAATACCACGTATGATTGTAGTTGTTGGTGTCAGTACACCATTATCAGCAAACATGATATATTGAGCTGTCTCACTGAATAACAGTAAGCCTTGTATAGTAGGTATAACAGCGTGCAATGTAGCTGGTCTAATACTAGAACAACTTAAGTCAACAGGATCAGAAGCAGTGATGGCACGTGCTGAAATATGGTAGAAGTTATTAAATTCACCAGATTGACTCATCGAAACATTATCACCTGTTAGGAATCCTAGCCTATTGTTATGAAAGAATGTTTGTTGTATTTTACCATTATATGTTTTAGGTGATGTTGCTGGTATGACCTCATTAACAAAACTAGGATGAGAGTTTGTTGTATCATCTCCTACTAAACGTTCTGTCCATACAACAGGTCTGAATTGAAATACATTCTCAGCAGTGTTGACTAACTCATGCGGCATTGTATCAGGTTTTAAACCCACAGAAACTGTAGGGTCAATCCATTCTGACCAATGACCAGAGCCTGAAACACCATCTTCAGCTATAAATTTAGTCCAGTATGTATCATCTGCAGATTCAGTATTAACAATTTTAACTAATCTATCATGTTTAGATTGATCTGGTAATCTACCTAAAGTTTCTACCTCCTCTGAAAATGCAACCATCGCTTCATTACTAGGACCACCTTCTACTGTTACAGAAAAACTCTCTGCACTGTTTGTAATTTCTAATGAACTCTGCAGTTGAATTGCAGAGTAATTACTTAAAGCATCTATGCTAGTTTTAAGTGCAGCTAGAATTGTTTTAGCGTTTAACTTTACACTACCACTAGCTGGTACAGTTGCACTGAAATTATCTAAATCTTGTGTTTGGTATGAAACTGATTGAGAACCACCACCACTTGATTTTACTGTGATTTTGTATTCTGAACTATAGTCTACACTTTTAATCTGAACAGTAGCTGATCTGTCAGCATTATAAGTTGGTGCATCCTTAGGTTCAATTGACTTTGTTTTGTTTGTTACGTATGATACATCTTGTACTGTTAATACATGATAGTCATCACGTGTAGCTTGGTCAATATACTTCCTACCATCATATCCTGACACCCCATTCTCAGGGTATGTGATGGCACATTTAGTATAAGCTCCTGCTTTAATTCTCCATATATGTATAGCAGCACTTGTGTATGTACCATGTCCTTTGATACAACCTACATATTTCTCAGTTTCAGTTCTGTTGATATAGAACCACTTAGCATTATCTAAGTCAGCTTGATCAAAGTCAGTGCCACCTGTTGTCTCATCTAAAGTATGTAAGAATTCAAAACCAGGTCGTTTAATTAGACCAAAGGTTGGTTCTGGGTATGCATTGATACACTCCCTAACTTGACCTGGTAGTTTCTTATCATCTTGTTGTTTGGATACCCCACCTAAATAGTGAGGTACTAATTGTGTTACACTTGCCATTAGCGGTATAAAGCTTTGTAAGGTTGATAGCTGATGTAATTATTCTGTCCTCTAGGATGACCGAAGTAGGTATAATTACCTTGGTTACATTCATACTCTAAAGCAGCAGCTCTGGTTAGCATTTCTTTCTGTTGTAGGAATTGATACTGTTGAGCATCACCTACAATTCTAGTTGATACAATAGAAGCTGTACGTGCTACAATATAATCTTGTACTGGTATAGGTAAATCTACCCAGTCATATTGATAAACGATATCTACTTTAACTGTGTCATCTGTCCATTTATCTGTGTGATCTACCTTATCATATAATTTACCATTCTTCCTGATAGCAGCTTTGCTACCATAACCCTCTCCATCAGAAAGGTTCATCTGTAAAACATTGTTTGGGTAGAGTATTTCATCGTTTGAATCTGGAGTTAGTTCTACTTTGTATTCAGTGTTGAAGCTCCATCCTTCAGCCTGTACTTCTCGTGATACTTGTAATAAAGCACCGTAAGCAATCGCAACGTCCGGGTTGGTTTGATCGAGGGTAGTTACAGGTGCCTGACCAACTGACGCCAGGATTTCATTGATAGCATCTAATTCTTCATTAGCGTTAGTGGTTGGTGAAGCAGTCATAATAAATAAGTGTAAGTAAAAAAAAGGGACCCGAAGGTCCCCATAGTTGTACATCAAGGTACGTTACATTCTACGTTAGCATAAGGCAGACGTAGATTTTTTGTAGTGGAAGTCACTGGTGAACTACGCACTCCTGTTGCTCCGCCTTCTGTGCGAGACACAGACTTACGGACAGCATCAGTAGTACATACACCAGCGTTTCCTTTGGCAACTGAAACGGCCATATGTTCTCCTCAATTAGTTTGATTAAGCATCACCACGGGCAGTCAGTCCATCGGACTGTACTTGCCTGCCATACTCTTTTGGAGTAGGTGCTGCTTTGGTTTCAGAACCAGTTCCACCAATTGCTTGGCCAGCAGGAATAGTTCTAGTTGTTGCTGTTCCTGGTTTAACTGACATAGTTAACCTCAAGCGGTTTGGATTTCAATTGCAGCAGCAGGGTTCAAAGTACCTACACCCATGGCAAGACGGCCAACGATCAAGTCGCCTTGATACATTGTCTTGATGTCTGCACCAGTGGTTTGTACTTGAGGACCAATAGCTTCTACTACACCAGCAGCATCCTTCTGATAGATCAGACCAGCGTGGTCTGCGAATGCACCAGAGTAGTCATTATTCTCTCCGCTTTGTGCGTTGATAGTACCAGCCTGGAAAGGTAGGTTGTTAGAACGCTTGATGCTGATACCGGCAATAGATACCAGACCTTCACCAGAGTTCAAGTTACCTTGAGTATTACCATAGTCACGGTTCAGGATGTTAGAGTCAACCTGAGAGACAAGAGCATAGTACTGGCGAGGTGCGAGTACTGCAGTACGTCCGGTCTTAGGAAGATTCTTTTCATCAAGAATGGAAGCTG
>VTLG01015128.1_pt1 | contig 16126 bp, 25 predicted proteins | sample 4694571 | NCBI WGS metagenome assembly VTLG01 (sample SAMN12604809, study PRJNA352737) | marine metagenome | biome: ENVO:00000447; feature: ENVO:00000209|ENVO:00000569|ENVO:01000036; material: ENVO:00002151; isolation source: viral sequences binned using virsorter ...
TCCAACCTTTAGACTCGTAAAAGAAATAAAACTTTTCTGCTTGGTTTTTAAAATCAGGGTATTTCATTTTTTTAAAGTAATTTATAATCTCATCTAAACTTGGACTTACAAATCTAACATCCTTTTTTATCTTAACTTTATCTTTAACCTTATCTTTATCTTTATCTTTAACCCCTAAAGAAGGGTTGTTTAAGGGTTGATGAAGGGTTGAATTTGTTATATTATGTTTAGTTAAAATACCTATAACAGACTTATGTGCATTAACATTAGGATTTAAAGTTCCATATTGAAATTCACAAAAATCTTTTAACCAATATTTTTTATCAGACAATTTTATAATTTGCTTTTCAAAACTTTTAGGCAATTTTATAACTTGGAAGCCAACCATAAACGAGGTCAGCTTCCAATTTACTTCCCAAATACCTGCATGATCGCAAGAATCTGTCATATAAACCCATAAAAGTTTATCTTTAGGTTCTAAGTCCATAAACCAAGACTTATGCCATTTTTGAGTATCTGTGAACCTTTTAGCCATTAGAATGGCATTCCATCATTATTATTTGGTTCTTTCTTTTTTTGTTGCCTTTCTATTGTTAATTGATAACATGGTTTCCCATTATCGTCTTTTTTAAACCAAGCTGCTGCATTGTAAAACTTTTCTTGCATATTAACCCAACCTTTTAAATCAGGCTTATTCTTGGTATCTTCAGGTGTTTTATCAGGATTTTTCTCTAACTTTCCAAATCCTACTTTATTATTGTTATCGTATTCCATTTACTTTCCTTTCTTTTGTTAAATTAATTCTTCTACTTTACCTTGTACTTGATTCTTAGACCAACTATTACCAGATTTATTTAATGGTAATGATTGTGTTGGTTTGACGGCGACAGACTTCTTCTTAAAATCATCAGCTTCAGTATCAGAGTATATACCATACTCATAAGCATCTATCAAAGATAATGTTAGTCTATCTCTTAATCGCTTCATAGCCATAGCAAAAACATACTTATTCTTGCAGTTTAGTTTAAGATCAGCTTCTCCAAAGCTCCAATCATCTTTAATTTTTCTACCCTCTTTTATAATCGAGGCAGTACCAAAAAGATGACAATAATCTCTATCGCTATTTATAATTGTGGGATTCTCAAATATAACATTTTCTATCTTTGCAATACGTTCTACTGCATCGTGTTTTATAATCCAGATGTTTCCAGTAAGATTCCAGAAATCATCTTTTGATAAGTTATATTTCTTTTGTAGTTCTTTTATTTTATCCATTTGTTCCTTTCAGTTGTAAGTAACCTACAAATACATCTATATTTGTATGGTAGTTTTAATGTTAATTCCTTTCATTGTTTATCGAAGAATAAGAGCCTTTTATTAGGCTCTTTTTTCTTTATTAGATACAAATTCAACAATCATATCATCAAGTTTTTTCTTAATAGTAATTCCACGTTCTGCACATTTTACTTTTAATTCCTTCCAAGTTGTATCTTCTACTTCTAATAAGTATTTTTTCATTTTATTCCTTTCTATATTATATCTGTTAATATCCAAGATGCTTGTCTTTGGCGAGGCAACCTTGCAGCTTCTTTAACTTTAATTATACTATTTTGTCGCATATTACGGAACTCACGTTCATAACTGCTACTACTACCTAGTCTTTTTCCAAACCTCTGTAAACCTTCAAAGCTTAAGTCTTGTATGTCAGACGTTCTAAAGGTCTTATCTCCAATACTTTCTTTAACTTGGTAGAGGTAATTTAATATATGTTTTCTTATTGTCATTTTTTATCCTTTCTTATTTTATAATTCTAAATATGAAATATATCTTGTCCATTATATCGTAAATCAATACTAACATACTTAAATTAGTTATCAAAATTATAATAATAATTATAAGTATAAAAGTAAAATATTTATCAATTTTATAATTCATAAAACTCCTCAATTACTTTTTCGTAAGCAGGTTTTTCAAATGTCTCTGTAAGTTTTTGCAATTCAATATTGGCATTGTCTTTTTTTGAAAAATGTTCAGATAAATCTTCTTCTACATAATCAATATCAGATTTAAAAACTGGAAAAAAATGTTTAAATTTTCGTGGATCTTTTGTGCATTTAATTTTTTTTCCGTAGCATATTTTAGGGATATTACCTTCAGAATCTTTGTATGGTTCTAAAGATTCTATGTATTTATAGTAGTTATCTTCACTTGTTTTTTTAATCTCATCAGGAATCATTCTATTATAAATAATTTTAAGTCTATTCTGAATAGTGTTTAAATGTAATTTAGATTTATTTGATGATATAGCTTTATCATAAGCTATTTTATAAAAATCAAAAATAGATTCATCATATCCAAAACGTAAAAAGTTAAAAAAATTATTATTCATTTATCTTCCATTTCTCGATGAATTTATCTATATCAGACTTAATGTATGATGGATTAGAATTATCTTGTATTTTCATACAAATTTCAAGTAATTCGTAAAATTTAGTTTGATATTCACATAATATTAAATCCATATTAGTCATTTCTTCTGATTTATTCCCAAAATTCATTTTCGTATTCTCCTTCATTTTTAAGTTTGTTAGAAAAGCAAGTTGAACAAAATAACTCTGTTCCTTCCGATATACTTGCTTTTGATTCGTAACAAGTGTCGCATAATGCTTCGTTCATTTTAACCTCCAAAATTATTTAGTGTTTTTATAATGGTTATTTATAGCTATATCAATAGTTTTTAAACTATACTCCAGAGCCTCAACCCAACCTTCATTTATAGCTTGTTCTTGAAGATTAGTTGGCTGATCATCGTTTTTTATTTCATTAAGTGTATTGTTTAGTAACCGATTTATTTCTTTAAATGTTTCTAAAAAATGACTTTCTTGAATGTCATACCAAATTTTAGTATAATCATCTAATGTGTTTAATAAGTTGTTATCTTTACCACACAATAAAAATTCCAACTGATTTATTTTTTTTAACAGTATTTTGTTTTCTTTGTTCATTTTATTCCTTTATTTTACTTGTTTTAGTTATTAAAATTATAATACTTATTTATAAATCTGCAAGAACTTTTTTTATTTTTAAAATATAAATCAAAATTATAATCTAAAATTATAACTCAAAATTATAACGCGATTTATAATGCGATAACATAAAATTTACCTCAAAATAAGTAGTAAGTAAGTGTTTACTCACCGATATTAGAACTTCAAATATGAATGGTAAGTAAATACTCACTTTAAAAAAGTTACAAGGATTTGGGTAGCCTCTGGATCGTGCATTTCGTGCAATCATATTTTTATATATATTTTGTAAATTATCATTTATTTATTTACTATTATTTGAATTTTATTCTCTATTAATTTTTAAATATCGTTTTTAATCCCTTTTAAAATGGTTCTTGTATGTTTTATTATCTAATTAAAAAAGTAGCCTTAAAACGTGCAATATGTGCGCTATTTTATCGATTTATTACAATAAGATAATAAAAAAGCCGCTTGGAATTATTCGCAGCGGCTTTTTCTGTTGTTACTTACTTAAATAAAATATTTCTTGTTTTTATCTAACTTAAACGCGCTTAAAAAAGATATTAAACTAATAGTCCATAAGATCCAATGATCTGAACAAGCGCATACAAAAAACAATACTAACAAACATTTAATTATTTTATCTTTCATTTTTTCCCCTTAGTGAATAGGTATTACTATTTTTATGTTTTTAAATTGATCTAATCCGCATGCATGCCCAATCTTGGTACAATCTGAGCAAATACCACCGCAAACAAAATATTTATCATTGCCCATTTTTTCTTTTAAAAGTTGTCTTTGATCTTTTGTTCTATTAAAACCGCTTTGATTTTTACCAATATCAACGGCTAAAAATTGCCCTCTAACAATTGAAAGATTTTTTTCGCACCATTTAAATAAGTTATCAAATAAACCACCATTAGACAAGTTTAATTTGTAATTACTAGGATATTTAAAACCAGTATTAAATAAATCTTTAAACAAGTTTAAACTTTTTGAATATCCATATGTTTTTAAAATGGAATGTTTTTTAAGAAGGTTCATCCAATTTTTAAGCTCGTTTAATGTGTTGAAATCACCATCGACGTAAAGCCTAAAATCAATTTTTTTGTGCTTTTTAAAAGTAGTTTTTATTAACTTGTCAATTGCTTTTTCTATAATATTAAAATAATTTTGTGTTAATATTGTGTTTCGCGCTTGTTTAAAGAATGGTCGCGGATACCTCCAAGCTTTTAAAGAATAGCAAAATTTTTCACAAGCTCCAGAACCTATACAATTAACAATTGGTAAATTACTAAAGCTTAAAAATTTAAGTTTTGAATTTCCCTGAGTATTAAATATTAATTGGGGCTTTAAATAGCTTTCTATGTAATTAATATCATTATTTTCACAAGCTTTTAAAAACTGGATAAATTGAAAGCTTTCATTTTCCCATGTATTTTTAATACTTGTTTTTTCTGGATTTAGATTTATTTTACTTTCAAGTAGTTCAATTATTTTTTCATACTGATCAAATTTAATTAATGCGCTTATTCTCATTAAAAAATCCCTGTTAAAATTTGTTTCTTTTTTCATTGTTTTTAATTCCTTTATTTATTTATTAAGTAAGTAATATTATTTTACTTATATATATTATATAAAAGCAAGTAAAAAATTCTATTATTTATTTTATTGAGGCTAAAAAGCGCGGACAGCTAACAAAACCATATATATATATAATAAAACAATTAACAACAACTTAAACGCTTATTAAATACTATTTCAATAATTATATTTATATTTTATTTTGTACCATTTAACGCGAAATCTAACCGACATTTGCAAGTACTTTTTGACTTTTTTTTACTTAAAGTTATCCTTTAACTGATCCGCGTAACTCAATTTCAACCCAATTTATAGCCTTGCACGATTTGCACGATACCCCATAGGGGCGGATGACCACAGATAGTATAGGGGAGATAACAAAACCCACAAATATGTCAAAATAAGTCAAGTCTTAAAATTCCATTTGTCAAATAGTCAAAAAAATATCTATATTTGACTTATGCCTAAGATGATTAAAAAGGAAGTTAAGGAAAAAGCTATGCGTATGTTAGCTGAAGAACCTAATGTGTCTTTGTCTACTGTAGCAGATGAATGTGGAGTAGGGCTGACGACGCTTAAGACTTGGAAGAATGATGCAGGTTTTAATGAAGCTGTGTATACTAAGTATATGAGTACATCAGGGTTTAAGATGACGCAGGTTATGGATGCCGCGTTTAGAGAAGCTAAGTTAGGTAACGTATCTGCTATGAGGTTATGGGCAGAAATGTCAGGCAAACTTGTTAAACGTATTAGTATCAAGAATGAAAGTCCATACGAAAAGTTTATAAATATGCACAATGTAGAAGATGCCGAGATTTTAGATGATTACGAAATAAGCTCTGTATTGCCTGAAAGAGATGTAAGTAATAATAAGCCTAGAGTAAAGGCTAAAAAGGAGCGAGAAAGCCTAAATAACGCCATAAAACGCGGTTATAAGAAAGAAGTATCGCCAGAACAACGCGCAAAGAACAGAAAAAAGAGTTTAGAATCGTATAAAAGGCAACAAAGAGCTAAGAAAGTAGGTTTAGAGCCTTTAGGTAGGCGCACAGGTCAAGCTAGAGAAGATTGGTATGCAGAATTAGAACGTAGAGAAAAGGAGATTAGATGATATTTGCTACATGGTTAATGATTGTTATTGGTACTATCTCAGTAAGTGAGTGTTTAAATTGTTACTATCCTAGAATAGATGAAGCATATGATAGTGAAGGCTTTATGTGTTCTTGGGAGTTAGATGACTTCGAGTATGACGAAGTAAATGGTTATGTACTTAAGGAGTTTGACTCTACTGATAATTGTTTTGAGGCTAAATTTAGGGAGCTTAAGCAACGCCCATAAAAGTTATACTATCTATGTCGCAGTCCTCACATATCTCTCTATAAACATCATAAGGAATTGGAACATCTGCTATAACTTCGTCTGAAGGTCGTGTTTCTTCTTCTAAAATTTTTAAAAATCTGGTATTTTGACTTGTTTCTTTGATGAGTTTCTTTATGTTTTTATCAACTTTGAGCAGGTAAGTAATCATTATGATCTCTAATTTAGTTAGCTCTTCGTCAGAATCTGCCAACTTTTTCTTCATCAACCTTATTAATTCTTTCATACTCTCCTTCTCATAGCTCTTCTAATACCTTTGTATAAATCTTCATCAATTTTTTTCATTTGCTTTTTAATACTTGCTTTGTAATTGCCTTTAGCTGTTATTGGTAAAAAATTACGAGCTTTAATTGTTTTGCCGATAGCTTTTTTAAAAAATTTTCTTGTAAATCCATTACTAGCTAATGTGTAGTCGCTTAAATGATAAACTCCATGTTTAGCCATTCTTATGCCATCATCTACAATTTTAAAAGAAGCTCTTAATGTACCTGTATGAATTAAAGGTCTTGTTTCTCCTGTAGATACTTCTTTTGGATTTTTTGGCGAATGAACTCTAGTAATAAATCCACTTTTATTTTTTCTTTTTAATCCTTGACCTTTTAATAATAAAGTTGATTTTTTGTTTTTTCTTAATTTGCCAGAATTTATTATGTCTTTTGCGCTTTCTATAACTATCTTTTTTCTTGCAAACATATTCTCTTCTAAAATATTATCTAAATTTTTTAAAAGATTACCAAAACTAAAATTTACTTCTATTTTTTCTATCATCTTTGCTCTATATCTGCATTAACCTCTGCATTAGCATTAACTATTTGCTCAGCTTCTTCTAAAGATAGGTCTGTGTTAATTTCATTTAGCAATTTAGGTCTAGTTGTTAGATTATTGCTTAGTCTGTAAGTATTCCAAGCAATTTGATCTTGGATTGACTGAGGATATTCAGGTTCAACAAAATTAACACCAAACTTATTAGGAAGATTGATATTATTTGCTTGACCAACTGCCTTTTCAACAATAAAAAACTCCTCTTCATACATTCTAAACAATTCAAGATCATCATAGTAATCCTCTGTTCTTTCTAAGTCTTTAATCATAAGACTAACACCTGATGGCATTTCACCACCTTGCTCTGCCCAATTTATCATTAAATGGTTGTTAGATGCAACGAGTTCTATTTGAAACTTTACATTTTCAATAACTGCGTTTATATCACCTTCTGGAGATACAATATTAAATGTAGAACCTTCTGGTAAACCTAATATACTATCTGATCCTGTTCTAATAGTGTTTACATCTATGTCTGCTCCTGTAGTTACTGGCTGCCCAAACATTTGAAACCTTAAACCAAGTTGCATTTCAGTCATCGTTATATTTACTTGCTCGTTTACATTTACAATATCGTTAGCACCTTCTACAAAATGTGAGTCTATTTGATCTTCTCTGTGTGTAAATACAAATGGTAACATCCCAAACCCATGCTCATATTGCATAGTTATGTTTCCATCTTCATCATATTGAGCGTAATGAACGTCATCCCAATAAGCATATTCTAATTTTCCAGTTTCTGATATGTCGTTTACAGGGAGGAGTAGCGGATAGGTTATTGCCATAGGCAAAAACGGATCGTCATCAAAGAACGCATTGTAATAATATATAGGTCTATACTCAAAGAAAGTACCATTGGCATCTTCTTTGACCATTACCCTGTTTGCTATTGTACCAACAAGCCTCGTCATTCGTTCTATGTGCTTCATTCTAGCGTTCTTCTTGCGTGTTAAAAAGAGGTACTCATCGCTGACATTCCTATCCGCTCCTAAGGTATATATTCTCGACATCTTATTAATAAATCTTCTTGTAAAGTTTACAGAGTAAGGAGGTATCTCTCTAAATGCTTGAGAGTTAAAGTGATCTATTATGTATTTGCTAGTTTCACAATCTGTATAGTAATCTACCATACGTCTTATCTCATCTCTTCTACTTTGAGCTATTCTTAGCTTTTCATTCTGTAACGACTCTTTAATTATATCTTGTGCAATCATCTTTGTAGTATCCTTACTTCTCTGTTTTTAATTGGAAATCTGTTAATGAAAAAATATCTAAGGGCATCACAACCATGATCGTGATAACCATCTTTTACTGGATCAGGCTTAAGTGGAAAGCCTTCTTTGGGTTCAGGATAACGATAGTTCTCTAAGTCCTCTGCTATACCTAAACATTTTTTGTTTACATGAAGAAATCTCATACCTTCGGCATTTTCTATAAAACCTCTAACGTGAGATACACCTGCTTCAATCTTTCTTGAAACTTTATCTCTTACAGTCCTTACAATAATGCCTTGCCTTCTAAAAATTTCTATATCTCCTAAACCTGTCTGACCTTGAGCCTGTCCACCTGCAGGATCACCAAAGTATGCAACATTTTTGTAATGCTTTGCTTTAATCCTCTTAACAAGATCATCTGTTTTTATATCTCTCTCATGTATAATTTCATCTATAATTTTAACGTGCCACATACCTGCTTCTCTATATGTTTGCATCCACAATACAGCAGGTTGTCTATATCCAAAGTCTATACTGCAAAAAGTAGGTAAGCTAGGATCATATTTAAAATCACCCATATCAAGATTACGATCAAAGGGATAAACCCTACCTGCAAAACTCGTAAACTTCGCTCCATACTCTTGGTCATAAACTTCTTTTGCCAAATTTCGCTTAGCTTCCAGTAAATCGGCATCGCGACTACCATCAGGATAAGCATAATTATTTTCATAACTAGGACTATTAAATGAGTGCCACATCTCATCTTTCTGTCCAAGTAAGTATAAATCATATATCCAATTAAATCCTTGTGGCGTTGTTATAAAAAGAGCTTTACCTTTTCTATCAGATAGCGTAGGTCTTAAATACATTTCCCACGTCTTTTTCTTTATTTTAGCAGCCTCATCTAGTATAAGTAAGTCTAAACCTTCACCAACTAAGCTGTCAGGCTTGTCGGCACTTTTACCTTCTACTACACTACCCCATTCAAATTCTATATATTGGTCTTTATATGAAGCTCTAGTTGTTTCAAACCCTTTTTCTACAACCATTTTGTGCCAAATCTCTCTAAATATTTTTTCAGAGCCATCATAAGTCGGTGCAACACACCAAACTCGTTTATTAGGTTGCGCAAGTATAATTTGAGCCTCTATAGATGCGCTTACAGACTTTCCCCATCTCCTACCGCAGACTGCCACACAAAATCTCCAATCTTTGTTTGGAAAGTGCAACTTTTTTTGTCCATTGTGAGGAATATAGTCTATAAAATCAAACCAATTTTCCTTAAATTCTTTATTTTCCATACTTAGTAGTCAAGCGAATTTAATATTATTTTTACAAAATTACACTATATATAGTATGTTTTGTCCGAATTATTATTAATATACCACCATATTTTGAACACAAATTAGTTAAAAATAGGAGGGCAGTATGTCCGAAGAAACAAAAGTAGCAACCGAAACAGTTAGTGAGGAAACTACACAAGAAACACCTACAAATACTCCTGATGTAGGATCGTTAATTGCAGAAAGCAAAAAGTACAGACAAAGGAGTCAGGATGCTGAAGCTCAAGTTGCTAAACTAAAGACAATGATAGAAGAGCAAGAAAAAGCTAAAATGGTAGAAAAAGAAGAGTGGAAGACTTTGTATGAGAATGAAAAAGGTTATAAAGATAAATACAATGCCTTAGTCGATCAAAGAAAAAGTCAATTACTAGAAAAATTGCCAACTGATCAGCATGAAAAATTCAAAGATAAAGATTTAGACGTTCTGGAATTTATGGTAAATAACATCCCTAAAAATGAAAATATTTCACCTTCTGCAAGAGGCTCTATATCACCTAAAAAGGTTGATTGGAACAATTTGTCAGAAGCTGATAAAAAATCAAATTGGGCTGATATTATCAGAGGTTTCAAAAAATAATTTAGGAGAATAAAATGGCTTTAACAGATCCATTAGGAAGTAATATATTAATTGGAGGATTGCAAGGGAACGCCACTCACAATGCAAATAATGACAATATTGGTGATCAATTTGTTCCTGAGTTGTGGGGTGCTGCAATACTTGATTCTTTTCAAAAAAATACAGTAATGACACAATTAGGAACAGATATGTCAGGAATGACAGGAGCAGATGTTATTAATTTGCCACATGTTGGTGTTCCAATAGTCAAAGCAGTATCACAAAATTCTGAAACTCTAACAATGGATGTTTCGGGTTCTGATACAGCAACAACAACTCAGCTTAAATTTGATGAGCATTATGTTGCACCGCTTTGGATACCAGATGCAGTAAAAGTTCAATCTACATACAACTTATTTCAACTATACTCTAGTCAGTTAGGTTATGCAATAGCAAAAACTGTTGATAACTTTCTTATGTCTACAGTTGCTAATTCACTTTCAAGTGCTATTGGTAGTGGTGATGGTGTAAATGCTAATGCTACTATGAATGTAGAAGTAGCAGCATCCTTAACTCCTGCTAATCTTGCTTCTCTTATGGCTTTAATAGTCGGAGAAACAGGAAGTACAGATGGATGGACATTAGTTTTGGGTAAGACTGCATACGGAGCTTTAGCTAATTCAAGCAACTTTGGTAATTCATATACACAAGGCACACAAGGCGCACCTTTGGGTGGAAACTTTGCTCAAACTGGCGTAGTTGGTAACCTATTAGGTATGCCTGTAATTGCATCAAATAGTGTATTTTTAGATGATGGTGCAGTTGCTGCTGATGCTGAAAAAGGTATTACAAAAGCATGGACTGGATTTGATACAGGTAGTGCAGGTGCTGATACTGATGATGATGATTTGCTTAGAGGTTTTGCAATTCACAACTCTGCATTGTACTGGGGAATCCAAAAATCAACCGTACAAAGCTCATATCAACACACATATATGTCAGACTTAGTTTCTATGGATGTCATTTATGGTGCTGTAGCAAGATGTGCTGATAGTGCAGGTGATAGAAGAATCATCGCATTAACAGATAGCTTAGATTAATATCTAATTAAGGGGGTGGGCAACTGCCCCCTTATAAACTAAGGAAGTAATCGTGAAAAAATTTAAATATAATGGTGTAAGAAAAAACAAAATCGGATACATAAAAGAATTTAGTAATGAAAAACTAACTCCTGAAAAATTAGAGAGATTAAAACTAAAAGGTTGGGAAGAGATAAAAGAAGTTAAAAAGCCTAAACCTAAAGCAAAAAAAGGAGATAAATAATGGCACTATCACCACAACAAGGTATAGATATAGCTTTAGGTCAAGACGGATGTTCTTATACAAAAGATACTTCTGATGCTATTAAACCACCTACAAATAAAGTTTTTGTCGCAATTACTATGTTAGCCGACACAGTTTTTGATTCGTCTGGCGGATTAATATCTGAAACTGCTACAAAATTTATAAATACTGAAACTGCAGCTAATGATGCCGCCGATGGTAGCGAAACAGCAACTCAGGGTTCAGGCGGACAAGTAGTAGACTCAGTAACCTTTCCTAAAGGAGTTACTATCTTTGGTAGATGGACAGAAATAGATGTTAATTCTGGCTCTGTAGTAGCCTATATAGGTTAGTATGTTAGGATTAGGATTAGGCACATCTAAAGGTGGATTTGTAGATGCCCTCGCAGAGTTAACCAATACTAAATCAATAATATTTGATGGTACTAATGATCATATAGCAGGAACATTAACATTATCAGGAGATAGGTCTTTTGCATTTTGGATAAAATCAACTGCAACTACTGGTAATATGAGAATATTTCATTGTGAAACAGATTCAAGTGAATTTATTAATATTTCTATGAATGCAGGTGAAATAAATATGTATGATGGTACAAATAATCCTGAAACATCTTCAGAATATAATGATGGAATTTGGCATCACGTTGTTATTACGTGTGCTACTAATAATTGGAATATATATGTAGATGGAGCTTTAGTTTTAAATCATACTACATGGATCAATAGAGAAGCATCAAGTGATTCTTTTACCATAGGTGGAGGTACAGGTGCAAATAATTTTGAAGGTAATCTTGATGAAATAGCAATTTGGGATGATATTTTAACTGCTAATGAAATAACAAAAATTTACAATAATAATAGAGCAAATTTAGATTTATCTACTAACACAGGTAGTTATTCATCAAGTGCTAATCTTAAAATGTGGTTGAGAATGGGCGACGAAGCATCTACAAGAGTAGTAGATGACAATGCTAACAACCTTGTAATACCTGATATGAGAAAGACATTCTTTACAGGTAAAAGTATAGATTTTGATGGTAGTGATGATTATGTAAATTTAAGTTCACCAACAGAATTAGACAATATATGGTCATCAGGTGGTTCTATTTCTTGTTGGATAAAACCAAATTCAGTTTCAGACAATGAAAGAATATTAGATAAAAAACCTGTCGGTTTTGATGGTTGGTTTATTTCTTTAGATAATGTATCAGGTTCTAATTGTAAATTATTTTTTAGAGTAGATTGGGCAGGTACTAATTATCAAGTTAGAACAACAAATACAGATATTGTTATAGGTTCTTGGAATCACATTGTAATTACTTATAACAGCGATACATTTTCAAATACAGCTATTATATATGTAAACGGAGTAGCTGAAGGACTTACAGCAGGTACTCAACCTACAAGTGGCAATAGTGTTAATTCTGATGCTTCGAACATTTTAACAATAGGAACTCAATTAAATAGTGGCAGTCCAATAAATATGTTTCACGGACAAATATGTGATGTAAGTTTCTATAATACAGTATTAGATGCCAACACAATAACATCTATTTACAATTCAGGTGAGCCAAACAATTTATTATTACCTGCAAGTTATACAGCAGGTAGTGGTGTAGACAAGACAGCTAACTTACAAGCCTATTATAGAATGGGTAATGGTAGTATAGATGCTTTTAGTAATAGTAGTCAAACAGGAATTGGTTTGATTGCTGATTATACTAACGCAACATTAGGAACTGCATTAGTACCTAATTTATCTGACGATGGAAATGGAAATGGAAGTAATTGGACATTAACAACATTGGCAGAATGGACTATAAATACAAATACTGCAACTGCTTTTGAAGCAACAACGGATAGCGATATAGATGGAACGGCAGATGCAAAATTATATGTTAAAACAAGCAATTCAGGATTGTCAGCTGATATTCCTGCAGGTGTGTATAAAATTACAGGTACATTATCTACAACATCTACACTACCAAGTTCAAATTGTAGATTTGTTTGGTATGGTGGTTATGCTACAAATATTCATAATTTATCTGCAGGTAATTTTGAAATATATGAACTTTGCACATCTTCATCTACTAATCATCATTTTCAATTCCAAACATCAACCGAAGGACATAATTTTAAATTAGAAAATGTAAAATTTGAACCTGTAAATGGTAATGCAGGAATTACTATTAATACGAGTGCATTTGATATAGTAGATCACGCACCTAATCGTAATTCAGGCGATATGATTAACTTTGATGCGACAGCCGATATAGAAACAGACACACCTACACAAATATATACAGTAGCAAATACAAAGTCTGTACTGTTTGATGGAACTGATGATTTAATAAATTTTGGTGATATAGAACTAAATGGATTGAGTGGATTAACTGTATCGGCTTGGTTTAAAGCTAATTCAACAGGAGCAAGTTCAAGAATAGTAAGTAAAGACCAATTAGGTGTACAAGGATGTTTTATTCTTTGGATAGATGGTTCAAATGATTTATTATTTCAAGCACATAACGGTACAGGTTTTAAAATTGCAACATATGCTTCATTTTCTGAAGATACAAATTGGCATCACGTTGCAGGTGTTTTTTCTGCTACTGCAATAAAATTATATTTAGATGGAGCAGAGGTTGCAAGTGCTACTTATCCCTCGTCGACTTTAGATGACTCTGATAATGAAGAAGTTGTTATTGGTGCAGATAGTGACGTTGCAAGTCCTGATCAACTTTTCAAGGGAAATATTGACGAAGTTGCTATTTGGAATGAAGCATTGACTGCATCAGAAGTTGCACAAATATATCACGGTAGTCAAGCTAATTTTGATTTAAGTCAGAATGGTGGTGGATATACATCAGCATCTAATTTACAAGCTTGGTGGAGAATGGGTGATGGAACTATAGATGACTTTACTTTAATTGGTGATCAAACAGACACATCTTTGCAAAGCAACATAATTGATAGTACAAAGTTTTTTAGAGAAGAAGATGGAACAAGTGGTGGATGGACAAAATATGGTAGTAATAGTTTATCGATAACATCTGATAGTGTTACAATCGCTAATGATAGCCACACATATGGTGCTAAATTAGTATTTAAACAAACAGGTGCAAATAGTTCTTTAACAGAAAATTTGGTTGTTGATCAGGTATATAAATTCTCTTGCACTATATCATCTTTGACTGATAATAATTCTAATATGAAATTAAACGTAACAGGTGCATCTGAAACAAGTGAAGTTTTATCTAATGGTGATGCTGTGATATATTTTAGGGCATCACACGCAACCTCAAATACTTTTAGATTAAATGGATTAAATACAGGAGATACTGTTACAATATCTAATCCAAGTTTACAAAAGGTCAATGGTAACGCAGGTATAATGAAAAATATGGCATCAAGTGCAATAGAAACAGATACACCATAAGGAGAATAAATGTTTAGTAATAGAAAATGGGTAATAATAACTTTAGCTGACTACACAGATGAACAGTTAGAAGAATTAGTATCTAATGCAATACAAACAAGTTCATCTACATTGAGAAAGTCAGTAGATGGAACTAAAGCAATATTAAAGTGGGATGGCGACACACCATCTTGTTTTAGTGGTATGGTAACATACAATCACACGCAAATACTAACCACTTTAGCGACATCAGAGTGGACAGTTGAGGAAACAGAATGAGCTTAATAGAATCAATCAAAGAAGGTGAAGGCTATAGAGCTAAAGTATATAAATGTACAGAAGGTTATGATACTATAGGTTATGGCTTCGCAATTAAAGACTTAGAATTGGATGAAGAAGTTTGCGACTTAATACTGGATAAAAAGCTAGATAAACTTATAGATGCTACGAATAAGAAGTTTCCATTTTTAAGAGAATTGCCACAAGATAAATGTGAGGTAATATTTGAGATGGTGTATCAACTTGGACTTACTGGTGTAAGTAAGTTTAAGAAGATGTTAAAAGCATTAGAAAGAAAAGATTATGACAAGGCATCTGCAGAAATGCTTGATAGTTTATGGGCAAAGCAGACACCCAATAGAGCTATTAAACTTAGTAACCAGATGAAAAAATGTTAGATACTTTACGAACAGCAAGTGTAGGAATAGCAGGAAGCGCGTTGCATTGGACAGAATATGTGCCGCCGATAATGAGTGCTTTGGCGGCATTGGCAACATTAGTTTATATGCTTATTAAAATTAATAAAGAGATAGAGTAGAGGTAAGATGGGGAAAGTTTTAAAAAGAGCAATCGTTACACCAGATAAGCACTTTCCTTTACATTCACAACCTGCGATAAATTGCGTTATACAGACTATTGAAATTGTTAAGCCTAATATCTATGTAGACTTAGGCGATACTGGTGAATGGGGAAATTTTTCACATTGGAAATGGAAAAGAAAGAAAAGACCACCATTAGAGGTTATAATACCAACATTAGATCAAGATGTTAAAGATGTTAATGAAGGTATGGATCAAATAGATGAGGCGTTAGATAAGGCAGGATGCGAAACTAAACATTTTATTGAAGGTAATCACGAACTATGGTTAGATCAGTTTGTAGAAGAACATCCTTACTTGCCTCAGTATAAGCCACAGAATTGCTTAAAGCTAAAGGAGCGTGGTTATAAGTATCATCCTTGTGGCAAGTTTTTAAAGATAGGTAAATTAAATTTTTATCATGGACATTTGTATGGAGGTCAGTATCATACTGCTAACCATCTTAGAAAGTTAGGTGCTAATGTTATGTATGGTCATTGGCACGACATCCAACAAATGAGTGCTACACATATAGACGGACAGAAGTCAGCTTGGAGTATAGGTTGTTTAAAAGATATGTCTGATG
>VTLG01016852.1_pt1 | contig 16126 bp, 19 predicted proteins | sample 4694571 | NCBI WGS metagenome assembly VTLG01 (sample SAMN12604809, study PRJNA352737) | marine metagenome | biome: ENVO:00000447; feature: ENVO:00000209|ENVO:00000569|ENVO:01000036; material: ENVO:00002151; isolation source: viral sequences binned using virsorter ...
ATATATGCAACAACTTTATACTCTTTTTGCTATACTTTTTACTGTGGCAAAACCCGAAAGTCTGTTCTGGCAACAAGTTAAGAAAAATTTAAAGATCTTTTCTTTCGTTCGTTTGGAGTCATGGGTTAATCATGGTATTCCAGATGTGCTAGGCACAACTCAAGAGGGAATTTACTTTACTGTTGAACTCAAGGTAACGAAAAGTAACAAAGTCGCCTTCTCTCCTCACCAGATTTCTTACCATGAAGAAAGGAAGCATTCTCCGGCTTTTGTCTTGGTCAAGAGGGTCTTGGACAGGAGTCCCAGAAAATCTGAGATTTATATTTATTCCTCTGACCAAGTTCTTTCCTTGAATGAACAAGGGCTTTCCCTTTCTCCCCTTTCCCTTTCCGACCCAATTCATTGGCCCTTTGTCCAAGAGCATTTGGCCTTTCTCATTAGACAAAGGACTTATGACTTGTCGCGTTCTGGGTCGCGCGAAAAATAATCCTTCTTTAATGACCGAGGAACGAGGACTGCTTGCTGGTTTTATCTGATTATTATTATTACTTGTCGCTTGTATCTTTTATCTGAAAAAAGAAAGAAGAAGTTTCTTGTTGCTTGTATCTTTTATCTGAGTAGGAAGGAAGTTGGCCCGTGGTCCTTTAATCAAGGAGGGAGAACCACGGACCGAGGATCTAGGCATTACTCACTGCCTCAAGTGGGGGGATCTGGTCAAAGTCCAGCTGATCCGCTCCCTTTGGTAAAACGGCTCTTTTGAGTAATACGCCATCTAAATAGAAGCGGTACTCTCTGGATCCGTCATCGTGTAGACGATGTGTAACGCAATGTTTAACAAATAAATGAGAGTTAGAGGCCGATGTTCCTACTAGGATTTCCACCTCTCCCGTTTCCCTCACGCCATAGGACTTACCGCCTTTGTATATACAGGCGGTTATCCTGTTCCATATTGGGTAACTGCTCATTTGTACTCCTCGCCCTTGCTATTGGTTTGGATCTTTAACTCCTCCAGCCTTGCGAAGTCATTAACCAGGGTACATATTCCGGGATAAGCTTTGGCTAGTTTGCTTAGATTGCCCCAATCACAACGACTCAAAGCTAGATGCAGTTGTTCCACACCTTTCGCAAAATCTGATGCACGGGTATCGGCTAAGCCTAGTTTATTAATTAGAAAAGCCTGATAGAAGTGTAGTTCAGTTGTACGCAGTTCGCCGTCCTTCCATTCGTGCAGTGTTTTCATATCGTAATCTTTTAATTGCTTCATTGTTTCCTCCGTTTAGTTATTAATGTAAGCTATAGGAGATTTTACTACAGGTCATATATGAAAGTCACGAAATGATTTCGCTAATTTCGAAAGCAGCTCGTCTTGAAGTGTAAGAGCCTTTGTTTATAAGGGTTTTAAAATTCCCCTGTAAAATCCATTTTTTAGACATAAACTAACGGAGAGTGTCAAGCCTGTTGTTCCTCTCGTTTCCGCCTGTAACTTTTATTTTTGAATGAATAAATCTTTTTTGGGTGTCGGCTCTACTAGATCCATGAAGATCCGGAGGAAGATCTCCATGGATCCGAACCGAAATCGCCCCGCTTGTTAGGTCTGGGGTCGCACGGGGTCGCCATTTCTTAAATGTCCGAGGTACGAGGTCCGCTTGCTGGTTTTATCTGATTTTTTTTATTTCTCTCCCTCCGATTTACCGGCCCCCTGGGTAAATCGACCCATTGAAACATCAATAAATAATATATAAAATAACTTGACAAATCTCCCATATAAGGTATTATACACATACTTCATTAAAAAACAAAGGAGGAAATATGAAGGAATTTATAATACACATTAGCGCAATGGTCCCAGTTAAGGGCACTGTGACAGTCTCTGCCGAGACTTTAGAGGACGCTGTCATAGAGGCAAGAGAGCCGGGCGAATGGATTAGCGAGTTTGAGCCTCTTGATCATCACGAATCCTGGCAACCAGGTCTTGTTCAAGGCAATGCCGAGAGTGTCAAAACTTCCGCAAAACCTTCCGATTATAGCTAAAATCACATGCGTGTGGCCCTCCGGGGTCGCGCGCTTTCGCTCTTGGCTTCGCCGAGGAACGAGGCGAAGGGTTGGGTATGGCATAAAATGACCGAGGTACGAGGTCCGCTTGCTGGTTTTATCTGATTATTATTATTTCACCAGGGTCAAAATTACCAGGGTAAAAATTATCAAGGGTACTTTAGTTATTAGGTGATACTTCCAAAAGTTATTATTCACCCAGTTATCAATTCTTTGAATTGTATTCATGGTTAAAACCTCCACAAATAAGTATAACACGGGTCCAATAAATATATACAACTATCCCATAATCATATATACTTATATGTTCATAATCTAAAAATAGGAGGAAATTATGAAAATTGTTAATTTTAATCACTTTTGGCTAGGTATGGCCATTAACGGGTGCGAAGTCACGCACATCGAGTCCACGCCCGCAGGCGTTCTTTTAACCTTGGATAATGGCGAAGTTGTCAAAAATATCGCCACATCCTCATGGACCAAGAAAAAGGGCCAGCAAGAAAAAGTTAATAAGGATGTTGATAGAGTTCTGTCTAGCTTAAAGGAGGGTGAGTAAATGAAAAAGGAAGAGATGTATAAGAAGGTTCTTAATCAAATTATTAACCTTATGAAAACGGCCGGTTCTGACTGGACCAAACCTTTTACCGGTTCTGGCTCTTTGCCCTTTAGCATTGGCACGGGGAAAGCTTACCGGGGAATTAATACTTTGATTCTTTGGTGCGCTTCTTTAGAACATAAGTACAGCGCTATGCAATGGGGTACTTATAAAGCATGGCAAACTATAGGCGCGCAAGTAAGGACCGGAGAAAAAGCGCAGGCCATTGTCTACTGGCAAATAAAAGAAAAGGAAAACAAAGACACGGGCAAGAAGGACACTTTCCCGTTGCTCCGCGTTTATCAAGTCTTTAATGCTGAACAAGTAGACGGCTATGCCGTACCGGAACCCAAGGCTAAGAATACAGTTGAAGCCATAGACCACGCGGAAACTTACTTCAAGAATACCATGTCTGAGGTTAGACATTCTGAAGAGGGCATGGCCTACTATGTGCCGTCAATGGATTTTATCCACATGCCTAATCGCAATCAGTTCATGGACTCAGAAAGTTATTATGCAACCTTGGCCCATGAGCATATTCATTGGACTGGACACAAGGATAGATGTAACCGCCAGAAGTTAGACCGCGCTCTTGAAGAGTTAGTAGCGGAGTTGGGGGCAACTTTCTTGTGTGCTTCTTTAGAGATAGAGAAAACACCTAGGGAAGATCATGCTAAGTATCTCAATAGTTGGATGAAACAATTATCTGATACTGACGGCTTCAAGCTGTTGCATAGAGCAAGCAGTCTTGCCCAGAAGGGTGTTGAGTTCATGGACGAATTACAGACTGAATTCCCAGTTATTAAACTGACTGAGGAAGCACATAAGGACCTAAAGAAAAGGTTAGCTTCTTAACCCATTCGCGCGGCCTTGATACTCTCAGGGCCGCGCGAAAATTTTCCACCTTTACCCGTAGCGTAGCGAAGGGTAAAGGTTATCTAAGTATGCGTAGCATTCTATAATTCTCTTCTCTTCTCTTCTCTTCTCTTCTCTTCTTGCTGCTTTTATCTGATTAGTACAATATAGACCCCCATCCCCCCCTGTGCTATTTGTTCTGTCTTTCTCTCTAAAGAGCAAGAAAGAGACATGGACAGAATATCCAGAAACTTTGACAAAGGTCCCTCCCCCCTTCACAATATAAAAAGCGATAGGAGTCCCATGTCCGTTAAAAATTGTAAAAATCGCTAGGAGTCCCATGTCCGTTAAAAAATTACAAAAAACGCTAGATATTGACATTGAACAACTGGCAGATCGTTATCCCGATGCCACCAAGGATCTGTTAGAACTCACCGAAGCCTTAAAGGCCAAGGAACTGCAACGCGAAGGCAATACCAGTTTTTTGACCTACGTCCGTCATATTTGGCCCGATTTTATTGAGGGCAGACACCACCAGATTTTTGCCGAGAAACTGGAGCGCGTCGCCAAGGGGGAATTGAAACGCCTTATAGTAAACATGCCGCCAAGGCATACCAAAAGCGAGTTCGCGAGTACGTACTTTCCGTCGTGGATATTGGGCCGGAATCCCAAGTTAAAAATTATGCAGATCACCCACACCGCGGAACTGGCTTTTCGTTTTGGTAGAAAGGTCAGGGACGTCATCGATTCACCGGAATACCAGGAAGTGTTTCCGGGGGTGGCGCTGAAAGCGGATAGCAAATCAGCCGGTCGTTGGGAAACCAATGCCGGGGGCGAAGCGTTCTATTCCGGTATCGGCGGTGCGGTAACGGGAAGGGGAGCGGACCTATTGGTACTGGACGACATCCACTCCGAGCAGGACGCACTATCACCGACCGCGCTCGACAATGCCTGGGACTATTATTCATCGGGTCCGCGCCAAAGGCTGCAACCCGGTGGCGCCATCGTCATCGTGATGACGCGCTGGTCGACCAAGGACTTGACCGGTCGGCTATTGAACAAACAGGTGGAGGACCACGCCGATCAGTGGGAAGTGGTGGAATTCCCGGCTATTTTCCCGGAGAGTGGCAAGGCCCTGTGGCCGGAGTATTGGACGCTGCCGGAATTGGAAGGGGTCAAGGCCTCGCTGCCGGTGAGCAAATGGGAAGCGCAATGGATGCAAAACCCGACCTCGGAGGAAGGCGCGATACTGAAAAGGGAATGGTGGCAGACCTGGGACGAGGAGGAGGTACCGCAAATGCAATATGTCATTCAATCCTACGACACCGCTTACACCAAAAAGGAAACCTCCGACTATTCGGCAATCACTACCTGGTGCGTATTTTATCCGGAGGAGGGCTCTGGGCGACCGGCGCTGTTATTATTAGATGTTAAAAAAGGGCGCTGGGATTTTCCCAAATTGAAAAAAGTCGCTTATGAACAATACACTTATTGGGACCCGGACACCATCATCATCGAGGCCAAGGCATCGGGCCTGCCACTCACGGACGAACTGCGCCAGGCGGGGATACCGGTGGTGAACTATTCACCGGGTAAGGGCCACGACAAGATTGCCCGGGTAAATGCGGTGGCGCCGCTATTGGAATCGGGCATGGTATACGTCCCGGAAACGCGTTGGGCGGAGGAACTGGTCGAGGAATGCGCGGCTTTTCCATTCGGCGACTACGATGACCTGGTGGATTCCACCACGCAGGCATTAATGCGTTATCGACAGGGTGGCTTTATTGGTTTAGAATCTGACGACAATATGCAGGATAACTATCCGCGCAGGTTAAAAGAGTATTACTAGGAGTACACAATGGCAGACAAAGGCGAAAAGATAAAGGACCAAGGCTTTGTTCCTTACGCAAAACAGAAAACCCAACCTACGACCAAAGGACCTAAACCCGGCGCGGGAAAAGGCAAGAGTCGTGGTGGGGGAGAAGCCCTCAGAGGCACCAAGTTTACTGGCGTTTACTAGGAGATCCCTATGGGATTAAGCGGAATTTTAGGTAAGGCTGGAAAAAAGGTATTCAGTCCAAAGACCCAAGTCCGTAATTTAAAAAGTGTAGCTGCTTTTAAAAGGGCACAGGGAATGGACCTACTTTCTCCCATACCGAGATAATAATGGCCGAGAATAAAGTACCCACTAATATCGAGAGACTTTCCGATCTCATTGATCTGGAGGTCGAGGATGGCACGGAAGTTGAAATAGAAGAGCCTTTGGCCCCCAACGGTGAGGTTTCCGTGGAGCTATCCGATGCCGGTGAGGCACAGGTCAATTATTTTCCGGACGAAGATCCCATGGAAGAGGTACCCTTTGACGCCAACCTGGCGGAACATCTGGACGACACGGACCTGGGCAGAATAGCCAATGATTTAATCGGGGAGTTTGAAGAAGATCGCAGCAGTCGTTCCGAATGGGAGGAAGCTTATGTTAAAGGTCTGGAACTGTTGGGCTTTAAATACGAGGAAAGGGACCGCCCTTTTCCCGGTGCCTCCGGAGTTACCCATCCACTGTTGGCAGAGTCCATAACGCAGTTCCAGGCACAAGCTTTTAAAGAGCTATTACCCCCGAAAGGACCGGTCAAAACCCGTGTTATGGGGGACGAAACCCCGGAAACGGAGGACCAGGCGAGAAGAGTCCAGGAATTTATGAATTATCAGATAACTACTGTAATGGAAGAATACACTCCGGAAATGGACCAATTACTGTTCTATTTGCCGTTGGCGGGTACCGCATTCAAGAAAGTTTATTATGACGCGAGCAAACAACGCGCCGTCAGTACGTTTGTCCCGGTGGAAGATTTGGTGGTACCTTATACCGCCAGCGATTTGGCCACTTGTGAACGTATAACACATATTGTCAAGATGACATATAACGAAGTTCGCACTCAACAACTCGCGGGCTTTTATCGGGACATTCCGCTACAGCCTGCGGAAACCAATATTGCTAATGACCCCAAGGACAAGGAAGATGAACTCGAAGGCATTCGTCCTGGGGCCAATGAAATGCTTTATGAATTACTGGAATTTCATGTCTCTACCGATGTACCGGGATTTGAAGATCCGGACGGTTTTCACCTTCCCTTCATTATTACTGTCGATCGTACTTCCGGACAGGTCTTATCCATCCGTAGGAATTATCGACCGGACGATCCACTCAAAAGAAAAATACAATATTTCGTACACTATAAGTTTCTCCCTGGCCTTGGTTTTTACGGCTTTGGGCTAATTCACATGATCGGCGGTTTGTCACGGACGGCGACCGGTGCTCTTAGACAGCTCATTGATGCCGGAACCCTGGCTAATCTCCCCGCTGGGTTCAAGGCCAGGGGACTCAGAATTCGTGACGATGAAACACCGCTGGAGCCGGGCGAGTTCCGGGACGTGGACGCACCGGGCGGAGCACTCAGGGATTCCCTGGTGCCATTGCCTTACAAGGAGCCGTCACAGACACTCATGCAATTACTCGGTTTTTGTGTAGAGGCCGGACAAAGATTTGCTTCCATTACGAATTTACAAATAGGTGAAGGCAATCAGGAAATGCCGGTGGGTACGACCATGGCGCTACTGGAACAAGGGACCAGAGTCATGTCGGCCGTGCACAAGAGATTACATTACGCACAGAAAACAGAATTTAGAATACTGGCTAGGTTATTCTCTGAATTCCTTCCTCCTCAATACCCCTATCAAGTGGTCGGCGGCGACCAGGCCATTAAGCAATCGGACTTCGACGATCGCGTGGATGTCGTTCCCGTCAGTGATCCAAACTTCTTTTCCATGAGTCAGCGAATTACTTTAGCGCAACAGGAATTGCAATTAGTACAAAGCAATCCGGAAATACATAACATTAAAGAATCCTATCGCAGAATGTATCAGGCCCTTGGTTCTGAAAACATCGACGCCTTATTTGTTCCCGATCCACCACCTCCCGTTCCGGTGGACCCCGCCCAAGAGGATGGCGCGGCCTTGATGGGTGCACCTCTGATTGCTTTTCCAGAGCAGTTACACATGGTACATATTGAGGTGCATTTATCCTTTTTGGAAACGGGCATTGCCATGGCCAATCCGGCGGCGATGCCAATGTTGGTATCGCATATCTTCCAGCACGTTTCGCTCGAAGCACAAAACCTGGTGGATCAACAAATGCCGGAGCCACCACAACAAATGCCTCCGCAGATGCAACAAGGGGGCATGGCACAACCACCGCCACCACCTAATCCGGAAAAGGAAGCGTTGAAGGCCAAAATAGAATTGCAACTTATTGAACAAATCATGCCAAGACTTGAAAATGTGATGTCACCGCCGGACGATGGCGTGGTCGCATTGAAGCAACAAGAACTCGCTATACGTGCAAAAGAAAATGAAGATGATAAAATAATTGCCGAGAAGAAAATTAAACTGGACAAAGCCAAGCTTAGACAGAAGGATCAGTCCGAAGAGGAAAAGATAAAATCGCAGGAAGATATTGCGGCATTGAAGGCAAACGTGGAAAGACAACGTATTAAACAGGAAAAGAAATCCGGGAGTAAGGACTAATGCTATTTTTTCAGGGATCTCCGTATTTAAGGCCTATTGCACACCAGACTTATAAAGATAGACTGGACGAATCCCAGGGCATGCGCCGTCGATACGGGGAGCCTGGAGCACCTGTAGTTACGCCCCCTGTCGTGTCACCAAGCCCTCCAACCTCTCCTCCAACGACTTCCGTGAATTTTCCACAATTTGGAGGCGGTTATGATTATCTTAGAGATCCAACAATAACAGCAAGCACATACGGGGAGCCTGGAGCCCCTTATTATGAGGGACCAATAACTGGCCCTGTCGTATCAACGGGAGCAGGAACCGGCTATAGTTCTGACCCCAATGCAGCCGTGGCCGCCGCAGTTGGTGGTGGTTCACCACAGCTAGGAGCAGGGAGAGCAGAACCGGGAGGAGTATCTTCCCACCCTAGTTCCGCAGATGAAATAATTGCTGATGCAGTGGCAGCAGCAGTAGGAGGAGGAACTACAGGAACGGGAACCGGCCCAGTTGATGCAGGAGGATTTCCTGCTAATCCTTATGTGGGTCAAGTGTATATAGATGCAAATCATGTGACTTGGACCTTTGCTCAAGGACAATGGAATAGAGTAGATCTCGCTAGTGAAGGACCCGGAACCGGAGGACCCGGAACCGGAGGACCTGGAACCGGAGGAGCCGGAGATACTACCGGAACCGGAGATACTACCGGAACCGGAGATACTACCGGAACCGGAGGAGCCGGAGCCGGTTTGCCGGGAGAACCTGAAACCGGGGGAGGTGTCGGTACTATGCCAGGGGAAATATCCGGAGGAGTAGGAACAGGAGCTGGGTCTATAGAAAACGGAGGAGCCGGAGGACCTGGAGCCGGAGATACTACCGGAACCGGAGGAGCCGGAGATACTACCGGAACCGGAGGAGCCGGAGATACTACCGGAACCGGAGGAGCCGGAGATACTACCGGAACCGGAGAAGATTTTGATTTTGAAACATATCTCAACGAATGGTGGGCTGGTATCTTGGCCGACCAGAACGCACAACAAGCAGCACAGGACACAGCTCGACAAGCGGCCATCGACCAAGCGGCAACCATGGCCGGACAATACACATTAACCGGACCCTCCATAGGTTATAATCCTTATGAGAGTGGTCAATATGCGTCGAGCCCGTATGGAACGGCCGGTGTTCCCGAAATGGGGGGCATTACAACCATACCGGTTCCCGCCACTTATTCATATAAAGCACCGGGGACAACATAGATATAATACAATTCGCGACAGCTGTAACGCGCGCCATCGATAAAAAAGAGCAGCAAATCCAAGAAATGATGACCAATGGCGAGGTCAAAGATTGGGAACACTATCGCAATTTGACTGGTCATATTGAAGCGTTGAACCATGTGCGCGAAGAAATAAGGACCATATTAAAAAACCAGGAGATAGATGATGACTAATCAGAATACTTTAGCCATGGAAAAGGAATGGAAAAAAGCGGAAGATAAAAAATCTGCTTTGGAAAAAGTTTACGAAGGGGGTAAGAAAAAAGGCGATGCCGGTACCTTAAACCCCGACAAATTGGACTCGAAGCTGTTGGACCAATTGCCGGAACCAACAGGCTGGCGCATTATGATTTTACCATACATGGGCCAAGGACAAACCGACGCAGGAATACTGCTCACCAGTGAAACGGTGGAGCGGCAACAAGTCGGAAGTATCCTTGGATATGTACTCAAAGTAGGCCCACAAGCTTACGAAGGAGAAAGATTTTCTGCCGGACCGTGGTGTAAACCTGGGGACTGGGTATTGATTGGAAGATACGCAGGGTCTAGAATACACATCGAAGGTGGAGAAATAAAGTTACTGAACGATGATGAAATCATTGCTACAGTACCTGACCCAGAAGCAATTCTGCATCAATTTTAACCATGGAGAAGAACCATGCCAAAGCATAAACTAAATCTCAACGCAGCTGAAGAATCCGTACCTATAGATGATACCGGTCCCGCAGTAGATGTTGATATTGACGAAAGCCCCGAACTTCCGATAGAACCACAGCAGCCTGACAAACCCATATTAGGGGGCGAAGGAGGCGCGGAAGCCATACCAGAAGTAAAAATAGTAGAGAAAGAAGAAGTAGTTGCCGAAACTGACGAACACGAAGAATATAGCAAGAATGTAAAAAAACGTATTGATAAATTAACCGGTAAACTTAGAGAATCTGAACGCAGAGAAAAAGCAGCAACTGAATATGCTAAGAACGTACATACCGAGAATCAACAATTACAACAACAAAAGCAGAATTTAGATGGTAACTACATTATTTCTGAAGCCAATAGAATTACAGCCGAAACCGAAGCAGCAAAGAATGTATTAAAGAAAGCTAACGAAGAAGCAGATACCGACGCACAAGTAAACGCACAACAAAAAATAGCTGCTCTTGCAGTGGAAGCCCAACGCGTGCAGGCCCTGAATCAAGAGCGCAATGTCCGACAAGGACAGGTAACGGCACCACAACAATTTACACAAGAAACTGTGCCACAGCCCCAACCAACATATCCAGACCCGGATCCTAAAGCCCAAGATTGGGCAGAAGAGAATTCTTGGTTCGGAAATGACCGGGCAATGACCATGACTTCTTTTGTAATTCATCAGGATTTACTCAACGAAGGGTTTGACGCCACCAGTAATGAGTATTATGATGAAGTTAATAAACGAATTCGTACGGAGTTCCCTCACAAGTTTGAGGAAGCTACCCCAACGAGTCGGCCCGCCCAAGCAGTGGCTCCTGCTAAACGCAGTACCAAGTCTGGGCGCAAAACTGTGAGACTCACACCTTCACAGGTTACGATAGCAAAAAAATTGGGTGTGCCTTTAGAAGAGTACGCGAAATATGTTGAATAACGTGGAGCAACAATGACAACGAAAAATAAAAACACTGATGAGAATCGTGAACCACGCGAAGCCCAAACTCGCGAGAAAAAACAAGCGAGAAAACCATGGGCACCACCATCTGCACTAGATGCACCAAACCCCCCCGAAGGACACGTTCATCGATGGGTGAGAATGGAAGTAAGAGGACAGGACGATCGTAAGAACGTCATGGCCAAACTTCGAGAAGGCTGGGTACCTGTGAGAGCAGATGAATACCCGGACTTTGAATCACCAGTAGTCGAAGAAGGTAAATTTGAAGGGGTAATTGGAGTTGGTGGGTTGATTCTATGTAGGATTCCTATCGAAACCGTACAGGAGAGATCTGATCATTTTGCGTCTAAGACGCAGAATCAGATAGATGCTGTCGATAACGATATGATGAGAGATGGAAGTCATCCTTCAATGTCTATCAGTAGACCTGAGAGACAGTCTCGCGTATCAATTGGTGGAACCCAAAATTCTTCACTGAATAAGGGTTCTTGATTTTAATTCTTGGAAATTAGAGAGAAAGAATGGCAAATGTAGACAAAGCTTTTGGCTTAAATCCCTATAAGGGAGTCAGCGCCGGTTCTTCTGTTCAGATAGTTAACAAGTACAATATTAGCACGGCTGGATATGGCACAAGCATCTATCAAGGTGACATAACTATATTCGCAGCTGGTTTTATTAACACTGCGGCAGCGAGCTCTGCCAATATTGTTGGTGCGTTTTCGCATTGCTACTATGTTGCTACTGACGGAACTCCCACCTTTAAGAATTACTATCCAGCCAGTACAACGGCACTTGGAAGCGGACCCATAGAGGCTTATATCTATGACGATCCTAACCAATTGTTTGTTGTTCAGGCGGACGGTGCTTCGGCCCAAACATGTATAGGCAGAAATGCTGATACTGATGGGATAGGTGGTAGTACAACAACTGGTGTTGCTACTCGCGAACTCGACTCTACTACCATTGACACTACTTTAGCACTTCAGCTTAAGATTGTAGGCGTGGTCCAAGATGACGTAAACGGTGATCTCACTGCCGATAATGCGAATTTAATTGTTTTAATTAATGAGCATTACATGCGCGGTGGAGTTGCTGGTACATAAGGAGTAATATAAATGGCAATTACCAGAGGTCAATTAGTCAAAGAATTACTTCCAGGCTTGAACGCATTATTCGGCCTTGAGTACGATAGATATGATAAGGAATCAGAAGAAATTTTTGAAACCGAGTCAAGTGATCGTGCTTTCGAGGAAGAAGTAATGCTTACAGGCTTTGATACCGCACCGGTTAAGTCGGAAGGAGCAGGCGTAGCGTTTGACCAAGCCCAAGAGGCTTTCACATCACGCTACACACATGAAACTGTGGCGCTGGCATTCAGTATTACAGAAGAAGCGGTCGAAGATAACTTGTACGATAGATTATCGGCAAGATATACAAGAGCGCTTGCAAGAAGTATGGCGAATACCAAGCAAATCAAAGGTGCTTCTGTGTTAAATCGTGCGTTCAATTCAAGTTACCCAGGCGGTGATACGAAAGAACTTTGTGCAACTGACCACCCAACTGTGGGTGGTGCTAACTTGCGTAATGAGCTTTCAACATCTGCGGACCTGAGCGAAACTTCGTTGGAACAAGCATTGATTGACATAGCAGCATTTACTGATGAGCGTGGATTAAAAGTAGCTCTTCAAGGGACTAAGTTAATTATCCCTAAAGAACTACAATTCGTGTCTGATAGAATATTGGAATCACCAGGCAGAGTAAGTACCGCTGATAATGACATTAACGCTATACGCAATATGGGCATGGTCCCTGAAGGCTATACAGTTAATCATTATCTAACGGATACTGATGCTTGGTTCATCAAAACTGATTGTCCGAACGGATTCAAAATGTTTGATCGTTCGCCAATCAGAACTTCGATGGAAGCTGATTTCGATACCGGTAATGTTAGGTACAAGGCTCGCGAGAGATACTCATTCGGGTGGTCTGACCCCCGTTGTGTATTCGGTAGCCCTGGAGCGTAAGGCTAGTATGTAATTATGGAACCCCGCCGGGGGTTTCTTACTCAACCCGGCACTTTATTTCTAGACACTTTCAAAAATTTTCTGCTATACTCAATTTTATACCGAGATAATTTGTTGTATCAACTGGCTCGGCAGACAAACTCCAAGATGATGCAACAGCTTTAATTAGGAGAATAAATTATGGCAAACTCAAGTTTTAGTGGACCAGTCAGGTCCAAAAACGGTTTTATAACTTACCGAGTTAATTCCACAACAGGAGCAGAAACTACTTACGGAACTACAGAAGGTGGTCAGTACGCTATAGGCAGTACAACTGGAACAAGTTCAATACTAGGTTTTGCACCTACGGACTTTTTTACTGGTAAGGGATCTAACCCAGACTCAGTTATCGACCCTTTCGCAAGTGGCACAACTTCTGTAACAGACTCTTTAGGAAACGATATTCCTTTAGGATCAGTTCTTTACTACGGTGACAGAGTATTTAGATATGGTTTAAATGGTGGTGTTGCATTAACAGCAGGAAAACTTGTTCAAACTATTGTTGGAACAAAGGCTGATCACCAAGACTTAGCCCCAACCGCAGCAGTTGCAGCAGGTGAGTATGAGATTTCAGTGGAAACAGCAGGAACTGACCTTACTTTAAATCAGTATGCAGGTGGTTATCTTTATGTAAATGATGGTGCAGGTGAAGGACAATGTTTAAAAATTAAGTCTAATCCAGTACACGATCATTCGGATGATCCTTCAGTTGTAATAACATGTCACGATGCGTTGGCTACAGCAATAGCAACTTCATCTAAAGTTTCTTTAATGTCAGACCCTTGGTCTGGACTTGTAGTTGCACCAGCAGCAGAAACAGGCGCAGCAATGGGTTGTCCAGTTGTTGATATGGCAGCTAGTGCTTACGGTTGGTTCCAAACTTATGGACCAGCAGCAGTATTAACAGTAGGAACTGTAGTGCTTGGGCATAACGTAGTGAGATCAGCAACAGTTGCAGGTGGCGTAGCCCCAGCAACAAGCGACATCTTAGATATTGTTGGTACATGTATGTTGGTTGATGTAACTACTGATTATTCACTAATCAAACTTAATATATAAGTAGGGGTAAACATGGCTGATTCAGTCACAGGACCAACTATTCAGTACGATTTTGATAAGAAGCTAGTTACGTATTGTTCTGTATATTCGGATGGAAGTGGTAGTAGCACAACATTAGTTGATGTCTCTGCACTTGAAAAATCGACTACAAACGGTAAATCATGCACACACGTTGCGCTAAATAAAATTTGGTACACCGTAAGTGGCGCCCCTGATGCACCGGCCTCTCTAGATTGGGACGCAACGACAGACGTTACTTTTTTAACATTGGCGTATGACAATGCGTTCGATTTCAGTGATATAGGTGGTTTGATAAATACAGAAGCATCCGGTTATACTGGCGATGTCCTATTGGTTATACCTTCTACAGCTGATGCTGGTAATGAATACACGGTTTGGGGTGAATTCTTAAAATATTACGAGGCACCACATAATTAGGAGAAATGACTAAGAAAACGGCAAAAGTTTCTTCAAAGAAACCAGTGAAAGCTAAAATTGCTGTGGGATGTGGAAAGGTCATGGAAAGTCGTAGAAAAGTAACTAAGTATTTTTAGGAGTAATGGATGCCTGGATTAACACGGAGAAGAAATGCTATACGAAAAGGAATAGACTGGAGCAAAAGCGACAGTTATGTCCTTAGTTATAAAAAAGGCGGTGTAGTTAAAAAAGGGAAGAAAAAACCTAAAGCGCCTAGTGGTTATTAATGTATGGCTACTTCAGGAACTACTTCATTTGATCTTAGCGTAGATGAGCTTATAGAAGAGGCTTATGAGCGTTGTGGTATTGAATTACGTACGGGCTATGATTTAGACACAGCCCGTCGTTCCCTAAATCTTTTAATTGCTGAATGGGGCAATCGAGGCCTTAATCAATGGCTTATTACCAAAAGTAATTTCACGGTTACGGAAGGAGATACCTATTATGACCTGGGCACGGATATTGTTGACATAACATCTGCTGCTATTCAACGGGACAATATTGATTACCAGTTAAATAGGATTAGTCGTTCGGATTATTTATACACGCCAAATAAGGCCAGTAAAAGTAGACCAACACAGTTCTTTTTAGAAAGACATATAACACCGAGAGTATATCTTTATCCGGCACCGGAAAATTCTACGGATATAATTTATTACTATGCGTTAACCAGAATGCAAGATGCCGGAGATTACACTAATAATATGGAGACTGTATTCAGATTTCTCCCGTGTATGACGGCAGGGCTGGCTTATTATTTAGCTATGAAAAGAGCGCCGGATAGAGTACAGTTATTAAAACAGATTTATGATGAGGAATTTGACCGAGCAGCTTTTGAAGATATAGATTCAGTTAGCTCTAGGTTTGTACCTCCTCGACTTATAATTTAAGGAGAAAACAATGGCTACCAACTGGGAAAAATTTTTTAAGCAACCACTACCACCACCCCCACCAGAAGGATCTGGGATAGAATCTTTAATCGATCTCTGGTCCAATATTCCATCAGATTTAAAACCTACTCAGCCTTGGACTTCTGAATTTTTACCCATTGAACTTACACCGCCTGAGCGCCGACCGCCTCTCCGGCAGGGGCAGGGGCAAATCAATCCTGACCTTTTACCAGGCATACCACCTTCTCCACTCCCAACTAAAGACGCTAGACTAGGACGGTTCGGAGCGGGAGCCGACCAAGGCGTTGCTCGGCTCGCCGAACTAGAAGCAAAAAACCCAATCGCATATGAGGGTGTGCAAGAGGATCCAACGGGAACGGCAATTCACTTGGGGCCAACGGGCAAATCATTACCGCCTGGGTATGATTTTCCAGGACCGGAACAAATACCACCAATGCCTCAAACACCGGGGCAGAGGCTACAGGATCTTTTAGTTCAAAAGAGTGCTTTAGAGGCTCAATTACAGGAACTAAATAGCCAAATTCAGAAACTTCAAGCGCTTACTAATCCTCCTAGGGTATTTCCTCCGGGGGACTAATGTGGCCTTTGCAGCGGGCAAACTTGCATGGGGGATTTGCGATACGTGCGGACAAC
>VTLG01002879.1_pt1 | contig 16124 bp, 15 predicted proteins | sample 4694571 | NCBI WGS metagenome assembly VTLG01 (sample SAMN12604809, study PRJNA352737) | marine metagenome | biome: ENVO:00000447; feature: ENVO:00000209|ENVO:00000569|ENVO:01000036; material: ENVO:00002151; isolation source: viral sequences binned using virsorter ...
CGGGGCGACCCCGGAATCACAGCCGCTACGGATGGCACCCCGGCGCCCTCCGGCTGAGACGCTACGCGCTAGGACTGAGCGCGGAGGCCCTCGCTGAGCTTGTAGCTGAGGCGACAGGGGGTAAAGTTAGCAGAGGAGCGGTGGGGACATGGGAGCGGGGGCAGCACATCCCCGAATCCGCGACGGTTGAAGCTCTCGCATCCATCCTCGGCTGTGAGCCTTGGGACCTCGGGAGAGAGCCAGCGGTAGGCGTGGCGCAGCGGGCGGAAGCTGCGGAGGAGGAGGAGGAGCCGCGAGGGAAGGGAGGAAGGGGGAGCGCACGAGGGGGTGGGGCCACCCACGCGCGGGCTGGGGACCCAATAAATCACTCCGCCTCACACCCCACACCCCATTTTTAGTTTATTTGCCAAATGACAGAGAACAATAAGAAGCGCAGAGGTTTAATCCCTTGCGTATCTCCCACCCTGCCACAGGCCCCAGGAGGCTCTGAGAGCGACGTTGACGACAACCTGCCTGAGTGGCCTAAGGAGTTCACCGGATTGCAGAGAGCGTTTCTCACGGCGCTTGCAAAGGGCCACAGCATTTCGGGGGCCAGTCGCATTGTCGGCATGTCGCGAGCTAACGCTTATCGGTGGATTAAGTCGGATAAGTTCCGCGAAGCTTATGAGCTAGCCATGGAGTTTGGGACCCAGACTTTAGAGGACTACGCTTTAATGCGAGCGACAGATCACGATAACCCCAGTGACTCTGTACTTATGTTTTTGCTGCGATCCCGTCGACCCGAGACGTATCGTGAGCAGGTGGCTTTACACCACAGCGGTGAGGTAGACCACAAGAAGGTGATCGTGCTGGATGCGCCGATGCCGGACCGTCAGCCTGATGTCATTGAAGCGTGATGACAAAGTGCTGACCAGAGAAGAGAAGAGAAGAGAAGAGAAGAGTAGAGATACAAGACAGAGCGCCTTTGGCGTGGTAGGTTTTTTTCTATGAATATCGGCGTCAACGATCCCTGTGTGAAAGGGCCCGGCCCCGAAGACCATGCGCTGCATCGCAACCTAGAGTTGCCTGGTGCCTGGAAAAAGCGGCCAATCATTCTCTACGACGACTTCACGCATACCACGCTGCTGCCGTTTACAGCGGATACTGGTTCTGCTACCGCTGGGGGAGACGCTCACACTCACAAGATTTCGTCTAGCACTACTGGCGACATGGCCCATTGGATTGGGACGAACGCTGGGACTAATTCACTGCTGCAACTTGGTTCAGACAATCCGGGCGGTGTATTGACTATTAAAGCTGGCGACGAGGTTGACTCAAACGCTAACGCGCAAAAGGGCCACCAAATGTTCCAGCTTGGCACGGGTCCGCAAACGACCACAGATCCTAAGCCAGCCACTCCTCTGTGGTTTGAGACATCGTTTTCGCTGCAAATCGCAAGCAAGCTCGGGGTGTCCTTTGGCTTGCACAGCGGGTACGACCACACCAAGTGGGACAACGGCGCGGCGTCAGGAGCAGGGCCTACTAGTGCGGGCGGTCATGTTACTGACGGCGTGTACTTTTGGTGCGACCCGGCGGATACTGGGACAGCCGGAACTAACCGTCTGTACTTTATTACGGCGGAAAACGGAACTAACGGTCGTAGCAGCACAACCAGAACCGTAACTGACACGGGGTACGACCTAAAAGCGGACACATCTGATGTGTTTGCCTTTGCTTATGACCCGGTGACATCAGACGGAACAGGGTCTACTGTCAAGGCGTACATCAACGGCAACTTGGTTGCTACGCACACGACAACCATTCCCGATGAAAACTCAGACGGTATGGGCCCGTACTTTGAGGTCGGCACCAGAGTTTCCGGGGTAAGCGACAACGGTACTATGCGTCTGCACTATGTGTACATTAGGCAAGAGCGCGAGCCGAACACAGGCAGAAGCCCGAGGGCATAACCATGGCATCTGGAACATTCCTTTACGGTCGCCGCTTGCTGATGAGCGGAGACCTTATGCTTGCTAGCGCCGCGTCTAAGGCGTCCTGCACTCTTACGTTTGGCGACACCGAGTTCGATGATGTGAACAACGGTACGCTGACCCTGATTTCCACAGACGGGACCAGCAAGACCTACACCATCAGAAACGACGCTGGAGCCAGCACGAACATCCAGTTCAACGCTGGGGCAAGCGCCAGTGTTGCTGCTGAGAACCTGAAGATTGCTATCGAGCATGCTGATGGGCATAACGGCAAACTCACGGTTGTCAGAGACGGCGCAAAGCTGACCATTACGCAGGCAACTGCTGGGGCTGAAGGTAACACCACGATCACCACCGCTGCCAGCTTCGACAACACCACGGATGTGAATGTCGGGGCTGCTTTTACGGGTGGGTTTGGGCATACCTCAGTCGGCGGTGCTGCTTTCCCCAAGCTGTACGCCATGCTCTACAACACTAGTAGCACCATTGGGACTGCCAACATTGACGGCGGCACCGCTGGGCTGGGGTTTAACGAGTCTAGTATCGAAGACCTGGCTAACATTGGCACCCTTGGCGAGTACCTCCCTGGGGACTCATCAAGCTCTTCTACGCGGCAAGCGTTTACCCACGGGTTCTCTATGAACGAGGCCAAGGGCTGGACGGAGTTCTTTGTGGCTACTGCTGCTATGGGGTCCACCCGCACCACGATTTCGTTTGGCAGTCTTGCCGCTGCGACACTCCCGGCGAAGGGCGTACTGATTTACCAGCAGATGACCTCTACGGCTACCGCTGCTGATGACAGGCCGATCTGCGCCATCGACTTCCCCCAGCCGATTAACGGCAACGGGAGCGAGTTTAAGGTCCAGTTTGGCAACAACCACACCTTCCTGACGGTGGTGTAGTGCCGACGGGCCACTGCCTAACGCAACAGATTAGGCTGTCGGTCCCTAGACCGAGGCTGACATGGGATGTATCTGAGCTTGTCGATAGGTCAGTCACTGTCCTTTTGCAGCGCGAAGGCGTAGAGACTACCGGGCAGCTAGAAACTCAAACGATCCACCTTGGCTATCCCGGTAGCGAAGGCGAAGCCATGATGGTTGTCGGCGGTACAGTCGGCAAAGATGACGCCAGGCAAGTAGGTGTAGCAGAGACATTAAAAGTCCGCCTCGGGGTTGGAGTCGCTTTACCTCGAAAAGTCAGCACAATACGCCACCCAGATTCTGATGGAATTCTCGGATCTGGGATGGACAACGAAACTACAACACTTGTATCCAGGGTAACTGGGCCGCGAGTGGCTGCTCTTATAGTTCGCAGTGAAGGAGTCGTAGGGTGACAGACCTAACCAAGACAGCAGATGTACTTATTACGCCAGGGCAACTGCTAGTAACTTTGGCAAGGCTGGTCAAAACCGACGGCACTCTTATGTCAGTCAGCGACTTGTCTAGCGTAACTATGCAGGTGTTTGCAGACGACGACCCCACTACTGCGATTGCACTTAACGATGTCGGGGCCACATCAGTTGCAGTTGCAACGAGCACAGCGACTGCGACCCTCAGCTTAGACGCAAGTTGGGACGCAGACGCGACCGGGTACAACTTTAGCCACTCGTACAACCCAGGAACGTACCTTAAGGGAGGGAAACGCTACCGTATGGAGTACAAGATCACGACGAGCAGTCTTGGGGTCTTGTATCTGATCGTCAACATTGGCGTCAGGCGCGTTTCTAGTGCATGAGAGCCGAAGCAAAGGTTGAGTACCACGAGTATCGCCCTGAGGGCGCTGCACGGCAACTTTTTGAGTGCCAGGACCCTGAGGTGCTAATCGAGGGTCCGGCTGGCACAGGCAAAACTAGAGCGGTTCTAGAGTACGTCAACTACTTGTGTGAAGAGTACCCGGGCATCCGTGTGCTGATCTTCCGTAAGACTCGTACAAGTATGAACGAGTCAGTGTTGGTTACGTGGGAAGAAAAGGTGTTGTGGGAGAAGCACCCTGCAAAGGTTGGCGACGCGCACAGAAACAACCGCCAGCACTACCGTTACCCCAACGGGAGCCATGTGGTCATCGGCGGCATGGACAACTCGGACAGGATCATGTCTACCGAGTACGACGTTGCGGCATGTTTTGAGGCTACCGAGATCAGCCTGGAAGACTGGGAAAAGGTCCTTAGCCGTCTAAGAAACAACATTTTGCCGTTCCAGCAGGGCGTAGCTGACTGTAACCCCGGATCGCAGTTCCATTGGCTGAACCAGCGCGCCAACCAAAACAAGATGACTAGGCTGCTGTCTAGGCACGAAGACAACCCTAGCGTAACCCCAGCTTATTTAAACACGCTGCGCAACCTGACAGGCGCTCGATACGAGCGGCTGTTTAAGGGGCGCTGGGTGTCTGAGGAAGGGTTGGTGTACGACGACTGGGACCCCAAGATTCACATGATAGAGCGCAGCCAGTTACCCGAGCCGCTCAAATGGTACTTTGGGTCTATCGACTGGGGTTATCGCGCGCCGGGTTGCTTGCAGATCTGGGGAGTCGACGGCGAGTCCAACTTGTATCGCGTAGCAGAGGTCTACCAAACGCAACGCAAATACGAATGGTGGGCAGATACGGTCGAAAGTCTGCACAAAGAGTACGACTTAAGAACCATTGTGTGTGACCCAGCCGAGCCCAGGTCGATCGACATGCTTAACGACAGGCTGGGCTCACCCGGCGGGCGACAAACCGTGCGGTTGGCAAGAAAAGCCGACAACGATCAACTTGCAGGGCTAGACATGGTAAGGTGGGCCCTACGCCCTGGAGAGCACTCTCCGCCTAAAATGCGCTTTGTCAAAAACGCTTTAGTGCAAGGCCGCGATGCGGCTCTTAGCGAGCAAGCCGCGCCTTGCTGCACGGAAGAGGAGTTTCCCGGATTTGTGTGGCTTAAGCAGGACGACGGCAAGCCCATCAAGGAAAAGCCGGACCCTGGGTGCCCGGATCACGGCCTAGATTGCGTGCGCTATGCTGCAATGTTTGCGTGGAATAGAGACATGGGTAAGAGCGAGCAAAAGTCGCAATACCCTGCGCTGAGCTTTGGGTCACTACTTTGTCATGATGAGGTGCTGACATGAAGATGAAGGGAATCACGTTTATCAACGCGTACAAGGCGCGCAACGTGCCAAAGACAAAAAAAATACGCGATTACAAGTTTAGCAAGCCTCGTAAGCGCGACCTTAAGCTGATTAAGCCTAAGCCTAAAAAGAAATGGAACGATGGCTGGGATGTTTTGTTAGATGCTAGACTTGAAGCAGCTAAGAACAGAGAAGAAGAGGCGGCAAAATCGCGGCAACGCGGCAGCGGCCCTTCAACGACAGTGGCAGGGCAAACGTCTGCGGTGGCGGCCTCTGGCACAACAACAGTAACTACAGCAACAGCAACATCCACCAGCGGAGGCTAATATGCCGAAAAACTACGGTGTAACCACAAAGTCCTACACTTCTCCTATGAAAGGGAAGAAGAAGAAGAAAAAGAAGGGTATGTGATGGCGTCGGCAGCAAGAGCAGACAGAGTGCCCGTAGACGGGCACGGGCGCGCTGGCATTGTGTTTGGGCAAACTACGGTCACTACAGCCGGACAATGTGTCCAGCTAACGACCGAAAAGTGGGACCATTCAAACAACGGCTGCGACGTTATTATCACCAACGAAGACTCAGCTACGTTTTACATCGGCACAGGAACTGTTGGCACAGACCTGTCTAACTCAGGGTTGCAGCTAAAGGCTAACAACCAGTACGGGGTTAGAATCCCATGTTTAGACCCGTCTTTGTTGCGAGTGGACTCTGCTGGTAGCTCAAAAACCATTTGCTACTGCATTGTTCCTCGTGAGCGAACAAACGACTGGAAGTAACGCGAAGTGCTCGAAGTCACAGCCCAGAACCTGATCTCTGAGATCCGCTCTGCTGAGCGGCTTAGGGACGCCCACATCAAAAGTATGGGCGAGCAGGTCGAGAAGTTTCATGGGCCGTGGTACAAGCAAGGGTCTGCAAACGCCGAGTACGCCCCGGAGAACCACTACTACGAGTACATCTCGTTGATGATTCCACGGTTAGTGTACGACAACCCGCGAGTGCGCGTGAAGACGCGTCGACCTGGTTCGCAAGCTGATGTAGCAGAGGCGACGCGCCACGCGCTAAACAGGTGGGTGCGCGACACTGGCTTGTCTGACATGCTGATTAAGACAGCAACAGACATGTTGTTCAACTTTGGCATTGTTTTGACCACGGAAGCTGTAAACAAAGGCGTTAGCAGCGACAAGGACGTGCAGGGCGAAGGCAAGCCAATGTGGCCGACGTGCTCGCGCGTTCCGCAGAACAGGTTTGTGATTGACCCCGCAGCTACGTCGCTTGAAGACGCGCGCTACATGGGGCACAAGTGGATTAGGGACAAGGAAGACCTCCTTAAGATGGCTAAGGACAACCCTGGTGACGGTTGGAACGAAGATGTCATCAAAGAGTTGGCCGTGTCGTCCGACCCGGAATCGCTTGGCAGGGAGCGCCAACACGTCCCTGACAGGGATGAGGTTGTTTGCTACGAAATCTGGGTGCCAGAGGTGGAGTTGCCGGAAAGCCTTGGCCCTGACGAAGGGTTCCACGGCACAATCTACACGCTAGCAATCAACACCAACCCTGAAGACGGCGAAGACAAAGCAGGGTTTGTGCGCAAACCTAGGCCGTACTACGGACCCCGGTGGGGCCCGTACACAATGTTTGGGGTGTATCACATCCCGAACAGCATTTACCCGCTGTCGCCCCTTGCCGCCATTGAGGGTCAAATCCAAGACCTCAACACGCACACGACGGCAATGTCTGCTAGCGCAGAAAACTACAAGAAGCTGATCCTTGTCGACGACACCGACCCTAAGTTTATTCAGCGTGTTAAAGACGCTAGAGACAGCTTTGTTATCCCGGTCTCGGGCCTAGACCGCGCGCGCGTAATGGCTGCCGAGATTGGCGGCATTACTCAGCAGCAAATCCTTTATACAGAGACTGCTAAAGAGCGGCTTGAGCGCAACAGCGGCATTAGTGACGCGCAGCGCGGCAACGTTACAGGCAGCGGCACGGCTACTGAGCACTCTATCGCTACTGAAGCGTCGTCGATCAGGCTTGCGTATGTGCGCAGGCAATGGGCGCAAGCCGTGACGGCGTTGCTAAAAACAGCGGCGTGGTTCTTTTACTACGACGACCGCGTAATTATGCCTTTAGGCGAAGAGGGGCAGCAGGCGCTGGGCGTCGATGACCCTTGGCTGCAAGGCGGCAATCACGACAGGGAAAGCGGCGCTACGTTCGACGATCTTGAGCTTGAGATCGAGCCGTTTAGCATGGAGCGCACAACAGAGGGTCAGTACCAGCGGCGCGTTTTGGAGATGTACCAGATCGTTATGCAGCTTGCTCCGGCTATCCCGCAAATGCCGCACGTAAACTGGAAAACGCTGATGTCGCGCCTAGCAGACGCTCTTAACCTGCCAGAAATGAGGGACATCATTAACGTTGACGTAGCGTCGATGATGGGCGGAATGCAGGCAGGCGCGGGCGAGAGTGAGCCCGGAACAGGAACTGCGGCACAGCCGCGATACAGCGAAGATCTTGGGCAAGCAGGCGCTCAGGCTCCCCCGGCAGTTCCAGGGCAGCCTAGCGCCACTAAAGCGACGCCTGACTTAATGCCAGGTCAGGTGTCGGGTATTCAGTCTAGTAACGCCGTCAACTACGGCCAGCCGATGAGGTAATATGCCCAGGTATTCGTTTATAGGAGATAACGGGGATGAAGCGGAGTTCTACTACACAATGGACACCGCTCCGAGTATTGGCGAGATTGTATCGCGCAAAGGGCGCAAATGGGTTCGCATGCCTGATCTGCCGCAGGCTTGCGTTCACAAAGACACACACTTTGTTTCGCATTCCCTGCCGCGCAACGCGCCAGGCGCTAAGCATTACGACAAAAGTGGTAAGCCCGCTTTTTCTAGCAAGAAGGAAGTCGGGGAGTTCGTTGCCCGCTCAGAGGGCGATTGGGTGTACGACAACTAAGGAGGAACTATGAGCGACACCATTGAAACGACTACAGAGGCCCCGCCGGAGGACGCTAATGAAACGGCAATTCTGGAGGCCCTCGATTCAGACGAAACTGACATTGGCGTTCCGGCAGCGCCTGTGCATAATGAAAAGCAGCCAAAGCAGGCTGCCAGCGATGGCGGCGCTTCGGGCGGAGATGAGGAAAGTGTAGGGTCCCAGGACAGCGCGCCTGACATGGATGGCGCGCTGTCCGCTCTAAAAAGGGACGGACTTTCCCAAGCGATCATTGACAAGATGAGCGAGGAGGAAGTTTTGGAGCTTGGCGCTAAGCGCGCGAAGGTCCAAAGTGACACAGATAACGCGTATCGCGAGCTAGGTGAGTTAAAGAAGTCTGGTAACAGCGAGTCAGATGAGACCGCAACAGAATCGGAGGTGGCAGAGCCCGCCGATCAACCTGTTGAAGGCACCCTCGAAGACACGTTGAAGCCCTTTGCGGACATCTTTGGCGACGATGCGGCGGACGCGCTACAGATCTATGGGAAGACGACTGTCGAGCCGTTAGCAACACAGCTACAGGCGCAGCAGGCGATGCTAGAGCAACTGCTTCTTGATAGGTCACGGCAATCTTTGGGAGAGCGTTTTCCCAATATTGCCACCGACGAAGGTTATGCAAGCGTTCAACAGCGCATGCAAACTTTGGTCAAGTCTGGCGAGTATCGGGACATTGACACGTTGATGGCCGATGCAGCCAGGATCGAGTTTTCAGATACAGCTAATGAAGCTGCGCTCGAATATGAAAAGAAGAAACTCCACCAAAAGTCTTCAGGTCAAATGACACAGGCTGACAAGGCAAGCACGCCAGCAGGCGCGCTTAGTAACGACGAAAGGGAGGACATGCTCCTTGACGCGTTAGACCGAGGCATGCCGTTGTCTGAGGCTAAAAGAATGTTTGGTAGCTAACCGGAGATATACCTATGGGCTCTGCGCTCTCAGTCTTTAACGACTTTATGACAGCGACAGACTCTGCGATCTTGACGAGCGCAGACTCTATCGTGAACGAAGCCGTTAAAAACAACTACCTGCTTCGCCGCTTCTTGCGCGGCAAAAGCGACTCGCAGATTCTTCAGGGCGGGAAATCCATTAAGGATCAAATCCTGTTCGACGAAGAGTCAACGTTCCAATACTACCAGCCCAACGAAACCTTCACCTGGGAGAACCCTCAGGTGCTGGAGCAGTGGGAGATTCAATGGCGCTACATGGTCGACCACATGAGTTGGACCGACCATGAAGTTGAGCTTAACGCTGGTGGCGGCCTTGGCAAAGGCGCACGCCACGCAGTGTACAAGCAGCTTCGTCGCGTCAAAGAGCAGCGTCTTTGGACTTCTATGCTTAACGGCATGGAGGACGCGCTGTTCGCCGTTCCCAGCACTTCAGAAATGGAGGCCGCTGGCGGCACCAAGCCGTATTCGATCCCGACCTTTATCAACCAGAACACTAACTCGCTCTGGTCTGACGGTTCGGCAGGCTCTAACGACTTCACGACGGTTCAGGGCATTGACCCCGTGACTAAGACGAAGTGGCAGAACCAGGTCGACTACTACTCACCCACTCTTGACGGAACTGTTGCAGGCGATGACTCCACGAAGACCATCTTCGCAGCCTTCGACCGCATGTACCTCAAAACGCGCTTCCAGGCCCCGCCTACGCGCCAAGAGTATTTTGAGAACGACGAAATGTACGCGCAGTTTATTGCGTGCTCGCGCCTAGGTGTCACCACCTACATGCAAGCACTGCGTAACTCGCAAGACATGTTCGCCGCTCCGTCGCGACAGGACCCGGCCTACCTCAAGCCCACCTACGGTGGTATTGAAGTTGAGTACGTTGCGTCGCTTGACTCTGCCGCTCTCTACCTCAACACGGCTGGCGCGACAGTTAACCCTGAGAACTCAGGTATGACGGACGATGCTGGCACAAGTGCATCTGACACTCAAGGCGTCCACGGCCCCCGCTACTACTGGATCAACGGTAAGTACATCAACCCGGTGTTCCACAGCAGCCGTTACTTCACGCGTCACGAAGTGATGACGCACCCGAACCAGCCGTTCACTCACGTCCAGCCCGTTGACTGCTGGTGCAACATTGTTTGCCGCAGTCGTCAGCGTCAAGGCATCGTGGCTCCGGCAGAGGCTGGCTACAGCTTCGGCTCCTAACTTCTGAGGTAGGCAACTATGAGCATTACAAGTTCACTAAACAGAATCGGGACAACGGTCCCGGCAATCAGAGGGCCCATTAAGCGCATTGCTTCGAGCGACCATTATTTGGTCCCCCAAAGCGGGCGGTCTGTGGAGTTCTTTGATGACTTCATGTGGTCTGGCACTTCCGATGGCGGCGGTCCCTGGGACGTTATCCTGGGTGCTGGTTGCACTATTGTTGGTAGCACGACCGACAGCGCAATTACCCTTACGTTTGACGGTAACGCCGACGACGATGAGGTAATCTTGCGCGGAGCATCTGCCTGGTATACACCCGCAGAGGGCAAAGATTTTAAGATGGAAGCTCGTCTTAAAGTCGCCCGCTCTGATGGTGAAATTTTCTTCGGCATGGGAACTCACGTTGCTATTGGCGAGGAAACCGCAATCGCCGACGCCAACGCACTGGGCTTCCAGCTTGAAGGCGATCTCAACCTTGAGATGGTTTGCACTACTGGGTCTTCCGCTGCGGACGTCGACACTACGTTTGACGCCTCAACGGACACCTATTTTGTCGCAACTTTGGAGTACGACGGCACGCGCGACGAAATTCGCACGTACGTCGATGGCGTCCACAAGACGACCACTTCAAACCCGGCGCTGCCCGTTGTGGCTCTTAGCCCGACAATCGGCGGCAGGGCTGTTGGCACGACCTCGCCTAACATCACTGTCGACTATCTGTACATCCTTGCGGAGATGTAGTCCTGGCATGGAAGTGACCTCCTGACTTCCAAACCGCCCCGCGCGCTCATTCATCCCCGTCTAAGGGCGCGCGGGGCACCTTTTACTTATGGTTCTATTTCTTAACCACTGCGAAGAACATATACGCCACACGTTAGGCGGCAACCTGCCGTCAGGCGATTACGCACGCACGGCGACAATGCTGACCAACCAGGCGGGCGAGTTCTTTGTGTCCATGCACTCATGGAAGTGGTTAGAGAACGTAGAGGCTAAGCTGAGCCTAAGAGGCAAAGTCACGCTTACTGGCGGTACGTGGAGCGAGGCAAACAAGACATTGACCTTTAGCTCTGGCTTAAGCACGTATAGCTTTTTAGAGGGCGACACGTTTGAAGTCACTGGTGGCGATCAGGTCACGACTGGCTTTTATCGCATTCGGTCGGCTACCGCTACGGTGCTGTCTTTGACTGATGACATCACAACCGACTCCGATTCGCCAACGAACATAACGGGCACGATCCACTGCCCAGCCATTGCGCTTCCGTCAGACTTTAGGGAGCTTATCGCAATCAACACTACCTCAGGTCTTCTTAAGGGCGTAGAGCTTACGTCGTACCAAGACCTGCTAAGCCGCAGGGCGACAAACTTCACAGCAGTAGGCTGGCACTACGCGGCAATCAACCACGCCATACCGTCTACGGGCGGAGACCCAGTGCCGCGCATGGAAATCTGGCCCGTGCCGGAGACAAACGACAGCAACTCGTTGACGATGTTTTACAGGGCGGGTTGGACAGCTTTAGGCACCGACGTTATCAAGCTGCGCATGCCGACCTATTGTGACGCGCTGTTCTTAGAAGTGCTTACAGCGTTCGCGCGCGGCTACGAGGAAGAAGACGCTGGCAGCATTTCGGCGCGGCTAGTTGAGGTTGTTAGCGGGCCGTTGATGGCTGCTGCGGTAGACAGGGACGCGTCAATTCAGCCGGACTACGGGCCCGTGTTGCACGGGCAAGCCACAGCGGGGGAGTACACGGGGTTCGGCAACTTCAACACTATTAACGCTCCCTCAGGTGGCTAGTAAGAAGATACAGGTTGGGTTCCCGCTAGGGGGCGTTGACCAAACTGGACCCAGGGGCCTTCAGACGCCCGGTACGACGCGCTGGGCGCGAAACGTGCGCGGCGTCGACCACAGGACGGGCAGGTCAACAGGCGCGCAGAGAGCGCCGCTAAGAGCGCACGCGGTGGAGGACACTACAGCGCCTGGCAAACGCACGCAGGGAATGGCTTTGGTTGCGTACGACAACGACCGAAACCTGTACACGCAGCTAAACAACATTCTTAACCCAGATGTCAGCCCGACAGATGTGGTCAAAGGGCACCTCAAAAGCAGCGGTGCGTCAGACGCCTCGCTAAGCAGCATAGAAACGGACACGCACGGCAACTTGTATGCGATGGGCGAAGATAGGCTTATCCACAAGTTTAGCCCCGACGGAGAATTGCTGCACACTTTGCCCGTCCTTGGGCACGAGGAAGAAGAGTTCGTCCGCCGTATTCAGGTAGACGCAGCAGGCAACATCTACGCGATTTCAGCTTCATCGTTTTCCAGCACGATGTACCGCTTTGAGCCGCACGAAGACTTAGGCTACACAACGCGATACAGGTTCAAGCTGGACTTTGAAATATCGGACTTCGTGTTGAAGTTCAACATGATGTACGTTGCAGCCAAAAACGACTCTGGCGCGTCGTTTAGCAGCGTGCGCATCTACTACGGGTTAGACAGCGGAACTGGGCCGTGGGAAATATTCCAGCGGTCAGTGCCTCACCCCGTGCATGGCATCGCGGTAAGCCCCGCTGGCGAGTTGTTGGTAACTTGTCCGTACAACCCGGACCGAAACGCTAGCCCGGACGGAGGCAACTTCTATAGCAGCGTAGTAGATTGGACGCCGCACGAAATCGGGTACGAAACAACAGGCGAGTATCAAGGGTACAAGCGCATCCATGCGTGGCACGATGCTAAAACTATGGTCGAAGACTCGCTGTACGCAGACGGCGACAGGGTATACGTGTGGCCCGACAGGAAGCAAAACGGTACAGCGTCTTCCTCCGCTACGGTAAGTGGTCAGTTTACAGAGGTTGCAGACACCACTATTCGCCCAGCATACGGCATCGACAAGCCGCAGATTAGGTCAATCGCGTATTGGAGCGGAATATATAACATTGAATACGGTTGGCGACTGCCGCCGACGTATAACGCAGGGTCAGCGTGGGGGGGGATGGCAACATTGTCGTTCAGTCCTGCTGCCTCGTTTACTGGTATAGACACCGGAGTTGGGACGGCGCCGTGGTGGAACGATGGCGACCAAGTGCCGATTGGCAACGCGTTGTACTGGCGCGGCAACACTAATTTTATTAACAGAAGCAGCGATACAGCGACGTTGCCTGCCGCCCGAAAGTTAACGCCCGGAACAGATAGCGTTGGCTACACGACGTTTATAGTGGCACGAATCAACCCAGGCTCGGTGCCGACGGGATTGTTTTGCAGCACGGGGCATGGGCCGCTAGAAAACAGGCCTACAGACGTTAACACTCTAGGGTACGGCATTGTGTGCAATCTTGGCGGGGGGTATTACACAGAGAACGACGCAGGCGGTACAACAGTCGACGCGCCCCCGTTTGGTCCTAACGACCCGGGGTCTTTAATGCTAGTTGGGCAAGAAGCAGGTGGTGTTAGTTGCATAGATCAAGGCGAGTATTACGGAGAAGAAAGCAAAGGTCTTAACGACGTAAAAGTGTACCCGCGTCGATTTAAGGGCGAAGACCTGCCCGACACAAACACAGTTATTATTGCAATTCATCACGACGGCGAACTACAGACTACTGTTAAAAGCGCGTGGAGAGTTAACGGCAAACACATTGACGCGTTTAGGTTTCGCGCGACACGACAATCAGGGGCCCCACTCGACCAAAGCGACGACGAGCCGACTAACGAAAGTTTGGACATGGGAAGCGATGGCATCGATTTGGCAGACGGGGGCCAGTTGGGAGATTTCTTATCAGGCGTTGACGCTATTGGCTCGGCTAGCGTGTTTGCATCGCCAAACATATTTGCAACAGAGCGTTCTATGGACTATTGGACAGAGTTTATTGACGACCAGTTTTTGTACAGGTTTAACTCTGATATAACCACGTCAACGGGAGCAGACGCCCCGAACTTAGATCAAGGTGGGCGGCCCGATGTGCTTGGTTTCGATGGGCAAGTGGCGGAAGTAATTACTGTGCTAGCCTCCGAAGCGGTAGACGGGTGGCCTAACGAGCGGCACGACCTTAACCACATACTAATTCCCGTTGGCGATACGCCAGACGTGTCTGACCCAGACACAGACCCTTGGTGGACAAAAGACGGCGAAGAAACAACTACGGTAGAAAAGATCGAAGGGTACTTGGCGTACAAGTGGGGCATCCCCCACACGCTTGACCCCAACCACCCGTATCACCCTGATCGTCGCGGGTGCCCGACAAGCTACACAACAACGGGCGGCGACGGCGAAGATGCTACTGTGTCGAACACAGGGCAGGGCGCCTTGAACAGCGTTGATCCGCTGCTGGTCAAGTACGACGGGCAAAACGGAGCTTTGAAGTGGGCGTACACCGCGCCGGGCGTTGGCCTGGGCGTAGAGGTCGACGCCGACGGCAACGTTTACACAATGGGTCAAACGGTGCGAGACGACGCACCTGAAGAAAACAAAGCAAACCCAACGACAGGCGCTAACGAGCAGCACGCGACGGTACGAAAAACGCTAGCCCTTGGCGCGACGTTTAGCTGCGACGAGGTAGGCACGCGTAAAGCGTGGACTTTGACCGACCAAGAAGTGCCTGAAAGCGCGCTCGGGCACCCCGTGCCGCGTGTAGACGCTAACGGCGATGTGTACCTCCCGGTCGTCGCAGACACAAGCAAACGCCTTGGCGGCGACGGGATGTACAAGGTCAACGGCAAAGACGGGTCTATTGACTACATCATTCCCGCGCCCGTTAACTACTTTATGGAGGGGGCAGACACAGGGCTTGCTATTGAAGGAGAGTCGACGGGGCTAGGCGCAGACGATTGGTCTAAGTTGCCGTGGGGGTATCGCGGAGGAGAAGTTAGGCCAGAAGATTATTTCCAAGTGCTCAAAGACGTGTCTAAGCACCCGCTAACTGGAGAAACTACCGTTGTTGGTTTGCGCGGATTAGGCTCGCCCGTCGTCATGGACGACTTCAACGAAACTTCGCCTAGCATTCCCAGCGATTTGCCAAAATACAAAAACCTGTTGTACAGCGCAGCAGCGGAAACAAGCCACGCGGGCACGCCGTCAGGCGACACGATCCGCATGGTAGACAGCTTTGTTGAAGGCGCTGGAGCTTGGGAAGTTTCTGGTACACAACCAGGTTTGCAAGGCACTACCCCAAGAGACTCAGCGTATATTAACACGCCGCACCTTGTACCGCCTTACAGCGCGTCTGGCAAAACTCGGCAGGCGTCGTTGTTGTCCACAAGCAGTGCAGGCCATACCCAAAAAGTTCTTGGCGGCAGTTCAATTAACGCAAGGCTTGCTAACGACACGACATATTGCTTTTCACTTTGGATTAGACGCGAGCCCTTAGACTGCACAGATGGGACGGTTAGGACAAACAACTACGCGCGCATTGACATGTACCAGCAAAAAGGTGCAGACAAGACGCGAATAAGCTATGCGGTTTTAAACTTAGACACGGGGGTTGTTACAGGCGGATTTCAAGCTGACGGCGGCGACGCGGGCGGATCTTACGGCAGCGTGAGCTTTACTGCGGCAAAAGATTACAACAGCACGGACACCGCTGTATGGGATCGCGTGTATGTGACAATGCCGTACGACACGGGCTATGCCGACGAAGGTGTAACGTGTCGAGTGTATCCCGCTGTAAACTCGTCAGGCCAGGTTTCACCTAGCGGTGTAGCGCAGAAAGGCGCGATCCACGTATGGGAACCAATGCTTATACAAGGCACCGAGCCAACGCCCGGCGCAACGCAACAGTGGCCGCAGGGGCGCCCGTACGGGGAAGGCGGCGTGACCGTGGGGTGGGATGGGCTTGTTTGGGTTGACGGTCTAAAAGCCTCAGAGCGATCTGGGGTGTATGTAGGGCACAGGAACGCAGACAGTCCTTTGCCGCGCGCTTTG
>VTLG01003708.1_pt1 | contig 16124 bp, 23 predicted proteins | sample 4694571 | NCBI WGS metagenome assembly VTLG01 (sample SAMN12604809, study PRJNA352737) | marine metagenome | biome: ENVO:00000447; feature: ENVO:00000209|ENVO:00000569|ENVO:01000036; material: ENVO:00002151; isolation source: viral sequences binned using virsorter ...
TTCTGTTGTGTAGATCTCAGCATGCTGATTCTCATAACGTTTATATTCCAGTCCGAATAGTGCATTCAGGCCTGGTTCTAGTTCTTTAACTAGTTGTCCTCGTGATATAGCCATTATTGTTCTCCTATTCTAACTATTACGTGCCGCTTACTGCAGCGTTGTATTGATGTTCGTTAATCATCACAACCCAATTCAAATAACCAGAGCCAATTTCATTATTGTCAATGTTAGTTGATGGACCTATGATTTTTAACTGACCACTTGTTGTTGATAGCGTACTGTCATCTAACATTGAGTTAGACACAAAGTTTGCTGCAACACCAGCTGAAACAACGATATCCGCATTCATGAATACATCAGTCTGCGCTGAAGCAGTTGATATATCAGTTTGGATTTCGAATCTTTCATACGGGTCGTCACTTACGAATGCTACTATATCATCTGATGCAACTTGAGCATAGTGATTAGCAAACGTAGGTTTACTTGTATTTGGGTCTGTATAGAAAACACCATTAAGTGATCCAAGTAATCTTTCCCCAGCTGCTGCTTGTGCAATAGTTCCAGTGTTAACTGGCTTCACAGCATCTTGAAAATAGATAGTAGTCGCATAGTTATTTGCGATACTATATTCACTTAAACCTTGGTTGTCTCTATTTTGACCAACTTTTCCGATCGCTCTTAGACCGAAAGGTTCGTTTTTATTTGCCATAGAGGCCTCCTTATAATGTACCTGCTCTTACGAGCCTCCAGTACGGTTTAATTGAACTTTAATGGTAAAAAAATTTTTTTAAGATTTCTTTGAGCCACCAAAAGTTACACGAGTCTGTCTATCAATATCGATAGGCATACTTGGGTGCTCTTCCTTCATGAGATCGTTATCCATAGCTTTGACCTTCTCATTATGCTGATTAGCATAATATTCTTGTCTCTGCTTAACTAACTCTTCAGGTATCCTAGCGAGCAGTAGGCCGCCAACTCCGATCACTCCTGAGTATTTCCCGTCTTCAATGACTGGAAATTGTGAATCTGGGTATTCATCAGCACGAACTAATTCGTAACCTTCTCTTAACGTAGCAGATACATTTTTTGTATCTTGGAATCCCATTGATTCAGCTCTAATCCATCTGTGTTTAAAACCTGATGGAGCAGGTGGTGCATCTAAAGGTGATGGTGGAGTCCAAACTTTTTTATGAGCTGTTTTTTCTCTTGTTTGACTCGCACGTGAGGTCTTCTTGTCTATTTTATTTTCCATATGCTTATCCCTCCTTCGTGATATTTAATTGTTTCGCATACTCTTCGAGTGGCACACCGAGTTTTTTGGCGATTGTAACCTGTGATGGTGTGAGCCTCACAGTTTTGCGACCAGATTTAGTACTTCGCTTCGCCGAAGCTACTTGTTGTACCGGAGCAGGTCGTGTTTCTTCTCCCGTTGTATTTGTTTTACCAAATTTGTGGGGAAATTCAAGTCTTATTCTTTTATCTATTTCAGAATAATACTCATCGCTTTGTGGATCAAAACCTTCTATTTCAGTTAGTTTTTTATGAAGATCAAAAGCTGTGTAAGTCATAGCTGAATCTTGACCAAACCATGTGTTTTTTTCACTCCATGCTTCAGCTTTGGGATCAGGTGTTCCTTGTGCTGCTTGTTGTCTTCTTAAATTAACTTCAGGTTTTTTCTCTTCTTTTTGTTTTTCATAAGCTTCTTGAGCTGCTTTTGTTTCAGTCAATTTAGCTTTTTTATATCCTAACTCAGATATAGCTGCCATTGCATCTGCTTCAGCTCCTAGATCTTGTGCTTCTCTAGCTGCTGCAAGTTTTGCCTTAGCTGCTTCAATACCTGATTCGATACTTTGTTCAGTGACAGAAAGAAAGTTAGGCTCTATTTTTTTAAGTTTATCTTCTGCTTCTTTTTTGTCTTTGATGACACGTTCAGCATAAGTTAAAGCTTCGTCTTTTTGACGTTCAGCTTCTCTCCACTTTTTAGTTAGCTTCGCTATTCTTTTTTGTACACTATCACTGTACTGTTCTAATTCTTCTTTATTATCTTTCTGATCTTCAAGTTTTATTTCTCTTTCGTTTTCGTGAGTCTTATCCTCTGGTACTGTTTCATCTACAACAGGTCTTACACTCGGATCTTCTTTTACTTCCGGTTGTTCGATTTCTGCTTGATCTTTTTCTTCAGGTACATCGACGTCCATTGCTGGACCAGAGGTATCAATGTCAACTGTTTTTTTCACTTCTTCAGTGTCTGGCATAGTATTCTCCTTCTATGTTTAGTATTGATGAAGTATATCTTCAGGGTTTTCGATTGTAGCTAATACTTCATCGTCATTTAGCAATCTAACTTCACCCCCGTCAATTTGTATACGGCTCCCTGCATATCTTGCAAAGACCACCCAATCACCCTTCTTGCACCAAGGGCCTTCTGGAAATTTTTCTTTGTCATAACAATGAGGTCCCATTGCTAGAACCAAACCACATTGAGATGCAACTTGTTGTTTCTCTAAAGTATCTTGTCCTAAAATTAAACCACCTTTAGTTTTTTCTGCCATCTTGAATGGTAGAAGCAACATTCTCCAACCAGTGGGTTGAGGTAATTTATCTGATTCTTTAGATTTTAATCTATCGTAAGTTTTTTGTTCTTTATCTTCAATCTCTTTATTTTCTTTTTCGTACTTGTCCGCCAAAGCGTATTTAATTTTTGGGTTCTCCGAATTTGATAACTGTTCCTTTTTCATTTTGCTCCTTCTTATTTAGCAGGTTAGAGATATCCTGTGATATTTTATAATAGGCATGTGCCTGTCCCATCATATACTTGTATTTTTCCATATTGTCAACACTACCAGCAATCATAGCATCACCAATTTGTTGATAAGCTTCTTTCAGTTCTCTCTGTATTTTAGTTATTAGTGTTAGTTCGTCCATCTTTCTTTTTTCCTTTCTTTTTTTTATTTTCAAATATTCTGTCTATAGGTGCAATTAAATTATCTAAAAAAATACAAAATCTTATGATATATTTATCTAACATTTCCATCTTCTTCTAGCTTGTCTTAATCTTGAGTTAGGATCTTTGGCTGCTTTTGGAAATTTTTTCATTTGCCCTGCTGATCTTGCACAATACGATTTACGTCTATTAGCATCTTTAGACCCTTTTTTAACTTTACCAGTCACAGCTGTTTTTAATTTTGATCCTGGATTAGCTCTTCTATAAGCAGCAACACCAGCTTTAGTCATACCTGCACCTTTTTTAGTAGGTCTAAAATTTTTTTTATTTCTAGCAGGCATATTATCTTGTTTTCGCATTTCTTATAGCCTCCTTACCTCTTTTAAAAATTGCAGCGACTTGTGATTTACCCATAACTTTAGCACGCTGTTCACCAACAGTTAGGATTTGAATTTTTCTAGCAAAAGGTTTGTTAATCTTTTTAACTTTAGCAACAGTCTTTCTTGCATCAGTTGGTGTTGCAAATTTTATACCAACTGTATCTTTAGGATTTTCATCTGTGTATAATCTTCTACCAGATCCTTTTGGTTTTTTACCTGTTCCTTTTTTTGGATCTGCCATACTATTTCTTCTTTTTTGCAAAGGTTGCAACGTTAGTCGGCTTGCCCCCTGGATTCCCCGCAGCTCGTTTTCGTTTGACAGCACTCGCCTTTTGCGACTTTGTCATCCGTGTGGCTTTCGCAAGTGGAACGCATTTTGGATATTTTCTCTTTGAGCCTTTTGACCTCCCGCATGGTTGATACTTTCCATTCTTCTTCGGAGCCCCAATGTCGACCCATTTTTGTGCTACCCATTCTCGTAATCCTCCCTTTGAATAATATGAACGCATTAGACGTCAACCATCATCGTTAAATCTTCATCAACGATTAGACCTCCGTTAGCAGCTTTTTTTCTTTTTCCTTTTTTACCACCAGGTGTAACTTTACCTGAACAAACTGCTGATGCATACATGTTAGCGTACGCCGAAGGGTAAACTTTAAATTTACGCTTCGCTGCCGCTTTTCCTCTTGGACATAATTTAGCCATTAGATTAATCCTTTGTAATATTTTTTATAACTAGGGTTACCAACTTCTACTCCACCAAGATCTCCAGAAATATAACTTCCGTTATAATCTCTTTGAGCTTGTCTAATCATAGAATTAGTTCCGTCAGAAAAATATTTTCTACCTTCTAAAGCAGCTACACGCGCAGGTTTCTTAACCTGTTTCTTTTTTTTCTTGCCTTGCATAGAGGCAATAAGTTTTTGTATAGCTTTTTTAGATCTTGCCATTACTTATTTATTTTTCCAGATTTTTTAGCTTTAGAACCAAACTTACCGTAAGACTCATCTCTTGATGCTTTCAATTGCTTTGGAGTTCTTTTCTTTTTAATTCTCATTGCAATAGATTCATCTTTTCTATCTTTGTAACCTTGTTTCATTTTCTTTTTCTTCACAGAACCACCTTTTTTATACATAGCTCCACCTTTCATACCCATGTCATCTTTGTAGTAACCAGATTCCATGTCTTTTCTAGCAGTAGACATTTTTCCACCACCCATTGCGCCCGCACGTCCGCCTTTGTTAAATCTGAATCTTGCAGGTCTTACATTATTTTGTCTCATTATTTTTTTCCTCCGTTTTTAAAGATTTGTGTTCCCTTAATTCCAAAAATACTTCCCACGACGAGGATCCAAAGGGTACTGAACCAAGTCGGGAGTGCCGCAAAATGCTCGAAGAAAGTTTTCACTTTATCGAGTGCGCCCGGATCGTCTGAGAAGACTCCCCAAGCGAGCACAATTATGGGCGCCGACAAAATCACGAGAACGAATTCGTCCTTGTAATCGTTTTGACGTGCCTCTAACAACTTGCCTTGGTAAGCTTCCTCACCTCGAGCCTGTCGTTCAGCGTGCAATAGCTGTGCATCGGACATTGCGACTTTTGCCCTTTGCTTGTTAGCATAAATCTTACTACCAGCAGAGACAGCTAATTTAATTGCTGACAACCACATGTTAGTACCAAGTTGCTGTTTTCTTTTTGTTAGCTAGCATTCTTTTAGTACCTCTAACTTCAGCTTTGTCTCCAGTTGGTATGTAGTTTCTTGGCATACCATTAGCTGTTGTTACAGATCTAGGATCCAACTCTATATTTTGAGAAGGAATTCCTATTTCTTCAGAAGCTACAAAAAATTTATCTTTTTTGTTCATAGTTTCTCCTTATTTTTTACGTAACTTACCTAATGTTATAGCAAATCTAGCTCTTTGTCCAAGTTTTCCTGGTTTCTTAGCCGCTTCTTTTAATTTAGACTTAGGAATTGTCTTACCTTTTTTAATTCCTAAAGATTTTCTTAGTGAACCAGGTTTTTTTATCGCTTTTTGTATAAATTTACTGCTTCCACCTTTTTTAAACACTCCTCTACCTTTAAGAATGTCTGCTTTTGTAACTTCTCCGTCACCTGTTAGGTCTGGGAACTTTTTTTTCATCTGTTTTCTCCTTCATATTTTTCAATTTCGACACTTGGCATCATTTTATCCACATTTGGAATAGATTTGCTCAAGACTGTCTTTTCAATTGATGTATTAGCTCTTAGTTTTGCTAATTCTTCGTTTTGATCCAACTTATCATCATGATTTTGTTGGTTCATCATAGCTTTCATACGATCAAGATTAATTCTTTCTTGACCTTCAACTTTTTTACGCTCGTTATCTTGTGCTCTTAGGTCTAATTCTCTTGCTCTTAACTTAGCAATAGGATCATTACCCATACCAGATGTAATTTCTCTTTCTTCTTTTAAGAATTCTTCCATCATGTTAGCAATTAAAACAGATTTTCTAGCTTCAATACGTAAAGTTATCTGTCTAAGTTGTTCTGCAACTTGTGGATTTGCTTGAGCCATCGCTGCCATCTGTTGCATTTGTGGAATTTCATCTGCAAATTCTATTTCAATTTGTTCTTGTGCCATCAAACTTATGTGCTCCATAATATTTTTTTCCATAGCAGCCATAATCATCGGATTATTTTGTGCCATATTAGTTGCCATGAAATTTAAATGCGAAGTTATATGTGCTCTATGATCTTGACCTGGAAATGCATTAAATGGTTTACCAGATAAAGCCATAATGTTTTCTAAAGCAGGGTCCATTGGAGCAGGTGGTTGAGGTTTAACTAAAACCTGATCAATATTTTTTACACCTAAAGCTTCATACATATTTCTGTACGCTGCATACATATTGTGCATTTGTGGATTAGAGGTTGCCAGCTGCAACTCTGTTTGTGCGAGGGAAATACGCTGAGTCTGTGAAAAGATGTTGGGATCAGCAACTGGCAAAATATCTACCCGATCATCAAAATCGGTTTGTTTAACAAACCTTTGACCCCCAACTACGTCGTACGGATATTCCGGTGGTAGATATAACTTGAATACTCTTGCTAATAATTTGAATTCTTGTTTTAGCGAAGAGTAAATTCTTTTGTGGATAGCTGACATTGTTCTACTGCCACGTTCTAGTAAAGCAACTGTAGTTCCAACTGCAGCTTGTTGATTGCCATCACCAACTTGTAGATCAGCAATCGATGCAAATCTTTGACCAGCATTAACTACAATACCCATTAAGTTTAGTAATGTAGCTGATGGTTCTTTGAATGGTAACATCATAAATGAATCTTTTAAATTTCCACCTGGTGCATCTACATCTCTAAATTCACCTGGTTGAATAGATTGCGCGTCATCTCTAATTCTAATACCACGCATTTTAAATCCAGCTGGTAAGTTAGATAAAGTTCCTGCATCCAATAACTGACGGAGTGCTGCAGTTGCAGTTCTGCTCAATCCGCCAATCATATGGATTAAACCAAAGCCATAAAAGCCTAGTCCTGGAAGAAACTTAAAATGAGTAAAGTATGGTATTTTGTTTTTATCTTGATCACCAATTTCATAGTTACGTCTAATAGCTAAAACACTTCTTGTAGATTCATCTATTGTTACTATGTATGGAATCTTAATTCCTGAGGGCTCACCAGTTTGAGGATCTGCATCTTCAAAACCTTCAATATCTAAATTAACGTGACATTCTAAAATAGTATAAACATCATCGTCTTGAGTTTTTCTTTGACCTTCGAGTTCTCTTTCTTTTTTCTCAACGTCATCTTCTGTTTGTCCCGGTGTTCCTAATTCAATATCTAAATAAAAACCTGCTACTTGTTGTTTTCTTAATTCGTTCTTAGAAATTTTTACCCGATGGATGATTGCCTCTGCATCGTCTAATGAGGTAGCCGTGTAGGGTACAATCAAATCATCTGCCGGTACGAACTTTGATGTCGCTTTCTTAGTCAACTCATCGTAATAAGTTTTCTTGAAAGCTGACCCTGCAAGAGGAAGATAAAAGAGCAGTTGATCAAAGTCGGGCTCATAGTCTTTCATTTTTTCCATGAGCTCGTAGTTCATAAAATCTTTAACACGTTGTGCTTGTTTTGTTTTTTCTTCATTAGGTGCACCAATCACTTGAGTTCTAACTGGTCCATCTGCTGGTAATAATTCTTTGTAAGCTAACGCTTGAAACTGAGTAACAGCTTCTGCTAGAACTGGGTGAGTTGCACCACTAGCTCCTTGAAACGGTTCTGTTCTCATATCATATTTAAAACCTAAAAGATCTAAACCTTGAGTGTAAGAACGTTCCCATTCTTTTCTACCCATTTGGTAATCTTGATATTTTTGAGAAAGGTCTGAACCTATCTCATCTAAAACATTGTCTGGTAAAAATTCTGCTAAGTTTGCATAATGCTCGTCACCACCTTCTGGTGATGCAGCGTTTGGATCAAAGTCTATTTCAACTGATCCATCTTCTTGTTCATTAACTTCGACAGGACCTGGAGCTTCACTAATTTCTTCTTGAGCTTCAACTACTGTTTCTTGTATATCTTCTTCACTAGGAAGTTCTACTGAGCCTCTTGGACTTTGAGTCAGAGACTTGTCTATTTTGTCTGCCATTTTTTATTTTCTCCAGTTTCACTGTTCTAACAGTATTATAATTAATATTCAACCCCTGAGGCGTGGGTCCGGATTCAGGCGGCAGGAGCCAGGTCTTAGGGTATTTATTTATCATAGGTATATTTTTTCATGTCTTCTAGATCAATATCTTCAATGTATTCTTCCACATTTTTAAGCTTGCCTTCAGCATCAGGTGTTGCGCTTGCCTCTTTATAAGTTATAGCGTTATTTTCAGGATCCATTTCTATTTCCATTTCCATATCTTTTTCTATCATCTCACCTGCTTCTTTTCTTTTTTGAATTGTTGTTTTATTACCTTGCTGTGTAACAGTATAACCATCTGCTTTATAAACATCAGCAAATTCATCAGATCTATTACCAGTGAAAAATCTCATTCCAGTTTCTTCAGCTTTTAATTTAACTTTAGCAATCAAAGCATTTATAAAATCAGGGACACCATCAGCGCCTCTTTTAATTACTTCAACTGTTTTTTCTGCAACCGGTGCACCAAATTTAAAATACTTTCCAATTATAGGAAGTGACATAAGTCCTGCTCCTAGTTTTATAAATTTTCTTTTTGATGGATCATCAGGTCCATCAGCATAACCAACTCTACCACCCACTGCTAAAAACTGTTCAGGTATTTGTTGACCAGCAAATCTTTCGCCTGTTATTAAATTTTTTAATCCTTCAATACTAATAGCTCTTGCGTTTGCTAGAGCTTTTTCTTCAGCTGCTCTTTTTCTACCAATAGCTACTTTTTCATTTTCCCATTTTCTTTCTGCTTCTTCTCTAGACATTTCTGATTTTACATTTGGTGTATCAAAGTCTGTATCTAAACTAGTAAAGTCATCAGTAATTTGTTCTCTCATTTCTCCTTGTTTAACAACTGATCTTGCTTTTTTTCCTTCAGGAGATAACGCCATTAAATCTTTTGTAGAACCAATTAGATTGGTTCCAATTAAACCTTGCTCCAAAGCTTCGGCAACTGGTTTTCCTTCTTTCAATGCTTCGTAAGTATCATCGACTGCAATATAAGTACCAAGTGGACCTAATGCTTTTAAACCTAAAGTAAAATATCTTTTCTTTGCAATATCATCAGGAATGTTTTTTATTCCTTGTGCTATTTCTTCCAGACCTGGAAGTAATGCTGCTTTTAATTTTGGAGCTTCTGATACTTGTTTTTGTATATCTGTAAGTCTTATATCCCTTAGTGGAGTTCCTTTTTTCTTTCCACCAATAGATTTTTCATAGTCTGTTCCAACTTCTTCTATACTAAAAACTTGTTGACCTTTATCATCAAAAGTATCTAGAACAGGTGTAAGTTTATTAAAACCTAAAAGCCCTTTGTATTTTTTTGGTAATTCTTTTTCTGCTTGTTTAACATAACCTGCTAATTCTTTATTAATTTCATCTAATCTTTTCATAGATTTAGTATCATTAAAATCTAAAGTCATAGACTCATCTACTAACTCATTCATTGGTTTATCAAACTTAGACATTTTAGCATTCATTCTTTCGCTGACTATAGCAATGTCTCTATCAGTCATATCTAATCTACCAGCTAAAGGTTTCATATGATGCGCTACATATCCTTTAGGAGCTTTAAAAGTTATAAGTCTTCCTTGAGTTGCTCTTTCAGCTTTTTTTCTTTTTTCTTTTGCTGCGTAATCTTTGGTAGGATCTTTTTCTGGAATATTTTTAGGACGTTTTTTTCTAAAATCATCTCTTGCTTTTCGTGCTTCTTCTAAACTACCAAACTCTTCTGATAACAAAGTTTTATAATCTCCTCCTATACCGGCAACTTGTTTACCCTCTATTTTTTTAGGAGCGTCTGAAATTAAAGTTTTGTATACATCTATTGTTTCTCCAGTTTCTTTATTTAAATATGTAATTTTTTTTATGTTTTCTTCAATTGTTTCAATTTTTAATTTTTTAACACCCCTATTAGGTCCTCTTGTCATTCTATCTAAACCTGCTAGTGGCCCACTTCCATCTTGAAAATTATCTCTATCAGATACTGCAATCTGTTCTGTAACGTTTTCACCTAGCTCACCAAAGTAAGGCATTAACATTTCTGTGTGTTGTTCTTGTGTAATCTCTCCATCTCTTAAAGCTTCGTCCATATACATTTTTATAATAGAGACTTTACTTCTAGGCATTAAAAGACCTTTCATTTTTTTTAATGTCTGCATCTTTTCAATGAAAGGTGTTTTCTGTTCAGGTTTTGGTGGAGGTACCATTGTTCCATTCTGGAAACCAGGACGTCTCATGTACGCCATCATTTGTCTATAATCGTTGAGTTTCAAATTAAACTCCTAGTATGTTAGACAGGCCACCGTCAGCTTTTTTAGGTCTAGATATTTCTTCAAAAGATCTTTCATAAAAATCTACAGTCTCATTTATATCAATGCCTTTGTCTTGAGCATTTGATTTTATTTTTGCCATGGTAATTCCAAAGTCATCAGACTTTGTCCCTGAATACATAACATCCATTAATACATCTTCATCAATACCTTGCTCTATTAAATCATCAAACATGTTAGATCTAACTACAGCACCCATATCAACAGTATCAAATATACCCATACCTGCGTCTTCAACTAAGTCAGCTACAAAAAGTTTTTGTTCTGTAGTTTTAGCACCTAACTTATCAATCATGCCTTTAGCCTTATTTAATTTTCTAGCATTGTCTTCTAATGTAAATGCTGACATCTCTTCCTCAGTTACAAATGGTCTGTCTAGATCAGCTTGTCTTTGACTCGGTGATTCTTTTACCACTTTACCTTTTTTATCCATACCTGGTTTAAAGATTACTTCTTCTACATTTTCAAAATCTCCAAATACATCTGGGTTCTGTATAATACCACCTTTAGTAATATCTGGTGGAGTTGTCTTGATTCCTGATGCCTGACTCATGATACCAGTATCAAGAGTTGATATGTTTTCACCTTGTGATGTAATTTTAGTTTTAGCCTCTTCCATAATCATCTCTTCTTCGATTGGATTAGGATCTCTTTTAGTTTGTTTTTTGAAACCTTTTTTAAGAGCATTGAAAGCTGCGGCTACTGTTTTATATGGTCCCATAATTAATAATACGTCCTCTGTTGCGGAGGCATTTTATCCTCCTCATAATCTTCAGGGTGTCTGATCAAACCTCCCTGCCTAAATCTCATTACAGCTTGAGTCATAGAGTCCACTAGATCATCATGGTCTCCGTAAGGAAAAGCTGCACATTCCTCAATGACTTCCTGAGCGAAGTCTAATTCTTTGGGCGCCCATATCAGTCCCGACTCAAAGAGCGGAGATACTGCGTTTACTCTAGTATGCTTATCGTTGCCTTTACTAGGTGAAAAATTTATAACAGGTATCCCCATTTTACGCAACTCATAAGTTAATGGTAAACCAGATGCCTTAGATTCAATGATTACGGTTTCAGGGTTCCAGTAACCATATTGTTCAAGAGCAATACGTCTTAGCTCCGGGAACTCATATCTACCTTTTAATGCATCAAGTAATATTAAACTTGGTGGTGCATCTTCGTTTTCTGTAAACACACCCCAGGTGGTAATAGCAGAATAATCGGCAGTTTCTTTTTTCATAAAAGCTGTATCATAAGATTGAATAATATGTTGTAGTGGCGGCATATCTTCATCTTCCCAATCTCTCCACCACTCACGTTTAATTAAAGCTCCTTCTTCTGATGTGGGGTTCTGCATATATTGTGCATTCCATTTTGATAAAGGTATACTAGCTTTAACAGATTCTAAATCTTTTAAGTTCCAATACTCTGGCCAAACAGGTTTACCTGATGGAAGTATTGCAGGGAATTCTACAATTTCCCATTGATCAGCTTTAACTCCTTTTTGAGCATTTAATAATCTACCTGTTAAATCTTTTTCATTCCATCTTGTCATGATCACAACAATCGATCCACCAGGTTGAAGACGTTGTCTAGGTCCTGATGTGTACCATTCATAAGTTCTTTCAAGAGCTTGATTATTCATTGCATCTTGTTCAGTGTGTGGGTCATCAATAATTAATAGATCAGCTCCCCGTCCTGTAATAGCAGAACCAACACCAGCAGCATAATACTCACCACCTTGTTCAGTTTCCCATTTACCAGCAGCTTGAGAATCAGGGTTAAGTCTAGTTTTAAAAACTTGTTTGTATTCTGGTGAGTCCATCAAAGCTTTTGCTTTACGACCAAACCTTACAGATAACTCAGTTGTGTTAGTTGATTGAATAATTTTTAATTTAGGATTACGACCTACCATCCAGGCAGGCAAAAGATAAGAACCAAATTCAGACTTGGTATGTCTGGGTGGCATATTAATAATTAATCTTTTTATTTCACCTTTGGCTAGTCTGTCAAACTTATCGGCAATTCTTTTATGATGATCACCTTGAATAAAATCAGGCCAAACATGCTTTACAAAATCCATAAAATTATTTTGTATACCAGCAGTTTTTTTCTTCTCACCATACTGATTAGCTAGTAATGAGAATTGTCTTCTAACATCAGCAGGTAATTTATTAAAGTTCTTTAGTTTATCTTTATCTATCATTTGAAAAAAATTTTCTAAAAAATTTTTACACTATTTTTTTAAAATAGTAAAAAGTATTCTAAGCCTTTAAACGTAAGAAACCCGGCATAAAGGGTATAGTCTGGGACCCCTTTTTGTAAATAAAAAAAACAATTATTTAATTAATTTTAAAATTAGGATGGACCCTGGTACCTCTATCAATTAAGAGGTACCAGGAAGAAAGGTTACGCCCAAATATTGAGCGCGTCTTTTTGTATAACCATTGCAGGCCCTACAATAAAGTCATCATAGCCAAATGCATACTTGTCTTTTGTAAAGTGTGATCTCCACAATGCAGTTGCCTCGGGGTTTAATGGTAAGTTCATTAACTTACCCTCTTCATTGAGTAATAATAAATCTCCATTAGGAAACTGAACAACCTCAACCATACCACCAACAAACTTAGACACAGCCTTGTAATCCGGCTCATCCTTTTTATCTGTGATTAATTTAAATTGTTCTGCTGTTGTGTTTACTTGTACTTGTTCTGTCATATATATCCTTTCTAGGATTATCCTAGTCTAGTTCACTTCTGTTGTCAACTCTTTCAATTCGATATTGTCCACCCCACCTGTCCTCGTTCTTAACCTTGGCATAACCTTGGCTCTCTCGTCTGTGTCTGATAAACTCTATCGGTCGACCTTGTTCGATGTTTTCCATGTTAGTAGATAACCAACTAAATTTGCATGATTGACTACAGAAATATTTATCTGAGTCTGGCGCTTGCCAACCATATTGATTAGGTCCTTGGTCCATTGTAGCATATGCATAACGACCTCTAATCACACCTCTAGATTTTAAAAACCTATCTGTTGTAACTTGTTCATGGCAATGTGGTCCTTGGCAAAAATGTTTGTTACTCATGCTACTACCACCAATCCCATAATTAAACCAAAGAAACCAACGCAACAATAAAATTCAAAGCTTGTCATTAATACCTCACAGTCCATGATTTCTTGGCAGTTCTATATCCCTCTTGGTCCAGGTCAAAGTAAGTGTACAATGCCTCGCCAAGTTTAGAAGTCCAAAATCTTGACTTGTCGTCATGTTTGCCTCGTCTTGTTATGTGCTTTTGATCTTTGTTTGAGTAGAATGTTATTCTAAATGTTTTGTCTTTTATCATATTATACCTTTCTAGTTATACATGGGAGTATATATTATACTCCCATATAGTCAATACTTAATTTAGACTTTCTTCATATTTTTTTCTAGCCAATATCTTAGCTTCTCTTGATTGATTTTTATTCTTCATACCTTTAATCATACTTGCAAGATTGCTTGGATTATAGATAGTCAAACCTGTTGAGTTAGTTCTAATTAACTCTGCCTCATCAACTTGTATTCCAAGTTCAGTTGCAAGTTCAATACCCTCTGAAAGATATCTGTATGCTTTCAATCCAATCTTTAATTGGTCAGATTGTTTTTGAATTGTATCAATCCATGTTTGGTGTCTAGTGACCAGATTACCTTTTGCAATTCGCCATGCCTCAAATTGTTCGTACTCATCTTTAGTACAAGCGATTGCTCTTGATCTGCAATAAGAAGTTCCAATTACATCAAGATAGTATGGACTATCAAATTCTTTTGCCATACCAATATCACTATCATCATTACGATAATTAGAATATCCCAATGCTTTCATACATTCTTCAACATGCTTTGTTTTGTGTGGGTTGTCTTTGTTCTCGGATTGTTGTGCAAAGATATCTGGGTTGCAATCTTTTGCTTTTAGTTCTTCTCTAAAATATGCAACTGCAAATTTCTTTCCGTCCTCATCACTATACTCACTACCATTTAGATTACCAAACAAACCAAAATCAAAATGTGATTTAGTTTCTTTTGTATCGCCGTCCTCATCTAAATCTTCATTGTGCGAAAAATAAAAACATTTATCTTTTGCAACAACATCACAAGGTTGTCCATATTTCTTTTTAAAAGAACGCAACACAGAAACATCTTCTGGTGGGTATGATCTTGATACAACTAACTTTGCAAGTTCACTTGCATATTTATAGTGATGATCTACACTCTCTCTTGCTTGAAGATATGCTTCTCGTTCTTGAGTGTCCTCATTCTCAAAAACATTTTTTATTTTATTAAAGAGTTTGTTTCTTAACTCTGTATTCATTCTTATTTTAGTCATTGTACCTTTCTGGTTATTATTTTTATTTTGCATTTAATTGTTTTATATCTTGACAAAACTATTGTCAAGGATTATATAGGATATGTTAGCCTCATTTGTAGATTTATCGCTACTCAAAACTATAAATCTTCCTGGGACCTGCACCAGCAAAAGCAGGTAGGATTAAGTAGAGAGGACTCTACCAGGTACCTGGGTTGCAGAGCCTCTACTGATCCCTGGACTCTATTACTGCTTCGGTCCCGTACGGACTTACCAAGTGGGAAGAGGGTCCTGGGATCAGTCATTATTGACTGTGAAGATAAACACTATAACACGGTGGTGTGTGGCATACCCCAGTGGTTGATGATACTATGGATCCGACGTATCGCCCCGCGTAGCATAGTGACTGATCATTATTTGCTGGACACTAGCAGGTGATAACCTGTTAGGCCTGTTGCCATGGCTATTAAAATAAAGCACGCCGGCCTCAACCTAGTGTCCTGCTAATAATTGTGAAAGCTCAAGGGCGTCCAAATCTTGCTTCTAGCATTTCCCTGTACGTTAGCGATCATGGGTAAAACCTAGCAACCTGGAGTTTGGCCGGCCGCTAGTACGTGCACGGAACGCGGCTGGTTTGATATGATTGAAGGCCCAAGCTTCAAGCCGCAAGCTTCAAGCTTGACAAAGTAAAATGATTATAGTATAGGATAAGAAAGGAGAAATTATGAAAGTTACAGAAGCAAAAAAGATTACAGACAGCCTGACTCGAACAAGCAAAATGCCTGGGCTATCTTACAGCTTGCCAGCCTGGGAATGCAAAACGGGTTCGAAGCTTAGAAAAATTAAAGGTTCAGTTTGCAGCGCCTGCTATGCATTAAAAGGTAATTACACAAGATACAAAGCAATTAAGATTGCACAGTACAGAAGACTTGCAGCAATTAAGCTGGAAGGATGGACGCGAGCTATGGCCGCGCAAATTATCAGACAGAAATATTTCAGATGGCACGACGCCGGAGACGTCCAGGACCTGGACCACTTAAACAAAATTTATGAAGTATGTGAGCTCACACCTGAGGTGAAACACTGGATGCCTACGCGGGAAGCTTGGATTAAGAACCACCTGGACAGAAAGCCTGCTAACCTGGTGATCAGGTTTTCGCCTCCAATGATTGGGCAGCGTAACGACAGCTGGCCCAACTCTTCAATGGTAGTTGAGACTGGCGCCACGTGTCCAGCCCCTGCACAAAATAATTCTTGTGGTAGCTGTAGACAATGTTGGGATCCTGAAGTAAAAGTAGTCTCATATGGAAAGCACTAATGCACGAATTTAAACACCCAAAATATTATACAGAATTACGCAAGCGTAATAAATCGGATCAGGCCATTAGCTTAAGAACTCACGACGGTGAGTGCGAGCGTGCGCCTGGTTCGGGCCTCAAGGCACAAG
>VTLG01008981.1_pt1 | contig 16119 bp, 29 predicted proteins | sample 4694571 | NCBI WGS metagenome assembly VTLG01 (sample SAMN12604809, study PRJNA352737) | marine metagenome | biome: ENVO:00000447; feature: ENVO:00000209|ENVO:00000569|ENVO:01000036; material: ENVO:00002151; isolation source: viral sequences binned using virsorter ...
TAGATAAGAAATATGAAGTCACTTTTGGTCGTCATGTTAGGCAACTAGCTAAAATAAGAGATCAAGCTATGGAGAAAGGTAATCTCACGGCTGCGGTTTCTGCTGAAGTCCAGCGAGGTCGAGCAGCGGGCTTGTATGTTGAGCGTAAGGAAGTTCGTACTGGTACGCTTGATTCTCTCAGCGAAATAGAAATAAAAGAGAGAATTAAGAAACTCTTGGGAGACTACAAGCCGTTGTTAGAAGTAGAGGACGCTGAAATAATTAGCCAGTAAACACTCGTAGGAACTTACTAAATAAATTCTCCCTATATGTTTCCCCTTCGTATCCTTTGGGAAAGTCATAAGTCTTTTTGCCTGTGCTTGTGTCTTCTATCTCTGTCCGTCCGTCCTGGAATTTAGTTTCGATCTTTCCATTATTGACATGAATGAAAGCAACATTGTTTTTCCATTTTCGAAAAGCTTGTTGTCTTCTGGTTTCTTCAACTAGGTGGGTGTATTCAGTCATTTGTCTTTCTCCTCTATTCCACTTTCCCCACAAACTAAGCAGCTACCTTTCAAGATTGGCGACTTAATTTCACAGGCCTCACACCATTGCCAAGAAGTAGCCTTGAGTATTCCGCCTTCAACAGCATCATGGATAGCAAACTGACCGCCTTTTCTATCCGTATATATCTCGTATGCTTTATCAAACTGTTCTTCTATATCTGCTGGTTTACTCATTCTTCTTTCTCCTTTTCTTCAACATATTCTTTAAACTCTGGGGTTAGTCCTACTTGTTCTATCGGTAGTTCTGCATCATCGTATTCTTCCCACTTTAATTGCTTGAGGGCCTTACTGTGTTTGTCCTCCAAGGTATGAAGTATATCTTGTAGCTTGTTACTTAGTCGAGGGTGGGTATCAATCGGACAGTCAATACAGAGTTTGTAATGCGGAGACTTGTTTTTATTATAAATAGCCACATACACCAGGAGATCCAATAGCTGATTGCGTCTAAAGATCTGGATTAGCCCTTCGGCTTGTGGCTTGTTAAGGTAAACTCTTTTTCTAATCATAGTGTCCTCACTTTTGGTTGTTTAACTATAGGGGGGTGTTCGGTTAGCATAATGTCTTCGTAAATTTCGTTGGTTAGATTTTTGCGTTGTTCAGGGTTAACCTTAGAGGTTATTCTAACATCTCGCTTTTTTACCTTGTAGGTTTTCCAATAAATAGCTTCCAATGGTTTGGTTTTTAAAGTCCATTCTATCGTGCCGTCATTCGCAGATTCAAAATAGAACTTTGGGCTACAAGGGAATTTATCTTTGTAGAGCATTATTAAAAGTTCATGTGGGGTTTGGCTCTCGCTTTTGCTGTCTCCAAATCGTCCGTTCCTAGCTTAATCGTAGGTTTGCTTGAATCTGCTGATACTAAGACATACTCGCCATTGTGTTTATCTAGTCTGTATTCATTTGCCATCTATAACTCCTCTGTTATTTTATTAATAATCTCGCCAATTAATTTTTTATGGCGTTTTCGGTCTTTTAAAATCTTCCACTCGTCATCATGCAAGGTAATGATAGGCACTCCTTCTTTTGAAGGAAAGACATAATACTTAATAGGTCTTCCCATTTCTTTTGATTCAATTACTTGGACACCTTCAAAAATGCTTGTGGCTTTGTCCCAATAAGCTTCGGTAAATTCTAATTTAGGACTCATATTTCTTTCTCCAGGCTTTTGCTAATTCGTGTGCTTTGGCAACGGCTACATCAGACTCCTTTGCCATAATAACTTCGGCTGCTAAAATCTCATTAGTTTTAGTGTCTGTGACCTTGATTTCCCACTTCTGCGTTTTGTTTCTTTTCTTTTTTAACAACTTGGCCGTGCCTTTTATTCTTTGTTTGGGGAACAGGGTTGCTCCTATCTCGTACTGCCAATTACTTCCAAATGCACTCATATTATTTCCTTTTTTTGTTGTTCAATTACATCAAATCCTTCGGTCACTAATCTATCCATGAACCATTGGGCTTTGAGTAGATCCTCTTGTCCGTTCTTCTCGGTGTATCTCCATAAGTATTTTTGGATAGACCCCTTCAAATAGCCGTGAAATCCCTCGGTGGACAGACTTGATTTAATTGCGTCTATGCACTCAATCTCGCTGTCTCGGTAGTGACTTGGGTTGATGTTGTCAGTCACTAGCTTTTCTCCTCTTAGTATAAACATCTATGTATTTATCCCAATCTTCTTCTGGAATAATATATTGAATCATAAACTCTAAGACTTTTTTGTTTTTGGTATTTTCTAAAGCCACTAAAGTTTCATAAAAACAAGAAGTATCTCCTGTTTCAAAAGCATTTTTAGTATCTTCGTAAATTTTATCTGCGAGGGACATTTTAAGTTCTTCACTCATTTCCCTTTCTCCTTCTTTTTGATTTCAGCTAGTTCTTCGTTAGTTATTTTTAAAACTTCTCTGGTGTCCTCTACTATGTTGTGCTTGTCCTCGTATGCTTCGGCTTGTTGGAGAATACCTGGTGCGAGTGCTTGTGGGTTCGTTGGAGTTCCAATTTTGCGTATTCCTTGCTCGTCTGCTTTATCCAAATATCCATCATGCCACACTCGATAAACTGGTTCTTTTACATCTACTTTAGACTCTGTCATTTTTCTGGTAATTGCGTTGATTCCGTTCTTACGCATTAATTGTGCTAAAGCATTGGCTTGATTTTGGGTTAGCTCTCCAACGGAATCGCCTTCTTCCATATCAGCTATGAGTTCTCTGTATTGGCTAGTCCTACTGGAAAAACTAAGAGGAATCTTTACATCTTTGTCTATTTTAAATTTCATGCTACTTCTACTTTCTGTCCTTTAAAGTCTAGGTCCATAACATTTCTGTCGTGGCGTTTACACCACACTTGCAGTCCTTTAGCTGTCCAACCTACTTCATTGTCTGACCACTCTTGCGGAGAGGTTAAAGGGGGGAGTTCATTTAGGCATTCTTTACAATGAAAGAACATTTCTATTTTATTCTCTGCCATTACTCTACCCAATATCCTTACTTGTTATATTAAAGCCATCTTCGTGATTAGTTAGTTCACTAATAATACGAGTAGCTTCTTTTATTTCATCTTGGTCATAAGCAGCTTGTTCTAACAAAACACTTAGGCAAAATCTAAAAACATAATCTGGGTCATACCTTTCTGTAAAGTCAAAGACTTCACTGGTACTCATGTTTTTATCATTAAGGGTTATATCTATTGATACAAATAAGGGTATTTCTCTCCTATAAGCCATTACTCCACTCCGAATACTTTTTTAGTTTCCAACACCAATTTCAATTCTTCTTGATATTGTTTGTCTTGAATATCATCTTCGCAAACACCTTGCTGATTTGTTAATAAATCCAACAGTAGTTCTTTTTGTTCCCCTGTAAAAGTCACGGCTTGGGTTAGAAAATCGTACACCTTTTGTAGTTTTGGCTCTAAGGCTTCATAATTAGAATCGTCTGCAAGAAGCCTAGAAGCTTCCATTAAGGTATCTAAATGTTCTTGTACTTTTATATCTTGGTCCATTACTTTTCTCCTATTTATGTAATTCATACTAATCACTCTATAATAAATCTCCCATAAATACAACTCTTTTTTACATATTTCGGTATAATACTTTTACTGTGGCGAAACCTGAAAGTTTATTTTGGCAACAAGTTAAGAAGAACCTCAAAGAGTTTTCCTTTATCCGTTTGGAATCGTGGGTAAATCATGGCATTCCAGATGTGTTGGGTACGACCAAAGAGGGCATTTACTTTACTGTTGAATTGAAGGTAACGAAAAGTAATCAAGTTTCCTTCTCGCCACATCAAATCTCTTACCATGAAGAAAGAAAAAATTCCCCTGCCTTTATCTTGGTCAAGAGGGTCTTGGAGAGTAGTCCAAGAAAATCTCAGATTTATATCTATTCCTCTGACCAAGTTCTTTCCTTGAGTAAAGAAGGTCTTTCCCTTTCTCCCCTTTCCCTTTCCGACCCAGTCAATTGGTCCTTCGTCCAAGAACACTTAGCCTTTCTTGTAAGACGAAGAACCTATGACCAACTGACTGGGTCGGAAAGGGATTAGAGCTTGCTTGTTTTTTCTATCTTGAACGAACCGGTTCCCGGTCTGGACGCTGGCTCGGGCTTCGCCCTCGCCCAAGCAAGCTGAAACGTTGTTATAAGAACGTTTCAGCTTGCTTGTCTTTTCTAGCTTGATTACCGGTGCGCCAAGCTCGCGGGCGTGGCTCGGGCTTCGCCCTCGCCAAAGCACGCTGAAACCTTGTATTAATAAGGTTTCAGCGTGCTTGTCTTTTCTTGCTTGTCTTTCGACCGGGATCCCAGGGCCAGCGTTTTTAAAAAACAAGCAAGCGTTGGTAATAAGCTTGCTTGTTTTTTCTATCTTGGCGGGGAATGCCGGAGTAGCACACCGGGGGTGTGTACCGGGCATAAAAAAAGGGCAGCGCCGGAGCGCTACCCTTCCACCATAGGAGAGGTGATCTTTTAACTGTTTAGCTCTTGATACTCTCCCCCCGTTACCCTGGCTTTTTTGATGCAGTTGCCATCTACATAGAACCGGAATTCTCTGGTCTTGTCGTCTATCTTCCGATGTGTCACGCAATGCGTTAGAAAGCTGTGCGAGTTTCGGCTGCTTGTGCCTACTAAGACTTCTACTTCGCCGGTTCGCCTGACGCCGTAGGACTTTTGGCCTTTGTAGATACATGCAGTTATTTTATTCCAGATTGGATATTCCATTTTAAATTTCTCCTATTAGTTATTAACCTATTTATTATAAGAAATTTCCCATAAACAAGCAAGCTTTAATTCGTTGGATGAAGAATTAAAGCTTGCTTGTTTTTTCTCGCTTGTGTCTCGCCCCGGCCCTGGCGCCTCTGGCTTTTAAAAGACAAGCAAGGTTGGATTGGCAAGCTTGCTTGTCTTTTCTAGCTTGGGATGAGATCCCTGGGCAGCACGCCGTGTGGGTACAAAAAAAGGGTTAGTAATCTTGCGACTACTAACCCTCTTAGGAGGAAAGCTTTTATGTTTCAAATTTCCAACCTAATTTGAGGCAAAGTTTCTTATATGTTTTTTTACCACCCTCACTCATTCTGTCGTAATCCCAACCCAAATCATCTACTAAGTCTTTGATTTCTTCACTAATCATTAATTTCTCCTATAGTTAATGAGTCTTTATTATAGGTTATATCCCATAGAAAGACAAGCAAGCAATGAAGGTTAATGGATCAACCTTCATTGCTTGCTTGTCTTTTCTAGCTTGGTTGGATGACCGGGCAGCACGCCGTGTGGGAATAAAAAAAGAGCCAACAGTGTTGGCTCTCCAAAAACCCGAGCGAAGCGAGGGCGATTTTTGGTCGCCCTCTGGAGGAAGCTTAATTAACATCAATTGGATTACCTATCTCAACTTCCTCATTTCTAGGCTCCCACTCTACTTCTTCATCAAGCCAATTGCGTTGATCCATTGCTCTGCTTTCGGCATCATTTCTGCCATTAGCTTTAACAAGGACAGTAGTCCAAACGGGTTGATATCCTTCTAAGGTAACTTCGTATTCGTCCATATTTCCTCCTATAGTTTGTAATGAACATAGGTAGTATAGGAAAGATCCCATACTAAGTCAAGATAGAAAAGACAAGCAAGAAACAGTAACCTTTCTTAGTCAAGGTGGAAGTTCAAGCTTAAATGAAAACTACCTTGACGAAGAGAGGGTACTGTTGCTTGCTTGTCTTTTCTATCTTGGGATGAGCAGCTCAGATCCCTGGGATCCACATGCTGTGGACATAAAAAAAGAGGTAAGCAATCTTGCGACCACTTACCTCTCTTGGGAGGAAATCTCCTAATTTCCTATGTCCCTTCCAACGATTACTGTTGATATTCCCATAGCTGTTATCATGCCAAATAGAAATAGAAACACATTGTAATCAAGGTTTGCATATCCATAATCTAAATAGTTTAGATTAACTAACCATGCAGTAAAGGAGAAGCCAACTGCTAACGCAGTTCCTACGATAATTACTGTTGTTTTCATTGTAGGGGTAACTCCTGTTGTTTAGGTGGGAACAACTCTGCGTTGGCTTCCACCTTAAATTCACTATTGACTACAATGTTGATGCCATTGATAGTCAACTCCCTTACATCAAACTCAGCACCCAACACTAAGTCGTTGCCGAATTCGTCTGTTAACTTGAATTGCATTTTCATAATTTCCTCCTATGGTTTTGTTAATGAATTAATGCCATGTAAGTATGACACATGTCTTATAGATGTGCAAGTGTTTTCGGCTCGGCTCGGCTTCGCCTCGCTTCACTCACAGGGGGGATAGGGGTCATAGAATGAATCTAATGACAAATCCTTATATGGTTTCATTTGCATTAGAATGAATCTATGGCCCCTATCCCCCCCTGTGAGTGAAGCGAGTCAGTTATCTCTAAAGAGCAAAAAAGAGACATAGACAGAATATCCAGAAACTTTGACAAAAAGCGACCCCCCTTGCACAATGAAAAAGGGATAGGAGTCCCTTGTCCGTCGAAAATTTTTATATATGAAAAAATGTGAGACTTGTGGAAAGAAATTAGCAGACACTCAGTTTGAAAAAATTGATAAAAAATATTTTAGAAATGTCTGTAGAAATTGTTCCAATGCCGAACGCAACAAGCACCGAAGTAAATCCCCACAATATTTTATCCGGCATCTCCATTCTCAGTTAAAATACTCCCGTGGGAAAAAGAATCCTGAAATGGAATGGAATATTGAGCCGGAGGATTTAATAGAAATCTACCAAGAACAAAACGGCCGTTGTGCTTTGTCCAACGTCCTAATGACCTATGCCAAAGACGGCACCGGTAAAAAGGAATTTAATATTTCTATTGATCGAGTGAATCCCCATATAGGCTACATAAAAAGTAACATGCAGTTAGTTTGCCACCGCGTTAATATAATGAAACACACCTTAATGGAAGAAGACTTTTGGTGGTGGTGCAAAAACATAGTAGAAACACAGGATGAGCAATGAGCATTGACCTAGAGCGCCTAGCCGACAAGTACCCTGATGTGACCAAGGAACTGTTGGAACTGACCGAAGCACTGAAGTCCAAGGAACTACAACGCGAAGGCCAAGACAGTTTTATCCGATACGTAAAACATATTTGGCCCGATTTCATTGAAGGCACGCACCATAAGATTTTCGCTGAGAAACTGGAGAAGGTCGCCCGCGGAGAACTCAAACGATTAATCGTCAACATGCCGCCGAGACATACCAAAAGCGAATTCGCCTCGACTTATTTCCCATCGTGGATACTGGGGAGAAATCCGAAATTAAAAGTCATGCAGATAACGCATACAGCAGAACTGGCTTTCCGCTTTGGACGTAAAGTCAGAGATGTCATCGATTCACCGGAATACCAAGAGGTGTTTCCCGGAGTCCAGCTAAAGGCGGATAGCAAATCAGCCGGGCGTTGGGAAACCAATGGCGGGGGCGAAGCCTTCTATTCAGGTATTGGCGGTGCCGTTACCGGAAGGGGAGCGGATCTATTGGTATTGGACGACATCCACTCGGAGCAAGACGCTTTGAGTCCAACGGCATTGGACAACGCTTGGGACTATTATTCATCGGGTCCGCGACAAAGGCTACAGCCCGGAGGCTCCATCGTGATCGTGATGACGCGCTGGTCGACCAAGGACTTAACCGGAAGGCTTTTAGCAAAACAGGGAGATGATCACGCCGATCAGTGGGAAATTGTAGAATTCCCCGCTATTTTCCCTGAAACAGGGAATGCACTGTGGCCAGAATATTGGAGCTTACCGGAACTGGAAGGGGTGAAGGCGTCGTTGCCGGTCAGCAAATGGGAAGCGCAATGGATGCAGAATCCGACTTCCGAAGAAGGAGCTATCCTAAAACGGGAATGGTGGAGAACTTGGAAACACGACGAAGTGCCGCAGATGCAGTACGTGATACAGTCGTACGACACGGCGTACACCAAGAAAGAAACTTCTGACTTCTCAGCAATCACGACGTGGTGCGTATTTTACCCGGACGAGAATTCTTCCAGACCTGCTCTTTTACTCCTCGATGTTAAAAAAGGACGGTGGGACTTCCCGGAACTAAAACGGGTCGCGTACGAACAATTTACTTATTGGGATCCTGATACCATCATCGTGGAAGCCAAGGCATCGGGTATGCCACTAACGGATGAACTGCGCCAAGCAGGTATCCCTGTTGTGAACTATTCCCCCGGTAAAGGACAAGATAAGATAGCGAGGGTAAATGCGGTAGCGCCCCTACTGGAATCGGGCATGGTGTACGTGCCGGAGACACGGTGGGCGGAGGAATTGGTCGAGGAATGCGCGGCTTTTCCGTTCGGCGACTACGACGATTTGGTGGACTCTACCACACAAGCTCTACTTCGTTATCGACAGGGGGGCTTTATTGGTTTAGAATCGGACGATGACATGCAGGATGGCCATCCTCGCAGGCTAAAAGAATATTACTAGGAGTATACAAATGGCGGATAAAGGTGAAAAAATAAAGGACCAAGGTTTTGTTCCTTATGCAAAGACCAAAACTCAAGCTACTTCCAAAGGGCCTAAACCCGGTGCTGGTAAAGGCAAAAGCCGAGGCGGCGGAGAAGCTCTCAGAGGCACCAAGTTTACAGGCGTTTACTAAAAGCTAAATGGCTGAAAACAAAGTACCAACCAACATAGAAAGGTTGTCAGATCTCATTGATCTGGAAGTTGAAGACGGCACGGAAGTTCAAATAGAAGAACCGTTGTCCCCGAACGGAATGGACGACATCGCTGTAGAACTATCCGATGTCGGTGGTGCTGAAATTAATTATTTTCCTGATGAAGACCCCATGGGGGAAGTCCCTTTTGATGCTAATCTAGCCGATTTCGTTGACGAAGGTGAACTAGGCAGAATTGCCATGGGACTGTTAGGCGAATTTGAAGAAGACAAAGGTTCCAGATCCGAGTGGGAAGAAGCCTATGTCAAAGGATTGGACTTACTTGGCTTCAAGTATGAGGACAGGGATCGTCCATTTCCGGGCGCTTCCGGTGTCACCCACCCATTATTAGCTGAATCCGTAACCCAATTCCAAGCCCAAGCTTTTAAAGAGCTATTACCCCCCAAAGGACCGGTAAAAACCAGAGTCATGGGGGACGAAACGCCTGAAACGGAAGATCAGGCGAGAAGAGTGCAGGAATTTATGAATTACCAAATTACTACGGTTATGGAGGAATATACCCCCGAAATGGACCAATTATTGTTCTATTTGCCGTTGGCGGGTACTGCGTTCAAGAAAGTATACTACGATGCCAGCAAACAAAGAGCGGTTAGCACCTTTGTTCCTGTAGAAGATTTAGTGGTTCCTTACACGGCCAGTGACTTAGCAACTTGTGAGCGCGTCACTCACGTAGTTAAAATGACGCACAATGAAATACGCACTCAACAACTCGCTGGTTTCTATCGGGACATTCCACTACAACCCTCAGAAACCAACATAGCCAGTGATCCAAAAGAAAAAGTAGACGAACTCGAAGGTATTCAATCCGTAGGCGACGAGATGATGTATGAACTATTAGAGTTCCATGTCTCTACTGATATACCAGGATTTGAAGACCCCGACGGATTCCACCTACCTTTCATTATTACCGTAGACAGAGCGTCTAGCGAGGTATTAGCAATTCGTAGAAATTACCGACAGGACGATCCGCTTAAGCATAAGACCCAATATTTTGTGCATTATAAATTTCTCCCCGGCCTTGGCTTTTACGGCTTTGGCCTGATTCACATGATTGGGGGCTTGTCCCGAACAGCGACTGGCGCACTCAGGCAACTGATTGATGCCGGTACGTTAGCGAATCTTCCTGCCGGTTTCAAAGCCCGTGGACTGAGAATCAGGGACGACGAAACGCCGTTGGAACCGGGTGAGTTCCGCGATGTGGATGCACCGGGCGGAGCCTTAAGAGATTCATTGGTACCACTGCCGTACAAGGAGCCGTCACAAACACTGATGGCCCTACTCGGTTTTTGTGTGGAAGCCGGACAACGCTTTGCTTCGATAACGAACCTACAAGTAGGGGAAGGTAATCAGGAACTGCCGGTGGGAACTACCATGGCATTATTGGAACAAGGTACTAGAGTGATGTCCGCCGTCCATAAAAGATTGCACTACGCCCAAAAAACAGAATTTAGAATATTAGCTAGACTATTTGCGGAGTACCTACCCCCCGTGTATCCGTATCAAGTAATTGGCGGGGACCAAGCCATAAAACAAACCGACTTTGACGATCGTGTGGACGTGATTCCCGTTAGCGATCCCAACTTCTTTTCTATGAGTCAGCGAATTACTTTAGCGCAACAAGAATTACAATTGGTACAAAGCAATCCTGAGATTCACAACATTAAGGAATCTTACCGCAGAATGTATCAAGCCCTTGGTTCCGAAAATATCGACGCCTTATTTGTTCCCGATCCACCACCTCCCGCTCCTGTGGATCCCGCCCAAGAGAATGGGGCGGCATTGATGGGTGCGCCTCTGACGGCTTTTCCTGAACAACCACATATGGTACACATTGAGGTGCATCTGTCTTTCTTGGAAACGGGAATTCCTATGGCTAATCCGATGGCACTATCTATGTTGGTATCGCACATTTTCCAACACGTTTCATTGGAAGCACAAAACTTAGCAGATCAGCAAATGCCGGAGCCACCACAACAAATGCCTCCGCAGATGCAAGAAGGAGGTATGATGCAACCACCCCCACCTAATCCTCAAAAAGAGATACTAAAGGCACAATTGGAAGCGCAAATCCTTGAACCTATTATGCCGCGACTGGAAGAAATTATTACCCCACCTGATGATGGTGTGGTAGCATTGAAACAACAAGAGTTAGAAATACGTGCAAGAGAGAACCAAGATGATAAACTTATTGCTGAGAAGAAGATTCAATTGGATAAAGCGAAGCTGAAACAAAAGGATCAATCGGAAGAGGAAAAGATAAAATCACAAGAGGACATTGCAGCATTGAAGGCAACCGTGGAAAGAGAGCGCATAAAACAAGAAAAGAAATCAGGGAGTAAAGACTGATGGTAATGGGTATACCGGGAATTAACCTTCCAAATTTAACGATGCTACCTGAGTCGATTAGACCTATAAAGCATCAAACGTATAAAGATCGATTAGACGAATCGTTGGGAATGCGTAGAGGTCCTGAAAGAAATTTTAGGCAGTCCATGGCCGATCGCCGGGAAGAAAGCATGGCTGCTTCTTTAGGCAGATACGGAGAGTCGGGACTTCCGAGTTTAGCACCGAGAAAAACTATTCTGGGAAAAACTATTCCCCGTACTACCAAGGGACAGTTTCTTCCTAAGCCACATAAATTACCGAGACCGATAACAGCACCGGTTATGCCAACAACTCCTAAAACCATTGAAGAAATTATTGCACAGATAGTCGAAACAGAACCCGGAACGGATACGGTAGGACCTCCTGGTACTACCATTAGTCCGATACAAGAAGCCGTGGACGCAGCAGTTGGCGGAGGAACAGGTAACAAATACGGATTTACGCCTGGAGATCCAACCAAAATGTATCCTCAAGTAATGGTTCCTTGGGTCAACAAAGAAACAGGTGAAAGATATACGGCGCCGAATCCGGGATACCAACCCCCTCCCGGTAGTGCGTGGGAAGAAGCTGGTTATGGAGGCATTCCAGGATTTAATCAACCCGACCCAGTTCAAGAAGCCGTGGACGCAGCAGTTGGTCCAATAGGAGGAGAGACTGAACCTGGATTAGTCGGTGGCGTGGATTTTATGCCAGGGTATAGAACTGATCCTTGGACTCCACCGATACTTCCTGAGGAAATAACCCCTCCACCTGTCGTAACCGACCCAGTACAAGAAGCCGTGGACGCAGCAGTTGGCGGAGGAAGGGACCCTTGGGAAAATCATCTTCCTTCAGATCATCCATTTTGGCAATCTCCAGAATTTTTAGCTCACCAGGAGAAAAATAAAGATTTTATCGGATTGACTTTTCTTGATCCATATCCAGCTAGTGATGGTACGATTTTTACGGATAATCTTGGAGAAGTAGGAAAATTGTATGACCAATGGCTCATCAATCAACAAAATCAAGCCGACCCAGTTCAAGACGCCGTGGACGCAGCAGTTGGTGGTGAAACACCTGTAGCAGATGAAGTTCCGTTCATGGACCAATTACAAGCTATGGTAGACCAAATACTTGCACAACAAGCTGAACAGCAAACGGCTCAACAACAAGCACAACAACAACAAGCACAACAAGCACAGAATTACACTTTAAGTGGATCTCGCATTGGCTATAATCCGTATACAAGCGGACAGTATCAAGCAGATCCTTACGGCGCCGCCGGTGTCCCTGACATGGGCGGACTAACTACCATACCAGTACCACAACCTCTTACCGGTATTGGCTATGCTAATTATCAAGCACCGGAGAACATGACATAGACGAAATACAATTCGCGACGGCTGTAACGCGCGCCATAGAGAAGAAAGAACAGCAAATCCAAGAAATGATGACCAATGGTGAAGTTAAAAATTGGGAGCATTATCGGAATCTTACTGGCCACATCGAAGCACTGAACTACGTTCGCGAAGAAATACGTACAATTTTAAAAAATCAAGGAGTGATCGATGCCTAATCCAAACGTAATGGCAATGGAAGAAGAATGGAAAAAAGCGGAGGCTGAAAAATCTGCTTTAGAAAAAGTATATGATAGTGGGAAAAAGAAAGGCGATGCTGGTGTATTAAATCCAGATAAGCTGGACTCTAACCTGTTGGATCAACTCCCCGATCCAACGGGTTGGCGCATAATGATTTTACCTTACAGAGGTCAAGGCAAGACAGAAGGTGGTATTGTCTTAACAAACGAAACGGTGGAAAGACAGCAAGTCGGAACCGTCCTTGGCTATGTATTAAAAGTAGGTCCACAGGCCTATGACGGAGAAAGATTTTCTAGCGGACCTTGGTGTAAAGCAGGAGATTGGGTATTGATTGGAAGATACGCAGGCTCTCGCATACACATAGAAGGCGGAGAAATAAAACTACTGAACGATGATGAAATCATTGCCACAGTACCAGACCCAGAAGCAATTCTGCATCAATTTTAATCATGGAGAAGAACCATGCCAAAGCATAAACTAAATCTCAACGCTGCAACTGAACCAGTGCCTATAGATAATACAGGTCCTGAAGTTGATGTAGATGTTGATGAAGATTCTGCACTTCCTATTGAACCGCAACAACCGGATAAACCTATATTGGGGAACGACGGTGCTGAGGAAGCAATACCCGAAGTGGAAACCGAGAAAGAAGAAGCAGTAGCACAAACCGGCGAACACGAAGAATATAGTAAGAATGTAAAAAAACGAATAGATAAATTAACCGCAAAACTAAGAGAATCAGAACGAAGAGAAAAGGCAGCAACTGAGTATGCAAAGAATGTACATACTGAGAATAAAACTTTACAACAACAAAAGCAAAACTTAGACGGTAATTACATCATTTCAGAAGCCAACAGAATTACAGCCGAAACTGAAGCAGCGAAGAATATATTAAAGAAAGCAAACGAAGAAGCAGATACCGAAGCACAAGTAAACGCACAACAAAAACTGGCTGCTCTTGCAGTAGAAGCTCAACGTGTACAAGCTTTAAATCAAGAGCGTAATGTCCAACAAGGACAAGTACAGGCACCAGAACAATTTACGCAAGAAACCGTGCCACAGCCCCAACAAGAAACTTATCCAGACCCAGATCCTAAAGCTCAAGATTGGGCTGAGGAGAACCCTTGGTTCGGAAATGATAGGGCTATGACCATGACTTCTTTTGTAATTCATCAGGATTTACTCAACGAAGGGTTTGACGCAACCAGCGATGAGTATTATGATGAGGTTAATAAACGAATTCGTGTGGAGTTTCCTCATAAATTTGACGAGGCTCCTCAAGCGAACCGTCCCGCCCAAGCGGTTGCCCCTGCGAAGCGCAGTGCAAAAGCTGGGCGCAAGACTGTGAGACTCACACCATCACAAGTCACAATAGCAAAGAAATTGGGTGTGCCTTTAGAAGAGTACGCGAAATATGTTGAATAACGTGGAGCAACAATGACAACAAAAAATAAAAATACCGATGAGAATCGTGAACCACGCGAAGCCCAAACTCGCGAGAAAAAAGCAGCGAGAAAACCATGGGCTCCCCCATCCGCATTGGATGCACCAAATCCTCCCGAAGGATATGTTCACCGCTGGGTGAGATTAGAGATCAGAGGCCAAGATGATCGTAAGAACGTTATGGCAAGGCTCAGAGAAGGCTGGGAACCTGTGAGAGCAGATGAATATCCAGACTTTGAATCTCCGATAGTGGAAGAAGGTAAATTTGAAGGAGTAATTGGAGTTGGTGGGTTGATTCTATGTAGAATTCCTATCGAGACTGTACAGGAAAGAGATCAGTTTTTTGCATCAAAAACGCAAAATCAGATGGACGCTGTAGATAACGATATGATGAGAGATGGAAGTCATCCTTCAATGTCGATCAGTAGACCTGAGAGACAATCTCGCGTAACAATTGGTGGAACTCAAGGTTCTTCATCGAACTAAGGGTTCTTGATTTTAATTCTTGGAATAGAGAGATAGAGACAAGAAATGGCAAATGTAGACAAAGCCTTCGGGCTTGTGCCCTACAAAGGCGCCGGATGGCCTGTTCAGCAAGTCAATAAATATAACATTGTCACTACAGGATATGGTACAAGCATCTTTCAAGGTGACTTAACTATATTCGCAAGTGGATTCATCAACAGAGCCGCAGTAAGTTCTGCAAATCTCGTTGGTGTATTTTCACATTGTTATTATGTTGCTACTGACGGCACTCCTACCTTTAAGAATTACTATCCAGCCAGCACAACGGCACTTGGAAGCGGAGCAATAGAAGCATATATCTATGACGATCCTAACCAATTGTTTGTTGTACAGGCGGACGGTGCTTCAGCCCAAACATGTATAGGCAGAAATGCGGATACTGATGGGATAGGTGGTAGTACAACGACTGGCGTTTCTACTCGCGAACTAGATTCTAGCTCCATAAACACAACTCAAGCACTTCAGCTTAAGATTGTGAGTGTGGTCCAAGATGACACAAACGGTGATCTCACAGCAGATAATGCAAACTTAGTTGTTTTAATTAACGAGCATTACATGAGAGGTCCTGTTGCTGGTACATAAGAGGTAATATAGATGGCAATTACTAGAGCGCAATTAGTCAAAGAATTACTTCCAGGCTTAAACGCATTATTTGGTCTTGAGTACGACAGATATGATAAAGAATCAGAAGAAATTTTTGATACTGAATCAAGTGATCGTGCTTTTGAGGAAGAAGTAATGTTAACAGGCTTTGATACCGCACCCGTTAAGTCAGAAGGAGCAGGTGTAGCGTTTGATCAAGCCCAAGAGGCTTTCACATCACGTTATACACACGAAACTGTGGCACTAGCGTTTAGCATTACTGAAGAAGCGGTCGAAGATAACTTGTATGATAGATTATCAGCAAGGTATACAAGAGCGCTTGCTAGAAGTATGGCGAACACCAAGCAAGTCAAAGGAGCTGCTGTATTAAACAGAGCTTTCAATTCAAGTTATCCTGGCGGTGACACGAAAGAACTTTGCGCAACTGACCACCCAACTGTAGGTGGACCCAACTTGCGTAACGAACTTTCAACGTCTGCTGACCTAAGTGAAACTTCATTGGAGCAAGCACTGATAGATATAGCTGCTTTCACTGACGAGCGTGGTTTAAAAGTAGCACTTCAAGGGACTAAGTTAATTATCCCTAAAGAGCTACAGTTCGTTGCTGATAGAATATTAGAATCACCTGGCAGAGTAAGCACTGCTGATAATGATATTAATGCTGTACGTAATATGGGCATGGTCCCTGAAGGGTACACTGTTAATCATTATCTGACAGATACTGATGCTTGGTTCATCAAGACTGATTGTCCGAACGGATTCAAAATGTTTGATCGTTCACCAATCAGAACTTCGATGGAAGCTGATTTTGATACAGGTAATGTTAGGTACAAAGCTCG
>VTLG01013415.1_pt1 | contig 16118 bp, 30 predicted proteins | sample 4694571 | NCBI WGS metagenome assembly VTLG01 (sample SAMN12604809, study PRJNA352737) | marine metagenome | biome: ENVO:00000447; feature: ENVO:00000209|ENVO:00000569|ENVO:01000036; material: ENVO:00002151; isolation source: viral sequences binned using virsorter ...
ACATTCCATCAAGCCTACCAAACTGTTCTCTCAAGGCATACCCATATGTCCCTAACTGCAATTCATAGTGAATTGAAGGATTAAAAGAAGGTTTTCTTCCAAACTTCATTTTCCATGAATATCCTCCGCATGTTTTAAGGTCATACAAGTAAACTTCTCCACACTCAACAACAATATCATAAAAACCTCTAACATTTAGCTCGTCTATGGTTATCTCTTGTTCAGTATGAAATTTAATTTCTTTTTCTTTACTTTCTTTTTCTTTATCACTAGAGATATCTCTATTATTATTATCTCTATTATAGTGCGTAAGAGACTTTTCAAAATCATCGTGGACAACATTACCCAATCTTAAAAGTCTTTTTGTTTTAACGTCAATTGGATTAGATGGCTCAACTTGTTCTACTGATTCAAAGTATAATTTCCTTGAACAACCACCAGCACCACTTGCATGATACCAATTTTCTTTACCAGAATACCTTTTTAAGCGATTTTCTTCCTGTTTTTTGTCCAGATAATCGTTATAGATACCCTCTATGTCTATTGGGCTATTATTCATTGTTATTTGCTCTATTTACGCATTCATCAATTAGATGCTTTAAGCAATCATTTACAGAATCAAAGCCTAAAATGTAAGATGTTCCTTTGAATTTCTTCCATGTTACCTTGTCTACTTTTAGTTGGTAGGTTGTTAGATTACTATCACTCATATTGTTTCCCTTTCTATGTGTATATCCACATATCTATATTATTATTTATTATTATTTATTGCAAGAACTTTATTGAATTATTTTGGTGTCTCAATAAATTCTCACTCCTCTATATCTTGTAAAAATCTATCAATTCTTACCGATAATCTTTGTAATTCAGATACACTAACAATGGTATCTAATTTTGTTATAGCTTTTCTTGTGTCTCTTATGATTCTCACTGCTTCATCTATATCTTTAATATGTATAGCCATTATTTCTCCTTTGTTATTGTATTTGGTCTTTGTAGACTTCTTCTAAAAAATCATGTAAATATAAATCTATTTCTTTATCATTAATAATATCATTAAAATCATTAAATTTTACTGATTCTGCGATAGCACTTAATTGTTCAAAATGCCAATCTCTACAATATGTATTATCATCAGACACTTCAGTATCTGTGGTATTATTTTTAGGTATTGGAATATAGTCCCAAACAATTGTGTCAATTTCACAAATTTCATAAAAACCACCTATGAAAGCTTCATCAAAAATTCCAACTTCCAATGTTTTACTTACGTGAGCCATTGATATGACTTGGTGTTTAAGTAGTCTTTTTATTAACTCTTTTTTATCCATTTTATCTCCTTGTTTTATAGAGAGCCATCAGCTCTACCTGTTTTATGCGATATATTCCCTTATGCGTGACCAATCGCTGACTCTCTATGTTGTTGTTTACTCTTGTTCTAGCACTTCTTTAACTTCAATAGGCACTTCAACTTCCTTAATGACTTCTTTTACAATAACTTCTGGCTCAATTTCTTCCAGAGTTCGTAGTCTGTCCATTAAGTGAGCAACTTCTTGAAGCATTATTTGTTGCTGTGCTTGAACGTCTGTTAATGTTGAAACAAAGTTGTTTCTTGCAACTGAGTTTGTTACACACCATATTGTTAGTGCTATTACAACATACCAGACTGGGTTTGTCTTTTTCATTTTGTCTCCTTTTTGTTTTTCCCTAGTTACCATATTTTCTTTTTATTTTTACTATTGTGTCTTTACCGATAGTAAACCTATGTTCATCACATTCTAATAAACTAATAATATCATCAGTATTAAAAGTTTCTAAACATTCTGCTAAATCTGAACATTCTTCTGTGTTTAAACCATCTTTGTTTATTTTTATTGAAATTTCCATTGTTACTCCTTTTTGTTTATCCTATTATTGATTCTATTATACATAGCACAATAAATATTGCAAAAACTATTGTTACTATGTCTTCCATCAATCAGTCTTCCCTTCATTTTGGTCAATTCCATACCATTCTTCTTCTGTTACACCTCTATAATCCCATACATGAACATTATTTTCAAGAATAACGTCCATATCATCTAATTTTGGTAATGTCCATTCATCATAGTCTAAATCATAGCCTCCATCATTAAGAAAGTCCATTGCCTTGTCTTTTATTAATCCCATTATTACTCCTTTGTTTGTTTTAAAAATATGGAAAACCTTCTGGTTTTATACCATTTATAAATGCTTTTTTATCTTTTTCTTCTTCTGTCCAAATTCCATCTTCAACTCTATTATTAGCACAACAATAACATACAAGTTGACACTCTGTTATTGGCTCGTAACATATCTCACACCAATTATCATAATCATCATACCATTCCCAATCATTTGGTATTATATCTCCACATTGTGCTATTTTATAATCTTTCATTATTCCTCCTCTATTTTTATTATTTCGTCATCATGTAATGTTATCCCATAATCATCCATGTATTGCTCTTTAAGATATTCAATTGCCTCTTCTCTGTTTTTTGCTTCAAAACTACAACCCCACTTAATTTCCACATCTGCAAACCATCTTTTATCTAGTTTTCCCATTTGCATATGTCTTCTGATTAACTTTTCTTCTTCCATTAATTCATTCTCCCTTTTTTCTGTTTCTGTTAACTGCTCTTTTCCTGTTCCATGACATTCATCACAATCAACATTGTCATCTTGATAAGCATAGCCTTTTCCATCACATTTTTCACATTCCTTATCTTCTTTATTCATGATTTCCTCCTTATTATTTCTTCTACTTTATTTCCAATCTCATCTTCATACTTCTCCACCAATATTGCTTTCATGTTATATGTTAAATTATCAGGAATTTGTCCATAATACATACATATACAATCAATCTCATCTTTTGTGTAATAATCTTCCATTAACATATCTCAAATCCTCCACTTTCAATACAAAACTCTGCAAAGGCTTTAACATTCTCAGTATCAAACGGATATTTATATTCTTCAGATTCTTCTTGTTCTTCATGGTGCTTTTTAAATTCCTCAGCAAATCCATTACTAATTACTTTGAATAATTTTTCTCCAAGTAATTTAGCATCTTCACCATTAAGTCCAGCTCCGCTATTATAATGTCCGTTTTCCCATAAATCCTCTGATATTAGCTCTGGAGCAACATTATAACAGAAATCCCATAGTGGACGCCACCACCAACAATTATTGCGGAAATATATGCCTTTATTTGCATTCTCATATTCATCTCTTTCTTTCCAATAATTATCTGACTGCGTATCTATCAACTCTCTTCTTTCCTTCCATTTTTCTTTCTTCTCCAATTTATCTACCTTTACAAGTATTGGAAAATCGCTTTTCTTTCTGTTCTCTATTGGATTTAATCCATGTACGTCCATTCCCATTTTATTCTCCTTTTTTTCTCATTATTATTTTATCTAAATTTTCGCCTTCCAATATTCTGTTGTATATCTCATCAAAGTCATTTTCATTTGTTGGATAGTCGCTCCACGCAAATAACTCAAAGAGATTATATTGTATATCTTTATCTTCACAATCTTCTGCTTCTAACCATAAATCTATCTCATTCATTTTATTCTCCTTTATTTATTTTCTTTAATTTGGAACAACACTAAACATCATTTCAACAAAATTATCATCTTCTAATTCATAGTTACATAATTCTATATGAAATGGAGTCCCCGCAATAACATATTTTTTATATTCTTCCTCATCTAAATAACATTCTATTAGAACATTATCATCATCATCAAACTTATTGATAAATTTCTTTATATCTTTTATTTTTAGTGAATCTTTAAAATAGTCGTTCATTTTATTCTCCTTTTGCTTTAAATTCTTGTTTAAATAGCCTTTTTGCTTGACTTTTTGTGTAATACATGTATTTCCTTGATACCCAATAATTATCAATAATATCGCTAATATTTATGTATCCATTTTTTCTTTCTATAATCATTTCATTCTCCTTTTGTTATAATTGTAAAGCGGTGTTGCCCTCCTAGTCTCTCGCAACGAGCCGACATTGGATTTTTACATTGTAGCCTAGCCTTCAAATGCTATCGCCATGTGACAGCACCGCTTGTCTAAGACAGCTCCATTACAGAGCTGTTTCGCTTATTTAAAGCTCATCAGTTAGACTTATTTACTGATATTTTTACTGCGGGACTTTTGGCTGTAGGCTCTTCTTCTTCTTCAACCAACAATTTCTCCAAATCACGTCTTACGTCTCTTGCCCCGTCTACTATATCATCAGAATTATATCTTGCCTCATTTATATTACTTTCAGCACTCTCTATATTATCCCTTGTATAACTAGCAGTAGATGATAATTCATCTACATAATCAATTGCTTCTTTTAAAGCTTTTCTTTCAACTAAAACGTGTGTTTCAGTATTGAAGGATTTATATCCTTTTTCTTTCTCTTTTTCTAACTCTCTGATATCTTCATTTAACTTTTTATTATCCATCTCCATTTGAGTTATTTCTGATATGAAAGAAGTTAGTGTTTCGGTTAGTTTATTATTTTCCATTTGTATTATTCCTTATCTTGTTTTTTATTATCTCGTATTTCTTTTATAACTTCATACATTTCTGTATGTAGTATTTCGTAAATATTTGCTTGGATTATACTTATAACACTTGGATTATCTGAGTATAATTCATTCGGCTCAATTAAATCAAAATTGTTACTCGCATATTGTAGTAAATCGTAGGTATAAATTGGTATGTTGTTGTCGGCTATCTCTGAAAGTATGTCTTGTGTTTCATTACCCAACTTTATTTCTATTTCTTCTTCTTTTAATCTGTCTCTTAGTTCTTCTTTTGCTTCCTCTATTAAATCCTCTGTGTAATACTTTTTTGTCTTTTCCATTATTGTCTCCATTGTTAATAATTCGTTGAAAGAATATAAGCATAATAAATAATAATAAACAATAATAAATATAAATAAATACTATTAAATAATATGGAACTTGTTGTATATTAGGGCGTGTAAGTTATGTAAATGAAATTAAAATGAGGATTAAAACAATGGATAAAAAAACAATGGAACGAGTTATTAATAATATGGCGGAAAAAATTGAAAAACTAGAAAAAATCAATTTATTAAACGCTGAAAGGAATATTGTAAATATGAAGCATTTTAAAACGTTCGATAAAAGATGTAACGATTTATTTAAAATGTTTGAATTTGCAGAAGATAAAATTAAAGTACTAGAAAATAAATCAAAGGACGAAAGAATAAAAAGGCTTGATTTATCCGATAGATTAGGCGATTTAAGGCTTAAAGATAAGGCAAGGATTGAAATATTAGGAGAAAATGAAGCATTAAATTTGAATAGAATTGAGTCATTAGAAGATAATATTGATGATTTAGAAGCTAAAAATTACATATTAAAAAGCGACTTAGATAAATTAATAAATGGTGACGAAACTATTACGCTTGGCGAATTTAGTAAGTTTAAAAATTGGGAAGAGTTTAATGAAGCAATGAGAGAAGGACATGAAACAATAAAAAGAGTAAAAGCAAGAAATGGAGAAAACAATGAATAAACCGATAGAAATAAATGAAGATTGTCAGTTTATTAAGGACTTAGAAAATAATAATAAAATGGCGTTGTTTAATTTGGCTGTTGTAAAGGGGCAATTAACGTTATTTAATAAGGGAATATTACCAAGTAGACACTGGAGATTAAAGCATGTTAAAGAATACTTTGGAATGAATGGTAATAAAGAAGTAATGCTTGATAAAATAACTAAATTGCAAGATGTATTGAAAGGGGGTGAATAGTGAATATAATAATGCAACACAGCCACATAAATTATCCACCAAGCTATGAAATAGTAACAGATGGGCGTGTATTAAATGCACTTGTTAAGCGTGGTTTAATTGATGAATGGGATAAAATACATAAATATATTAATGAGTATAAAATGGATAGATTAAGCTCAGATGATAGAATTATATATAATAATAATGATTATGTTATTAAGTATTTTGATGGGTGCTTTATGCCGTTTGTGTGTAAAGTAAATAATGAGAACTTAAATAATAAAGGGGATATTAAAAATGACTAAGAAGGATTATATAATGTTAGCTAAAGTAATCAGAAGTAATACAATAATAGATGATAGTTTAATGTTACCACATAATAAAATAAATAAGATAACATTGATTAGTGACTTAATGAATGAACTGCATAAAGACAATAGTTTATTTGATGGTAAACGGTTTATAAATGCATGTGCTGTTGATGATGATTAAATAAAGTGAATGCTCATTTATTTATTTAGTAGAGAGGGGGCGTATTAGCCCCCTTTTTATTTATAGTGATATATCATTCTTTTTAAATAATTAAAACTTCACTTATGCTATAGAATATTCCAATTGTAATCCAATTTTCAACCAAACCGAAGGGGGTAGGAGGCACTCTTGGGGGTGGGTGGAGGCGGAAATAATACCCAGACACATTCTAACCCTATTTTTCGAAATTACCCCTTAATTTAAGGACTTTTCTTTTTATTTTACTTTTTCTTTTCTCTATAGTGTATCTCTATATATATCTCTATAATATATAATATAATCAAATTTTTGAATTATGCAAGCTTTTTATTTTTAGGTGCTATTTTTTTTTGTAAATATTTTTTTGTATATTTCGGATGTGATTTAAATCAAATAATGTGAAAGAAGGAAATATGGCGAATAGATTAACAGGAGAGAGAACAGTTATTGGTGGTAAGCCAACAGATGTATGGGTTGATGATAATGGGAATTTATTTGTTTATGGTGCTGGTGGTGGCAATAAGCATATTATAGGCAATATTTATAGAGAAAATGAAAAACAGCCCTTTATTCCAGAAGATATTGGTGGTGAATCCGCAGAAGCGGATGTAGGTTTCGACATGGCTTCTGGATTAAATAGGGAAGATAATTTATTAACATATTTAATGGATGAAGAAAAAGCTCATGACTCAATCAATTCATTAATTCAAGAAAATGAAATAAAAAATGCAGATACACCCAGTAGTCCAGGAAGCAGATTAGGAGGTCCATTAGCCACACTTGGTGAAATGATTGCAGCCAAACTTATTGGTCAAGACCCAGAAACGGGTGAAATTCCAACACAACCTTATCCTTATAATCCTTTAATGAATCTTTTGAATCTTCCTCCAGGAAATCAAATGAAAACAGGCGGATTCAGTAAGTAGATAATGGATTTTAAATCAATAAAAGGAATACCACACTACCTATTTGACGATTTACAAGAATATAAAGCGTTTGATAATCATGAAGAGGTTATATCTAGCTGGCGCAGTGGTGATGAGGGTGATTGGGTTTATACAGATGACGGTTATATTTGCCAGATTCTTAAAAAAAGCAGTGTAAGTCATCCAGGATACAAGACACCACGTACAATGGTTAGAACAGTTTGTGGTTCTTTCATCTGTGAACAGAAAAGTCATACAATATTGGGTGATAAAGGCGTTGTTGAGAACATTTACACGTTTTCGGGTAACTCAAAAGCAAAGATTTCTTATGTTAAAGACAGAAAGATGAACAATCGTGAGTTCTTATTCGCTAGATATGTTGCATCGGGGGAAAATGCACTGTCTGCTTATAAAAAAGCCTATCCAATGGCTCAAAACGAGAATTATATAAAGAAAAAGTCTAATTTTTTATTACAAAAAGAGGAAATACGTACCATGGTTAAGGAAGAGATACAAAAGATACTAAATGAAGAGGGTGTTACACCTGAATGGATTATAGGAAAGTATAGAGATATTGTTGCTTTGTCTGATAGTGACTCAAATAAGCTTCGTTCACTCGAATCTTTAACAAAAATCGCTGGTTTATTTGATACAGAGAAAAAACAAGAACAATTAACAGTATTTCAAGGATTTACCCCTAAACAATTGGAGGCATTACAAGGTGGAAAAGAAACAAACATGCTCGCACATGCAGAAAAGGAAGAAGAAGAGTAAAGACCTTTGTCCTGTTTGTGACGAGAATTTATATTATAATAACGATATGACCCAAAGAGTTGGGTTGTTGGCAGAAGATGATTTTACAATTGAGGGTTGGATGTGTCCATTTTGTAAATCACAGTTTGATTTAAAAGATAATTTAGTGAATATGAGTGATTATTCAATAAATATAGGAAGAGCATGAAGAAAAAAACAACAATTAAGACCTCGGATGCAATATCCATGAGTATAGCACAAATCCCCTCTATATCCTCACATAGTAGTCTCCCTTATGTGTCCGAGGTTGTTTATATAGGAAAGGCATTAAAATAATGCCTCCATTTATTGATGGATATGGAGCTATTGATGCGTATGAACCTTCCGTTTTGCCTGAAACAGAAGCTCAAAATTTATTAAATAATTTAATAGAGCAAGTACAGTCTACTGATGAAAGACATGAATTTTTAAATTTAATTAGACAAATTGAATCTGGAGGGAAATATCGGCCATTATTAGGAAGAACTGATTTTCCTTATGGAAATCCAGAAGCAAGAGCTAAAACAACAACAGCATCTGGTGTTTATCAATTCACAGAAGACTCTGTAGAAACTGCAAAGAATAGAGCTTATAATTTAGGCTTTGATAAAAATATTATTAAAAATATATCTAATGACCCTACAAAATGGACAAATAAAGATGCGGATATAATGGTTCTTGCTAATTTATTTGCTCAATCTAAAAAACAACCAGGATTTGTTGACGAATTGTTAATTAAAGCTTTTGGAGGAGATAGGCAGGCTATGCAAGAGGCTTATTATATGTTACATCATACAGACCCAGATGACGCTACAAAAAGTCGTGTTAATCAAATAATGCCTGTTAAAATAATTAAATAAAAGGGGAACGAATGGGGAATAGCTTAGATAGTGTGTTTCAGGGAATATATAAATCTATTGTTGAAGCACAAAATACGATTGAGCAACATTATGTAGGGGAAATAAAGGAAGACTACTTCGATAAGGATGGAAATCCACATATGATGCCTATACAGCTTCCAACTGGTGAAAATGGAGAAATGAAGACAGTAAACATACCTGTGATTACATTAGTCCCTCATAATGGTATGGCAATCAAAGAAGTTGAAATTGATATGAAAGTCGCATTATCTCCAGGAGAATCAAAGGAAATTAACAAAAGCGATGCTACTAAAAAGAAACCTAGTAGGATTCGCAGCTTTTTAACAGATTTAAGTAATAGAAACAAAGGTCATGAGATGGCCAAGATTAAAGTGAAATTTAATGGGCAAGATGCCCCAGAGGGGATAGCACGCATTAAGGATTCACTTATTAAGATAATACCAAACTAATAAGGAGAATAGAATAAAATGGCAACACAAGACACTACAGTTAAAGCTTTTGTAGGATTACCTATAGAAGACTTAATATGCGCACCAATACTTGGCGCAGCTAAAGGACAAAGAGCTTTAGCACAAGAAACATTAAGTTTCGTTAATGATTTGGCATTTTTACCAAAGGATAATGAAGATGGCTCTAAGAACGCAAATATAATAGATGTTAGCTTAGATAGATTGACTAATTCATCAACAACTGGTGAAGTAGCACATGTTAATCAAAAAATTCAAATGCCTATGATATCTCTTGTAAATATACCAAATTTTGCAATGGATACTATGGAGATTGATTTTGTAATGAGTGTAGGACAAACTTCATCAAATACAGACACATCTTCATCAAGTACAGATACAACTAGCAAAGGAAGTGTTAGTGGTGGTGCTTCTTGGGGTTGGGGTCATGTAAGTGCATCAGCAAGCCATAGTGTAAGCGGTCATGTTGCAGCATCTAAAACAAACACAAGGTCAACTGATTTTAGTGCTAAATACGAAGTACATGCAACAGCTAAACAATTACCTCCAGCAGAGGGAATGGCTAAATTTACACAAATAATGGCATCTGTTATTGAACCAGTAACTACATCATCTGAAGCAGGTACAGTATAAATAATGGCTAATTTAAATCTTAATGGCGATATTTCTAAGAATGAACAGATTCTTGAGATGGCTTATAAAGATTTAATTGTTTTTGGTAAATTGTTTTCACCACAAGACTTTTTAGCCTCAGCTACTCCAGATTTTCATATAAATGTAGGAAGATTACTTTTAGATAGAAATATTCAACAATTGGCCCTAGTATTGCCTCGTGACCACGCAAAGTCAACCTTAGCAGCATGTGCTGTATTACATAGGTTCTTATTTGCGACAAAAGAAAGCCCAGAATTCATCGCTTGGGTTGGCGAGGCACAGGACCAAGCTATTGATAACCTTAATTGGATATCTACGCATATATATGAAAATCCTGCAATACATTACTATTTCGGTGACTTGCAAGGAGATAAATGGACTAAAAACGAAATTGTATTGCGAAATAATTGCAGAATGATTGCTAAAGGAGCATCACAGCGACTACGTGGTAAAAAGCAATTATCTACAAGATATACTGGAATTGTCTTAGATGACTTTGAATCTGAGTTAAATACTAAAACTCCAGAGTCTAGGTTGCAAATAAAGAATTGGGTAACAGCTGCAGTATATCCAGCTATTGATTTTGATAAAGGCGGGTTTTTATGGTGTAATGGAACTATAGTACATTATGATTCGTTTTTAAATGGACTTGTTAAAAATTATCAAACTGCTCAAAAAACAGGAGAAGAGTATTCTTGGAGCCTTGCAACTCATAAAGCAATACAAGATGATGGAACTCCATTATGGCCATCACGTTGGCCTTTAAAGAAAATCGAAGAAAGAAAGCAGTTTTATATAGATTCAGGTACTCCATCTAAGTTTTATCAGGAATATATGAATCAAGCTAAATCTCCTGAAGATGAAATATTTAATGAAAATGATATAACTAAAGGATTTTATTCTGGGAATCTTAAATTTAACGAAGAAGCAAATTCATGGTATATAAAATTTGAAGATGGGAGTATGGAGTATGTTAATATTTACATGGGGGTTGACCCTGCTTCAACACTTGGCGTTAGGAACGATTATAGTGTTATTATGGTTATTGGTGTTACTGCAGAATACGATTATTACGTTATTGAATATTGGCGAAAGCGAGTATTACCAATGGAGTGTGCCGACCAGATATTTAAGATTGCAGAACGATACAGACCAATTAAAAGAATAAATATTGAAACAATATCATATCAGGAGATGTTAAGAGATTATGTTCAAAAAAGAAGTAAAAGAGAAGGAAAATTTCTTCCAGGTATAGAAATGGGAATCAAAGGTTATGGGCAGCAAAAGAAGAAAGATAGGCTTTTTGAAGGGCTTCAACCTATGTTTAAAGCAGGGGCAGTACATTTAAAAAAGGATATGCATGAGTTTATAGGCGAATTACTTGATTTCCCTAAAGGTTCTCATGATGATACGATTGATGCATTTTGGTTATCAACACAATATGCAAAAGGAAATAAGAAAGCTGGAAAAGTTAAAAAAGTTAAAAAAGGCGACAGTTGGGAAAAGCCAAAAAAACGTTATAATTGGATGACAGGTTCACGTATTTGATTTTACAATAAATTATTACTATATTACACACTATGATAGAAGCGGATAAAAAGGCAATATATACAAAAGAATTATGGGATAGATGGCATGATGCTCGTAAAGAGTGGGAAGACCATGCACGAGAAGACATTGATTTTTACTTAGGTAATCATTTTAGCGAAAATGAATCTGATGAACTTGAATCCAGAAATCAGTCTAATATTCCACTCGACAGACTATATTCTGCAATTGAGCAGTTTAAAGCAATAATAACATCAAAACCTCCAAAATTCTCAGCAATTCCAAGGGAAGACTCTGATAGTGATTTAGCTAATGTATGGAAAACAATACTTGAGTATATATGGAATATATCTGATGGTAATGAAATATTTAAACAAACTATACATGATTATGCTGTTACTGGTCTTGGTTATTTTTATGCATATGTAGATAGAGAAGCTGATTACGGTAGAGGTGAAGTTAAGTTTACATATGTCGACCCATTTAGAGTTGTAGTTGACCCAAATGCTAGAAGTAAATATTTTGATGATGCTACAGGAATGATGCTTTCAACTATTTTTACAAAATTTCAATTATTAGATTTGTATCCTCAATTAGCAGAAGTTAATGAAGAAAATGGTAAAATGCTTATTGATGAAATAGAAAGTTATTATGAAGATGATACTTTCCCTTCTCCATTAAATAAAAGAACAATTGGTTCATTTACTCCAGATTATATTAAAGATAAAGATACAGGAGAGGGGTCAGAAAGATATCAACTAATTGAACATTTTTCAAAAACAAAGGTTCCATATTATAGAATAATGGATATGCAATCAGGGCAAGAAAGAATACTTGATGCTTCTAATATGGAAATGTTTCTATCTGATAATAAGATGCAAAAAGCTGTTGAACAAGGGCTTATTGATGTTGTTGAAGTTTTACAAACAAGGATTAAATTAACATGTACTTTAGGTCAAATAGTATTATATGAACATATTTTAAATACAGATAAATATCCTATTGTTCCAGTTCCAAATATATGGACGAATACTCCTTATCCGATGAGTGATGTTAGAAAAAATAAAGATTTTCAAAGATTTTTAAATAAAACAATGTCATTAATTACTTCACATGCTCAAGCATCGTCTGGATTGAAATTATTAATACCACAAGGAAGTGTTGATGATATAGAAGAATTAGAAAGAGATTGGGCAAATCCTAATGCAACAATAGAATATGACCCATCTTTTGGAGAGCCTCACTTTCCGTCTCCACAACCATTATCTAATTCTGTTATGCAATTACCTCAATTAATTGAAAAATATATTGATTTAAATATGGGTATATTTGAGATGATGCAAGGAAATACAGAAGTTGCTCCAAAAACATCTTCTGCAACAATGATGCTTGAAGATTTTGGCCAAAGACGAAGCAAATCTAAATTAAGAGATATTGAAGGTAGTTTAAGAAGATTGGGACAAGTTATATATAGTCTTGCAAAAGAGCATTATAATTATAAAAAAGTATTTAGAGTTGTGCAACCAAATAATGATATGTCTGAATATATGGTTAATCATTATAACGACAAATCCCAGGCTATAGATGAGATGATGAATGATTTAACTATCGGTCAATATGATATTAATATTATTGGTAATTCAACGATGCCATCAAATAGATGGGGAGAATGGTCAATATATATGGAAGCATATCAGGCAGGTTTAATTGATAGAACTGAAGCATTAATGAAAACAGATATATTTGATAAAGAAGGGGTATTACAAAGAATGGATATTGTTCAACAATTACAAGCACAATTACAACAAGCTCAAGAAGCAGTCAAGAATTTACAAGGTGATTTACAAACAGCACATAGAGAGTCAATCTCAGCTCGTAAGCGTACAGAAGTTGAGAAATTCAAAACTGAGCTTAAATCACAGGAATCAGATAGTAAGTCTGCAAATAAACTTGCTATTAATAAACTAGAAAATGCAGTTAAACTCGAAACAGAGAAGTTACGTTTACGTAGCCAAACTCAAGAAAAACAAGAGAGATTGCAAAGAAAAGGAGAATAAAATGGACAACGCATTTGAAAATGAAAATCTTGAAAATCAAGGTCAAATCAATGATAATGTAGGGCAAGATGAAAATCAAACACAGAATGAAGGTTCTTCAAATGACTGGGAATCTCAAGCTAAGTATTTCCAATCTGAGAAAGATAAGCTTCATACTGAAAATCAAAAGTTAAAGCAATATGAACAAGTTGGTCAATTGTTGGAATCACGACCAGATATTGTACAAACAATAACAGGAATGGTTCAAGGTGGTCAACCAACACAACCTGAACGTATAACTTTAAATAAGGATGAGTTTGACCCTTGGGAAGCCTATAATGACCCAGCATCTAAATCGTATATGTTTCGACAACAAGAGTTACAGGACTCTATTAATGACGCTGTTCAAGGCCAAATGCAAGGTGTTCAAAAAGAAGTTGGTATGAGTAAACTTCAAAATGAACTAGCTAAAAAAGGATTAAATGAAGAAGAAATTAATTCATTTATTGATTTTGCAAGTAAAAACCCTGCTGAATATGGTGTTGATGGTGCTATTAATATGTGGAGGTCTGTTACTCAAGAAGAACCAGTACAAGGTAATACTAATAATCCACTTGATTCAATTCGTCAAAATCAAGCAGTTCCTCAACAAGCAGGTATTTTGACTGGGGAGCAACCTACTAGAACTGACGAAAAAGATGACATGTGGAATAATATATTAAAAGCTGGCAATCGAAACAACGTATTGTAAATAATAATATATAACTAAGGAGAAAAAATGGCTACTTATAATAGTGGACAAGTAAAATTCGGAACTCCTGGTGCGGTCATTGATAGTACTATACCATCAAGAAGACTGTATGATTTTAGTGATAGGGTCGCTGATTTAGCTCCAGAAGAGTCTCCGTTTTTTGTATATTTGTCAAAAGTAGGTAAAGTTCCAACGTCTGATTCTCAATTCAGATTTTTGGAAGATAGAACTAAAGTTTCTATTACAGATAGAAGCTTTTTATTAAAAGGAGGAGTAACATTAGTTGCTGAAGGTAGTGATGATACTATGATTTTTGATACTGCTGGTGGTGATGGTGTTGATTGGTTAATCCCTGGAATGGTTGTTGCTATTGGCGATGTTGATGGCAATTCTGTTCCAACAACAGCAAATGTTAGAATAAATAGTGTAGATAATTCATCAAGTACAACTCAAACTTCGGTTACTTGTACTGTAATATCTCATGTAGCGACAACAAGTACTCTTGCTTTAGCTGATGATTCAAAATGTACTGTAATTGGAACATCATTTGAACAAGGTTCTGGTGCTCCAGACGTATGGTCTCAAGAGCTTGATAATGATTATGGTTATACCCAAATCTTTAAAACAGCTTGTGAAATGTCCAATACAGCTAGAGCAACAGTATATCGTGGATACGCTGATGAATGGGCAAGATTATGGAATCTTAAATTAAGAGAACATAAAGTTGACATTGAAAGAGCAATGCTTTTTGGACAAAGAGGTAGTGCTGGCGGTATTCAGTATACAGATGGTATTGTTGGTAGTACAATTGCTGAAGGATATGCAAATATCGTAAACGATGGTACTGCATTATCTTATAATGAAGGTGTTCCTTATTATAAATCTAATACAGCAGCTGAATGGACATATGATGATATGCTTTCTGATTTTGAAGTAATTTTTGACCCAGCAAGAGGTGGAAGTTCTTCTAAATTAGCTTTAGCTTCATTGCCTGTAATCTCACACTTTAATAAAGTTGGAGATGGTGGTTTTGTTGATGGCTCTTTACTTAATTCAAGTGGAGCAGCATATAACTATAATGCAAGCAAAGGTGCATTTGGTCATCTTGTTCAAAAAATTAACACTATACATGGAGATTTAACTCTTGTTAAAGAACCTTTATTTAGAGGTTTTGCAGCAGGATTTATGCAAATGGTTGATTTAGACCATTGTTCATATAGACCTCTTGTTGGAAATGGTGTTAATCGTGATACTTCAATAACAACTAATGTGCAACAAGCAGATGAAGATTTAAGAAAAGATATGATTCTTACAGAAGCAGGTCTTGAGGTAAGTCTTCCTGAAACTCATGCACTTATTAATTTGGAGGGTGTGTAAGATGAGAAGTGATGTACTTAATCAAAATAGTGGAAGCTATGGAATGCTTCCTAATGTATATAAAGTATCGGCTAAAACAGCTGACTTTACAGCAGCAGCAGGATATGTGTATGTTGTTACTAAGTTAGATGGTTGTGACGTTACTTTACCAGCTCCAAATGTTGGAGATAAAATCAAGATAGTATTTGATGGTGCTACAAGTAATAGCCATACAGTTACTACTGATGCATCAACAACATTAATAGCAGGATGGGCAGCTATGTCAGATACAGCAGACCAAACTGCAGCAGCTATGGAGAATTTTGTAGCTGATGAAGTTGATGATAGAATAATTACTTTAAATAGAACTACTACAGGTCTATCGGGTATTATTGAGTTAA
>VTLG01008680.1_pt1 | contig 16111 bp, 23 predicted proteins | sample 4694571 | NCBI WGS metagenome assembly VTLG01 (sample SAMN12604809, study PRJNA352737) | marine metagenome | biome: ENVO:00000447; feature: ENVO:00000209|ENVO:00000569|ENVO:01000036; material: ENVO:00002151; isolation source: viral sequences binned using virsorter ...
GAGATGGACAAAAAAAGGAAAAAGCAAAAGAAAGCCTACGACAACTGGGTAGATAATTTTTTCTAAGATTGTCAATTTCTTATTAATATCAATCCTTATTAATATGCCATACCATACAATATAGTATGATGAAATTACAAGAATTTGGTAAAGGAATATGGGCTAATGATCCTCAACTTCTTTTGGCAGATTATTATTTTGTTGAAAATGGTTTTAAGAAAACATTGCAAATACAAACCGTAGATTCAATGGATGATTATGGACATGATAGACCATTTTATGAGGTAAGGGTTCAAAATGAGGCACAAGATTCACCAAATGACGAATGTGATAGTAAAAACTCGATAATTAAAATGGGTATGGCAAATTGGCGTGATAGAGCTGACATTGCTAAAAATGATCCCAGTTATACAGAGAAAATATTTGATGGTGAATATACAACAAGAAAGGCAGACTGTCTAAGAACTTACAACTGGTGGCTTAGAAAAATTAAGTTATTGATTAATGATCCTAATACACCAACAATACAAGAAGATGGAAAGGAAACCGTCTGCATATCATGTGGTGGAAAACTTGAAGATGAGGGTGAGATTCTATCACTTGCTATTGCTAATGGTAAAGACGGGATGAGGTGTGAACATGAGTGAATGTGTATCATGTAAACAATGTGGTCAATCATTCACTGATCCATTGAATATGGTTGTAATTGCCACACTTGGTGTGTGTGGTGAATGCAGTCTTGACACAAAGAGGCAAAAGGCATGAGTGATACAATAAACCAGGATCCAAGTAGTGAGGAAAATGAGGAATCGAAATGAGTTCAGGAAAACAAAGAATAAAAAGAATAATAAAGAAAAAAAGAATGAAGCAAAAAGCTAGTAAACCAATTCCTTATGCACCATTACTTACTGGTCTAGCTGGGTCATCATTCTTTGATGAAAACCAGTTTGCCATGCGAAGAAAGAGACTTTCAAATGGTGGAGTTTTTGATAATGATAAAAAACCAAAAGTAGATGATTATGAGCTTATAGAAAAAAAGAATAAAGGCAGAGAATTAACTTATCGTGGTTACACAATTACACAAACCGATAAAGAATGTATTTTGGAAATAGCTTATGATACTCTAGACGCTACTGTAATAGCCATTGATGATTTAATAAAATCGGGTAAGATAGAATGAGTGATGTTGTGAACAAACGTGAGATTGAAGATTGTTTGCATTATCTTCAAAGTAGTGAAAAATTAACAAATGATGGCTCAGACGAAATAGAATTTAAGGTTTTAAGACAACTAAGATCAAAAGCACTGATTAATGGTTTGAGAAACCCCACAATTTATCACCCTGATCCAACATCAGATGATGAGGGATTCCCATTTGGAATTACATACGCTATACTGAAAGAAGCTGGTGGTGATACTAAATGGTTAAAATCACTTGTAGATAAAGTGAAACAATCATCACAATTGGTGCTTGAGGGAATGATAGCCGATTTAGAATTTCATTTAGAACGAATGGCTCAAGCTATTAATGCCCCTCATACAGAGTTTCCGTCTGAGATACCTTCATTCTTGGGCTGTTCAGTAAATTCTTGTACTAATAGTAAATTTTGGGTAAGACCATTACCACCAAATTGTACGAAAGAGATTCTTGAATGTAAAATTTGTATGGGTGAGATCGATCCACCCAAAAATATCTGCGATCCTCACGACCTCTGGAATTTGCCTGGAAATCCAATTCATAATGCCTGGCTTGACAGACGGTCAGAACATATAGTGGATATGCACCCTCAGGTTGCCTTATTCAGTATAAGTGGTGTTGCTGATGGTACTGATCTCGATATGCAAGTTATAGAAGAAAGTGGGCAAATAGAGTTAGTCGAAGAAGTGACTGCTAGTAAGGGAGCGTTTTGTTCTAGTGTGGTGGTCCAAAGTCTGGCATGGAATAATTTGCAGATTCTTCATGATATAGAAAAAAAAGAATTGAAAAAGGAAAAAAAACGAAGGGCTAAAGAAGAAAAGAAACAACATCTAAAGAACAAACAGCCAAGAACACCAAGAAGGGGTGATGGATATAGCAGACCAAAAAAAGTATATAGAACACCTGATGTAATAAACAAGCAAATTGAAAGTTTAGATGCAGTAGAGCAAGAACCTAAATTAAAAACTATCACAAGTACATCATACGAAAGACCTACCAGTATTATTAGAAATTTGAAATCTTTGCATAAAAAATGTATGATATGCAAAGTTAAACATTTTAGACAAGCGAATGGTGAACGATATTGTGAGGTGGCACATATTATTCCAAACTCGGTAAGCCAAAATAATAATTCTAATAATCTAATAGTTGTTTGTCCTACGTGTCATAAGAAATTTGACTTGGGTAAAATTTCATTGAGAATTGAATTATATGACAAACTTAGAGCTAATTTTCCAGGTAAAGATTTTACAATTCCACTTTGGTATGAGGGTAAGATAGAATGAGTGAGTTAATTGACGAAATTCCTACAAGGGATGAATTTATTGAGAGTTATAATTCAAAGTCATCAAAAGATCAGGCAAAAAACTCACTGGCCCACTTGGATTTATGGCTGGACAAGAAGGGAATCACAGAACTAGAATTTTTTGAGCAGATGAACCAGTCAAACTCTACTATTCGTGCCAGAGTATTAAATGAACAATCACAGTTTATGCTAAAAAATCGTAGGCGTGACAGAGTAAACCTGGTTAGACTTTCACCAAAGACTGTAATTTTGCTTAGGAATCATCTGTTAAGATGGTATGAGGAAAACAATATCACAATACCACAGACCAAAATCAGACGATTGGCAAAGTTAGGACCAGACTTTACAGAGTTAAAGCATACACCTACTGCACTTGACATCAATAACCTGGTAAAAAGACAAAAAAACCATGATCCAGCCACAATGTTTGTACTTTTATCATGCACTGGCATGAGAATTAACGAATTAAGGGAATTGCGTATTGGTCATATTGACCTTACAAATCGGACAATTAACATACCAGCACATCATACAAAAACACACACGCAGAGAATAACATTTTTCACACCAGAGGCTAGAACGTGGGTTAAAAGACACTTTGATACTAGGTGGTCTTGGGATTTGTGGGAAAAAGAGCCACGCATGAAAATAGACAAGGGCTTCAAAAGAGTAAGGCTCACAAGCCGAGTAAGTGGTGATGAATTTGATCATACTGAATACATGAATTTGCCACTTTTTGAATATTCATATAATAATTACAAGTGGCATTTTGACCAGGCTATGAAGGATATGGGCCATACTGAAAAGAATCATCTTGGTATGAAAAAAATGACAATACACAGACTAAGGGCATTTGCAAAACAACAATTGGCAAGTGCAGTTAATGACGACTTTGCTGAGATTATACTCGGTCATGTCAAAGGAAACAAGACCTATAATGTGGGTTCTAGCGATGCAGACATTAAAAGACTTAGGACCGAATATGACAAGGCAATACCATTGCTGACACTGGGGACAGACCCATGAAAATTAAAAAGTGGTCAAGTGAGGTTTCTACTAGAGTGTGGTGTAGGAATTGTGGGAGAAAGAGGATTGTAGGCTTGGCAAAATGCTATGGTTGTGGTCAAAACTCGTTTACCAAAAGCAAGGTATACTAAATGTTTGCTAACTGTGTAAAATTATTTACTAATAATCTTAAAGATACCGTATTGTATGGTATTAGTATGCCATGCTCAACATCATATTTGTGGTATAATTATCAAAATAAATTATCATTAGGATATGGAGGTGATAAAATGAATCAGACAGTAGGAAAAATTGCAGACATCAAGGACAGCGATTCCATATCGCTTGCAAAGATTGATGGCAAAGCTTTCACAATAGTCAATGTCGAACCATCGAACTATGAAGAAACGCCTGGCGTAAAGATTACGACAGCCGAAAAATTCAACATTGAAGGCGAGCAGAGATACAAGTTTCATACTACGAGAGTGGCAATTGTTAGAAAACTGCTTAACGACAAGGTGTTGGAACATCTCAACGCTGGTGGCACTTATTGTGTCAGGTGTTCAAAAAGAAAGAACCCAACACCAGGAAAACAAGACTATTACATTTTGGAGGATGTCGAATAATTGCATCCCCAATCCCTTTTTTTTAGTTATCCCCTAATCTGTGTAGTCGCAAGCTCTCACTCGCTTTCCTTCTCATTAAGCATGTGCAGGCAGTGTGGTCACAAACCAGCAATTGTCAACAAGGGGATAACATTTTGATTTACAAAAAGAAATTTCAAATACCAGCAGACAGAGTGTACCATCAACTGGCACTTGCAATGGTTGCGAGAGGTGAGCCATTTGAATGATGAAACTGCATTAAAAATAGTGGGTGAATTAAGCAATATTCGTAGAGAATTAAGAGCTATTCGTGAGGAATTGGCAAGGATTCGTGTAAAATAATGATGCAACAGACCAGTATTGATGCCTATCGAGAAATAAAGACCAAGCTTGGTCCTAGACAGCAAATCGTTTATGATCAGATGCAAGTGTCTGGCCCCTGCACTAATCAAAAGATGGCTGACTTGTTAGGGTGGCAAATAAACCAGATAACACCACGCATGAATGAATTGGTCAAGCTTGGATATGTCAAAAAGATGGGTGAAGAACCTGGAAAATATGGTAAAATGGCGATTGTTTGGGGTGTAATTCTTGGCTAGATTCATACGCAAAGACAAGAATGGGGATGTAAATATTGGCTCAGGGTTCTTTAAATTACACTTTGGTATATTGGGTGCAATAATTTTAACTTGTATTGTCACGCTTGGTGTCTTTTTGGTCTATGGAATACTATTTGGTGAGGGTGCAGTATGATGGTTGAGTTTTATGAAGTTAAAACCAAACAAAAGAGAGAGAGAGAACTAGCTAATAAAAAAAAGAGAGAGAGAGAGGGTGGCCATGACTTGAGTACCAAAATTAACAAAATACACACTGTTGTGACTGATTCACACCCAAATGGCGTGTCAAAGGGCCAATTATCGATAAGATCAGGCATTGGACACCCTACTATTTTGAAATTGCACCCAATAATACTCGAATTATGCCATGATATTATATATAATAATCAACAAAAAAAATATTTTTTAATTAATAATAATCATTCTCTCTCTCTTTCTGAGAAAGCTGAGCCAGTAGAAAAGAGAGAGAATTGTGATCCTTATGTGGTGTATTGACATGAAAAAAGACAAAATATCACTAGGTAAGGGCAAAGTCACACAAATTTGTGAGCATAATACCTACACAATGTACTATCAAACTTACATAGAGGGCGAACATAAGAATATCACAATCCCAAAAGATACCAGGTGGTGTCCTAACTGCAAGCGAGTTTATAAAACACAAATTAAGGCAGTCACATGAGATGCAGAATTTGTGACGAATCACATGACCATCCATCTGATGCAATGAAGGATGATCCAGTGTGTAGGTTCTGCAAGCCTTTTTTTGAGCTTTGGAATTGGTCCACAACTACAATCTCATACTACATCAGGTGGTATGTTTGAACCGAACAATCCTTCAAGGTGATGTACTTGAAAAGATCAAAGAGATACCTGGTAAATCAATAGATGTAGTAATTTCCAGTCCACCGTACTGGGGATTGCGTGATTATGGGGTAGAGGGCCAGTTAGGATTAGAGCCTGACTTTAACGACTATCTTAATACAATGCAGAAAATTATGGATGAGATAAAACACGTTCTAAAAGATACTGGCACTTGCTGGATTAATCTAGGTGATACATATAGTGGCTCAGGTAAGGGAGCTGGTTATAACGGTAATTCAAAAGAAGTGTGGCGTTTTGATAAAAAACCTGAGCTAAACGAAACCATTACACCAAAATCAAGGGTAGGAATACCTGAGAGGTTTTACATTAACTGCATTGACAATGGCTGGATAGCTCGCAATCACATAATATGGACCAAAAATAATTGTATGCCAAGCTCGGTCAAGGATAGATTCACAAACAAATGGGAATCAGTATTTTTCTTTGCCAAACAGCAGAAATACTACTTTGACCTGGATGCTGTACGAGAAAAATCACAGACAGATACAAAACCTTTCAATGTTCGTGTTAGAGATTCCGACACTCAAAGATTTTTGCAAGGGGCCACAAAGCAAGAAAAACTTAACCATAACAAAAAAGGCGAAATACATGAAAAATATAGAGATAGAAAATTGGCCAATGTAGGTGGTCAAGAACCTAATGGACTTACTAGAAATAAAATGTCAGGTAATTATTATCCAGATGGTCGTTCAGCAAACCATCCAAAAGGCAAAAATCCAGGTGATGTATTTTATGATAAATCAAAGCCATACGCAGTTATAGAACGTGAGGGCATAATATATTATAGAAATTTACCACCTCATAATGAAATAAGAGAGTATCTGATAGATGCTAGAAAAAAGATATGTATGACTATTGATGAATTGGAAGATATATTTGATAACTATACACCTCATCATTGGTTTGAAGTAAATGGTTCATACCCATCAACTGAGGACTGGAAAAAAGCTAAAAATGTTCTACAATTTGACGATAAGTTTGACCATCAAATGCTAACGGAATACCCCAAAGATGCTAGCAAGATTGATAATCCCAAAGGCAAAAATCCAGGTGATATTTTCCAAATTAATACCATACCCTTCAAATTCGCCCATTTTGCCACCTTCCCACCAGCTTTGCCAGAAAAGATACTCAAATGTGCTTGTCCAAAAGACGGTATTGTCCTTGATCCATTCTTTGGCTCAGGTACAGTCGGACTGGTCGCAGAGCAGTTGGGCCTAAACTGGATAGGAATAGAACTTAACAAAGAGTATATTGAGATCGCAAATAAAAGACTGGATAAATATCGTAATCACAGACTTGAGGTGTTTACCTGATGGACCTACCAAATAAAAAATACCAAATCATCTATGCTGATCCAGCTTGGGAATACAAAAGTGATCCAAACTCAAAGCCTGGGATTTGGGGATTGGCACAAAATCATTACAGTACAATGTCAGTTGATGAGATTAAAAAATTACCAATTGAAAAAATTGCACATGATAATTCCATGTTATTTTTATGGTGTACCTTTCCAAATTTACAAGAGGGTTTGGATGTTGTCAAGGCTTGGGGCTTTGAATATAAGACGGTGGCTTTTGTTTGGATAAAGCGAGATAAATCAACGTTTAGACCTAAAAAATATGGACTTGGATGGTACACAAGATCAAACGCTGAAATCGTTTTGCTTGGTAGAAAGGGAAAATTTGATCGACAATCTAGAAAAGTTCAACAAATCATAGACAGCCCAATAAGAGAACACTCAAAAAAACCTGACATTGTAAGGCAGAGAATTATACAGCTTTGTGGCGACTTGCCAAGAATAGAATTATTTGCAAGAACAAAAGTGCATGGCTGGGATGTCGTAGGTAATGATCCCAAATTGGATAACAAGCCACTTGAGGTGTTTACCTGATGAAAATAAAATACCAGTGCTATCGGTGTAACCTGATATTTAATGAGAGAAAAATAGCCATACTGCATGAAAAACTCACTGGTCATAATGTGCAAGCTTGTGCAAGCCTCAAAAAGTTAAAAGACACTAAGTAGTGGTACTAACATGGGTAAAAAGAAATTTCCAAGTTTTATAGAGGCTGACAAAAAAGGAATTTTCCCTGTTATTGCAAAAAAAAGAAATGAATTTTTTGTATTGACTAAAACAGGTGAATCTGATGGATATAGGAACATTAAAGATGCACAAAAACATCTTAAGGCATTCAAGAAACCTAGAGCAACAAAAAAGAAAACAAAAGGATTTTTTGACTGGTAATTGATAATGGAACTTTTCGGACTTTGTGCATCTGATTCTGTTTTACTGGCTTTGTCGCTTGCAATTGCCACGCCATTTTTAGGACTTGGATTTTTCCTTAGACCATATTTTACAAGAAAGGATGACAGCAACGGTGGGCAAAAAATCCAGGTATCAAAATGAGTGCATCAAATTATGTTGTTGTGACAGAATATTGGCTTATAGCGAGAGATAAAGAGGGCAGTGTCAGGTATAGAGGCCCATATTATTCAAAGCAAGCCATGTCAAGTGCAAGGGCCACACTGGAAAGCAAGGGGTATATGACCATTTTACAAAAACGTCAAGTTAAAAAAGCATCGTATTAGTATCAAATTAGTACAAACATGATTGAAATAATGCTTTTGGCATCGCTTTTTGGCTCACATACTGGTATAATTATACCAGATTCGTGTAATTCATGCCCTACTTATGACGAGATTAACCAGATATTCCCTGATAATATTGATCCAAAGCTAAGGGATATGGAGCATGGATGGAAATTTTACCTTATGAAGCCAGGTACGGAACAATACATCTGGCTTGATCCACCCATTAACGTGCAGAAAAAAATCAAACTAATCACGCTTGTGCCAGAGCTTAAACCGTTTGGTGGCTCTCAGTACATGGATGACGGTCACGTACAGTTTAAGCATACAAGATGGCACAGTCCAAGCTGTCATGATGTGGTCCTAGATATTGGCAATAAACAGTGGGGTGTGGACCACTGGTCTGCAAGACTTGGCGATACTATGTGGTTCATGCACAATGCTTGTGATCCAAACTATACCAGAATGAACACAGACCTGGACATCCATGTGTATGAGCCAGAGGACTTTTTGACACCGTTTGGCAAGGCACAAAAAGCTTTGCAAGAGGGATATGATGATATAATTGACAAGCTTGCAGATGCACTTGATTAATCCTTTTAATGTAGTATGAATATTGTATTTTATGCCTAGTTATGATAATGTTACTGGTGATACTTTTATGGGTATTAAGAAAAAAATAAAATATTGTTTAAAATGTGGCAAAAGAGTAAGGCATTCAAGAAACCTATCGCTTTGTGTTGATTGTGGTTATTACAAATTCATTGGACACCCTAAAAGGCGTAGATAAGTAGAGGTAATTAATCATGGCTAAAAAATGTCCAGCGTGTGGTAAGACAATGCAAAAAGAATGGAATAGAACATCAAGTCATGGCCCTGAATTATGGGGATGGTCGTGTAAAAATTGCAATACATTTGTAAATAAATCAACTGGACAAATTGATTGGAAATTGAGGTTTTAATCATGGCTAAAAAATGTCCTAAATGTGGTAGTAAGAACACAAGGCAAGTACATATTTTTGAGAGTGTAGATCAGTCAGCAAACAAGTGTCAAAAGTGTAATCATGTTTTTGGTGGCAAGGGGTTTTTGTGATTAATCATGGCTAAAAAATGTGCTACTTGTGGACATCCATCACATAATTACATTGGCACTGGTTGGTTTCCACAATGCAGTCGCCCAGGTTGTTTTTGCTTAGGCACACAAGCTATCCGAAGAAGTGTTAAAAACAAACGTGATTAATATGTCATCAGGCTGGTGTGAAAAATGTGGTCGGTTTTTATTTTGGAATGTAAGTGCTAGGTGCAGTGATGAGGGGAAAAACTGTATATCAAAATCTAAAAAGAAAAAACGAGGTAATTAATCATGGCTGGTTTTTTTGATGGAAATAAGAAAAACAAAAAATGTCCTAACTGTAAAAGTAATGTGACATTCGGTTATTTCTCAAAGGCTACTGGTAAAAGTCTTAACAGACATAAGTGCATGAATTGTGGTCATCGCTGGTAGGTTACTATAAACGCCTCTCATTTTTTGCAAATTTTTTCACACCACTCTAGGCAGTAATGTGACGATATTTTGGCACTTGTTAATATTATGTAATATTAACATGAAAAACATGACTAAATAGGGTAGGTAGTGGCCCAAAAATACCAAAGTCTGCATGATTTAACCTGGCTAGACCGTCACATTATAGGTATAATATTATTATATGTTCAAAAAAAAAATTTAGTAATACTTAATTAACAATTTCTTATTATTTTTAATAACAAATAAGGCTCTAACTACTAACTACTAACTATTTAATTACCACACACTCTCAGTTGTGATATGCCAATCAAACAAGCCACAGACTATGATATGCAGTTTGCCATTAACCTGACTGGCTACCAAACAGCCGTCAAAGCTAGTAATTGGATTGTGGCACAGCACTGGATTCATAATTGTAATTCATGTTTGACACCAGAAAATAGGATCAGTGATCTGCCAAAATTTGACATCACTGTACATTCATTTACAGATAAAAGTATGCTTAACGAGAGAGCCATGCTTTATTGTTTCAAGTATATGCCAGTAGTTGAGATGGCAATTGCAAACGAAAGGGCCACCTTGTTCATGTCATATAGGGCTGGTATGTAAGCGTGGGTACTACAATTAACCAGGTTTTAGGACCACAGAAAAGTGCATCCACGCAGGTTCAGACCACAGTATATTCCTGGAATGGCAAAAAATACCCGTTAAGGATTGATCATTCTGTGGCAAAGCTTTGCACCACAATCAAAAAAATGCAAGAAGGCGAAAAGCCAAGAGCTCAGTATATTTCGGTTTTACTTTGTGGTCAGTCTGGCTCAGGTAAATCGACACTGGCCCAAACAATGATACACCACATATCTTGCAAAAATAAAGAGCCTTATGTCATCAAGTGGTTCTCTGGCAAAGACCTGCATGAGCTTGATAACATAATTGACAAGCTTGAAAAGGGATTGTCATATATCATGGTTTTTGACGATGTATCGTTTATCATGGACTTTTTGCCCTCAAAGAGAAAAAAGGAACTAGCTGAAAAATTGACCAGAATACGTCATGACGTATCTGGCAAGGTTATCACATTTATGAATATCCACTATCAAAAGGCACTAATGCCTATGATGAGGGATGCAAATTTCAGAATACTTACAAGTATGTCAGACCAGGATTCACAAAACTGGAAAAATACCATAGGCTGGAAACATCGTTGGGCCATAGATAATTTCCAAAAGCAGTACGCATATCAGATGGCACATGGCTCATTTTTCATCAATAATGCTGGGTTAGATGGCAAGTCATATCATTATACCACTGACAAGCCATTCAGGGTGGCACTATGCAGTGAAATATCAGGCTTGCACCCTTTGGTGTTTCCAGCCACTACTTGTGCCAAATGCTCACCGACAAAGAGTGGCTATAAAAACATGAAACTCACTGGCGAGCAATTTTTCAAAAAGGCAACAAAAGGCTACAAGACCAGTGCAAGAACAGCTTTAAGATACTGGTATTATTCCACATACGGTGATGGCTCTGTATTGCCAAAAAATGGCAGACTTGCATACAAAAAGATTGAAAGTTTGGCAAAAGAGTATGTATTTGACAAGGATGAGCTTAAAAATTTGCTAGTTGACACACTCTCTAAAAAGTCATTAAGCACTAATGATACAGAAGATTAGCATGGCAACATTAGAAACTGGTGTATTTATCTTTATGATAGCATTTAGCTTTGGATTTATGATATGGGGATTTTTACGTTCTGCTGGTATGCTGACCTATATGCTCAGAATGGTATCGATTGTGATGTTTTTTGGTCTGGCTATGTTTATCGTATCTGGCTATGGCGTGGCAGAAACTACGACAATTACAAGCCAAACACTGGATTCATCAGATGCAGTGGTGTCACTATCCAGCACACATACAGAATTTTTGATACCAGAGGGTTCTGACGGTTCTTGGCTTGGATGGGTATTTTTGGGCTTTGGATTTATCAGTATGGGTTTGATTGTCAAGGATGTCTTTGAGGTGGCTAAACACTAATGCAAAAACTATTCCTGGAAATCTATTTGTTCTTACTTTGCATAAATGCTGGAATTATGATTGTAGAGGCGACACCTACTGGCACGCCTTTGGATATTCCACTAATCAGTCCTATGGATGCAAGTACGCAAGTAAATTCCATAGCCATGCCATCAATCTATAATACTGACTATTGTACTGTGGCTGGTGAAAAGGACTTTACGATTGGCAATGCGACTGACTGTGGCACTGCTGGTGGCACATGGACCATAGTGTCAGGCACATTAGAGCAAGACATCAACACAAACGTAGGTGATGATCATTGCGTGATAAATGGGGTGATTGACTGGACTGTGGCAAACCAGACAGATTGTACCACTGCATCTGGCACATGGGAAAGCGAACTTGATCCAGTCATTGATAATATCTTCTGGCCCTTTGCAGTATTCGAGTTATTCATAAATTTCCTTACTGGTGGCTTTATCTGGTCACTATTTGCAATATTTGGATTCCCAAGCATATTCGTGTGGGTTATGCAAACCGTAATCGGTATGCTACTGGTGGTAACTATAATATATTATTTCACTGGTCGATAAGAATCTAGAATCATTATAAGGCATTATTTACTACTTTTTTTATGGACTTTCAGCAAATACTTGGTATTGTTGTCATGGTCGTGGGAATTATCATAGCTTTGATAATCTTCAACGCATTTTCAGATGCACTTGATTGTACCACACTAACTGGCTACGATTCAAGTACTCCAGCAGATTCCACCGATCAGGCTAAAGCTTGTTTAGATACGAAGGCGAATGCTAACATTGTATTCGGTATCATACCAATCTTTATCATACTGGGATTAATCCCATTGATTCGTGGCACATTAACAAGAGGCATCTAAGAGATACCTTAACCCCCCCCTTTTTCTTTTTTTTATTAAAACCTTATAGTGTGTTATGTCATTTACAATTTAATGGCTGTAAACATTATCATACGGACCTTGATAGCTTTCTTTGCACTGGGTATCGTATTCATAATGTTTATGCCCATTGTTTACACTCTGGCTTTTGATCAGGCAATATGGGATGATATGCCTTTGGATGTTTTAGCTAATCGAGATAACTTGTATTCTGTATTCCTTTTAATCCCTATTTTTGGCATAGCTGGAATAGTGCTTTGGATGTATATGGCAAGTACACGCAGACAGCAAGATGAATTTGTATAATGAAAGTAATATTATTAGCACTATTGGTACTAGGACCAGCACTATTCATACCAAGCTTTGCACAGAGTGAACCCACAACAGGATTTGAAACTACCTATATAGGTTCAAATAATGAGTTATATGATTCGGATGGCAAAGAGATAATTTATCAAAAACTTTGGAATGTGTCGGAAACCAGTAATGTAATTCAAGTTGATATGGTAGATGGCAAAATGGTTTTTGATAAAATGACGGGAGCTGTTACAATCTTCAATAAAAATGAAATTAAGGTAAAATCTGATTCATTTGTTATAAGAGGCTCGCCAGTAAATACGGATAGTTGGTTTAATCTCTTAGTAAATAACGAGCCAGTAACTTACACCATACAAGAAACAGAACAATATGCTGTTATTACATTCACCAAAACAAATAACGAGGGAATTTTTAATCTAGAAACTAAGGTACACAATGAATTTTCAAAGACAACAGCATATTTTACAAATTATCAGTATGAGGATCATAAATTTGCATTTACTGAAACTGTTGAACTACCTGATAACAAAATTTCATTAAATGCAGAAGAAATTGATTTATCAGTTTATTCGGGGTTGTCATTTACAAGAGATGTATTGGAACAGAATATGGATATGATAATAAAAGCTGGTGAATTAGGATACCATTCTGGGATAGGCTTTGAATCACTTTGGCAAGTTAACATCCATGAAAATAATATGATCTCTTTGGATTATGCTAATGTTGGCGAATTGGTTACACCAATTGGCGAAACTATGGAATTAGATCCCACATGGGTTATGACTATTGGGGTTGTTGGTGTAACCAGTACAGCGAATAATCACTTTTATACACCTTATGGAAATGCTATTGATTCGTCAGGAAATGTTTGGGTAGTTGACGGTGGAATTAATAACAGAATACAAAAATTTGATTCATCAGGAACTTATCTATCTACAATAGGTACACCTGGGGTATCTGGCACGTCTAACAGCCATTTTAATTACCCCTATGGAATGGCATTGGATTCATCAGGAAATATCTATGTGGCTGACGAAAAAAATGACAGAGTACAGAAATTTAACTCATCAGGAACATATCTGCTTACTATTAGTGGCTTAAACAAACCAAAAGACGTGGCAGTTGATTCATCAAATAACGTATTTGTTACGGATACAAACAATCAGCAAGTATTAAAGTTTGATTCATCAGGAACCTTACTATCTACATTTGTGAGTGGGTATGGTACAGCTAATGGTCAGGTTATCAGTCCTTGGGGTATTGGTATAGATTCAAGTGATAATGTATATATCACGTCTTTGCAAAATGACAGAATACAAAAATTTAACTCATCAGGAACTTGGTTGATGACACTTGGAATAACTGGAAGTCCAGGATCTGCTAATAACCAATTTAATAATCCATATGGCGTGGATATTGATTCATCAGGAAATATCTATGTGGCTGATACTGGAAATAATAGGATTCAAAAACTTGATTCATCAGGGAATCATTTATGGACTATTGGTGGATCATACGGAACAAGTAATAACCAATTTAGCCAGCCCTCTTATGTAACAATAGACGGCATTGACATTTGGGTGTCTGATCAATGGAATTACAGAGTACAGAAATATGTAGATGCTACGGTGCCAAGTGCCATCACTAATCTAACAGCAATATTTAACAATCCTAATGTTGATCTTTCTTGGACAGCACCAAGTCATGGCGGAATTAGTATAACAGGTTACAAGATTGAACACTCAATTGATGATATAACATATAACACATTAATTGCAGATACAGGAAATACAAACACAACTTATTCTCATACAGCACCGACATTAGGCAGTACAAATTATTATAAGGTTTATGCCATCAATTCTTTAGGAACTGGTGCAACAAGTAACACAGCAAGTGCTTTGGCTGGCGTACCACCTGATCCACCTACAAGCCTCTCAAGCTCTATCCCAAACAATGCAACTGCACCACTAGACATAGTTTTGACTTGGACCTTGCCTGGAAACACTGGCACAGCATCGCTAAGTGACATTAAGATTGAGAGATCAACAAACAATACAACATGGACACCACTGACCACACTGTTTACTGGCTCAGGTTCATCAGTATCATTTACTGACCAAGTTGGCACACCTGGACAATATTATTATCGAGTTTATGCAGTCAGCCCACATGGTACCAGTACTGCATCAAATGATACAAACTCAATCACCAGTGATGTACCAGATGCACCAGTGCTTTCTGGCAGTGTGGTAAGTGACACACAGATTGACTTGTCATGGACCACGCCAAACTCATCCAGTGACTTGATTAATTACAGACTTACACAGAACGGTGTCGATATATTACAGCCAAGCGTGGGTACAAATTCACACTCTGTCACTGGTCTAACGCCAGGTGGCACTTATGATTTCATCGTGTATGCCAAAAATTATGCTGGGGATTCAGTCGGATCAAATACCATACAGCTTACGACACACATATCTGTAACTGGAACCTTTACGGCAACGGTAAACCAGATAGGTGCAACATTGGAAATTATCCCATCATTCACACTTACCAACGGAACACCAGTGCCAACATTTTCAAATGTGTATGTTTATGAAAATAACGTACTGATACAGACAGAGCCGTATGGTACATTTTATTATCACTTGGAAGATGGCAACGCACACACACTTGAGCTAAGGATTAATGATCCAAACCACTGGAACACGCCATCATTCACACACTCATTCACAGCAACGTCAACGTATGAACCAAACTGGGATTCAAATAATGTAAGCCATGACATCACAAGGGCCAACAATCTTTTCAATATAATAGTAAACTGGGATACAACAATACCATTTGACATGACTTGTGAGTACAAGACCAGCACGCAGGCAATTGACAAGACTGCTGGAATTTCATCAACTGGCACTGGTTTGTGGGCTTTCCAAGACAGTGGCGTGGCAATAAATGATGGCACTCATGTTTATGGCGAATGTACCAGCAACAATCAAACCGTACTGACTTTCACAAGTTATGGTCCTAACTTGATACTTGCTGGTGCTGGATTGTTAAACCAGCACAGTGGTGACTTTTTGGGCGTGCCAGCAGTGATGATATTCATAATCGCTGTGGCT
>VTLG01009908.1_pt1 | contig 16111 bp, 20 predicted proteins | sample 4694571 | NCBI WGS metagenome assembly VTLG01 (sample SAMN12604809, study PRJNA352737) | marine metagenome | biome: ENVO:00000447; feature: ENVO:00000209|ENVO:00000569|ENVO:01000036; material: ENVO:00002151; isolation source: viral sequences binned using virsorter ...
ACTAGGTTCTGGTTTAGGTTTGCTTGCAGCTTGACGCTTGGAGCTTGAAGCTTGACGCTTCATCTCTTCAAATTCTTTCAGCCATTGAGGCGTTAAAAAGTTTTTAATTCTTGTCATGTTAGTGTTTACCGTATGCAACATTCTTAACAGATCTGTCCCAGCATGCACGGCATTCTTTGCATTGATTGCCCTGCTCTGCAGCCGGGCAGCTCTTGCCAGCTGTCACCACAGTACTGGTCCATGGCCAGTGCTTCACGGGCCCCTGGTCTATCATATGGGAAGAGATTCTAATAATTAAATTTTTAGGGACGACGTCCGGGTCCATGAGCTTCAAAAATTTTACTTCACGTGTTGGCATCCAGTGCCTGGTCTCTGGCGTCCTGTTGCATACTTCGAATATGTTCTTGAGATGCTCAGGGCTCTGGATGTCTCCTGAGTCGTGCCACCTGAACCAGGGCTGGCCTTTAACCAGTGTTACCATGGCGTCTACCCAGCGCGGGTCCTGCAGCGCTGTCAGTCTTCGGTCCATTGCTTTACGTACATTCGGGAATCTATATCTACCCTTCATGGCGTAACAGCCTGCGCAAACAGATCCTTTAACAGCTTGCAGCTTGAGGCCAGTTATACAGTTCCACGCTGGCAGGTTGATCGATGGTCCAGGCATCTTGTTGGGTGCACTCAGTCCACCGGTTATTTTTCTAGCTTCTTTTTTCAGCATGTTTTATTACTATCTTTTTAGCGTCCGTTACTGGGAGCTTGCCGCCTGCAGCTTCACACGCTTTCAGCATTTTTTCTAAAATTTCAATTTTAGTTTTTTTGCTTGTTTTTTTATTTAAGAACTTTTCTATTTTCATAATTTCTCCTTTATAATCCTACTATAGCTTGAAGCTTGAGGCTTGTCAAGCTTGGCGCTTGAAGCTTGTAGCTTTTTCCTTCTGTTAATTAGAATCATTCTAATCTGCCGCTTGCAGCTTTTTGCTTGAAGCTTGTAGCCGTTGGCCAGGAGCCATGCTGCGTGAAGCTGTAATATATTAATTCCATAACTTTCTAATTGTCTACTCATACTTGCCGCTTGAGGCTTGGCGCTTGCGGCTTATTTCTTTTAGAAACTTTTCACAGCTACGCACGTAAGCGGGACTCAAGTCCCGCTTATCATGGATGAAATAATTTAATAAATTACTATGTTTGGATCTAATTCGTTTTTTTGGCACTTCCACCTTGTATCATTACATTGTCACCATCAAACCCTGCACCCTTTAACATGTCTCCAATTTTAGAGATCATCTTAACTTCAGCGTGTTTCTCGTGTTTGTCTTTGTACTTAATATATTCTTTGTTCATGACCACAGGCTCAAATTTAGTATAATAACAAAAACGACCACTATCGTAGCCATCTTTAGTTTTATACATTTTTTGAGTTGATATGTGCCATCTATTATCTTTAAAGATATAAATATATTCTATAAATACATCTCCTTTCATATCGTCCATATACATCCACTCATCTCTGAATGTTCTGGCTGGATCTTGTTTTCTATTCCAGTCTCTAGAATAAAAACTACATTCATCCAGAGTATCGCCCAGGTAGCTGGCATCTCCATATTTAAAAAGCTCTTCAGCTAATTGCCTATTGGTGTAATTGTCCACCAGGCATTTTCCAACACCATAAGGATATCCATCACTATGAACATATATAACTTTTACTTTTTTTGTCTTTGGATCTTCTATTGCTATATTACTTCTAGTACTCATTTTTTCCTTTCTGTTTTTTCTTATCCTATATTATCATTTACTCATTGTCAAGCTTGCTGCTTGAAGCTTGAAGCTTTAGGTGATCAGTGATCAGATCTCTTCACAGCCGGGCTTATCTAGAATCCACTGGCCACTAATAGATCTTGTCAGGAACTTGTCCACTAAGATCACTGATCCCAGGTCCAATCTGCGCTACTCAACGGAGCCTGCGCCTGTGTACACCAGTTGATTAGACCAGGGATCAGTTGTTGTGCTATGCAGGCGGGCACACTCATTCCGGCTTTGTGGCCATGTCGCATCTGTCCATTGCAACCTGAATTATAGTGGGTTAAATCCCACAGCTACAACATCTGATCCCAGACCCTACGTTGCAGTAGTTACTACAAGCTTAGCATACACAGCAGGGTCAGGGATCAGTTCTGGTTGTTGGCTCATGTAGTAAACTACCTAGTGCTTACACAACCAGAAGTTGTCCCAACTATTTAATACTCATAAATGGTTTAAATAATTAATATCCAACATAATGCTTGACAGAATAAATGTCAAGTGATAAATTAAAAATAATTATGAAAGGAGTAATATATGAGTAGAATAAGACTGAACCAAGAGTACAGAAATAAAATCGCAAATCGTATGCGAGTACACTTGGAACAAGAACCAACACAAGAAAAAACAAAGTATGATGAACTCAAAGCAGATCAAATTGAGTTGAATGACAATGCTTGGAATTTAGCTGAAACTATTGTCAGAAAACATTATACACCTGAAGATGTCAAAATGGCATATCATCTTGAAAATAAATTTGAGAATGTAAATACTATTGCTAAAGACAGTTGTTTTCATTTTCATTATTTAGGACAGGTAGAAGATAGAGATTATGACAATAAACCTATAATGAAAGAAGATACTATTGAAGAACATTTTGACTTTCGTTTAGGTGGTGCTTTCGGTGGTAATAATAGTGATAGTTTTTCTAAAGATGAAAGTTATGGATATGCTTTGTATCGTGATGAACTTAAAGCACAAGATAATTGCAACCCAGATATTTTGATTGAACAAGAGGGCAAAGAGAGCAACCCACATTTAACAAAATATACAGACGCAAATAATAAATATCTTGGTAGTGATGATACTGGTTATGGCAAAGAGTGGAATGAAAAATATCAATTAGATTTAATTGGTAGAGAGTATTGTCGTGATCGTTCTATTGCTTGTAATGAACAACAATTTCTTATGCTTAAACAATGGAAACAAGCCAAAGCACAATTTGTTATGGCACATAGAAATTGGATTAAATCTATTTTAGACCAAATGAAAGAAATTAAAATTGGTCTAAAAGGTTATAAGTATCTTGACGAGGCGATTGAGTTATGTACTGAACTTGGATTAAATGTCCAAGAGGCAGAAATAATCAGAACTAATAGCACTGGACTTGTAATCTATAATCCTAAAAATCTAGCTGATAGAATAAAAGGAATGAAGAATAAAAACACAAGTAGAGAGGATAAGATTAAAGCTAGGTTGTTGTATGAAAAACAACAACAAAATAGTTTAAATTAACTATTGACGTGGCTATCCTATTTATGGTAGGATAGCCATAATTAACAGAAAGGCAGAAATGACAAAACAAATAAAATACTTTTCATGGTTTATGAAATCACGTAATAAGTTTGCCATGTGTAGAGGAGTTGATGAACATAATAATTTTAAATCAAGACAATGGACAGATTTAAAAGGAAACCCTTGCTATAATTTTTGGGATATTGACGCAGAACACCCAAGAACTGCTGTTAATTATAGTGTGAGGAAAGCATGAGTTATAACTGGTGTCATGGTCCTGAGTGTCATACTCAACATACACAATCAAGAGTAAGAGGAAGTGGCGATAATAAAGTTCTAAGAACTAGAAAGATTGCATTAAATAGTGAATGGATTAGAAATAGTATTTATGCTTATTTTTGTAATCAAAGATGTTTGCATGATTATTTAAATAAACACGTGCAAGCTATCGTAGCCATTGCACCAAGGACCAAGGCACTTGAAACATCAATTAAGATTGAAAAAGAAAAATATGAGAGTTATAGATATCAACATAATGGCAATGACTATGTAAGAACACCATATCAAGCAACAAGAACTACAATCAAACCAGTTGACAATGCTTGATCTATCCTATATGATCAAGGACATGGAAACACAGAAAGATAATAGAACAGAAGAAAGAAGAAACAGATTTAATGGCGAGTCTGTTATGCTAACTAAACAAGAGGCAAGCAAGCACGATGCAATCTTTATGTGTGAACTAATGGCAACACTAGAAGATAAGACATTAGGCACAGGTGCAAGCAAGCATTGGGCTACAATGCGTAAGCATTTGGATTGGTTTATGAAACACAATGCCAAAGCTTACATGGTCTTACTAGACTAATCATCAACCAACAGCATGGGCGAGTGATCGCCCCTGCTTCCCCCCTTAATAGAGATACTAAACCCAATTCCAAAAAACTTCGAATAAAAAAGGTTGATCCCCTTTAAAATAAAAAGGGGTCCCACTACTCTGGGTTGAATTGCTTGATTTAGACAGTCAATGGTGGTAAAAACTTATTCAACATCCTATAAAGGTGCGAAAAATTTTTTAAAAATTTTGTATGAATTTAGATAGTATAGATATAAATAAGCTTCCTTCAGACGTTCGTAAACAATTCCTGCAACTTCGCGTGATGTATGCAGAGAAAAAAATTCAAAATAAAGCGAAAGAAGATTTTTTATCCTTTGTTAAGTGTGTTTGGCCCGAGTTCATTGAAGGCGCGCACCATAGACACATAGCAAAAAAATTTAATGACCTTGCAACAGGGAAAATTACTCGTTTAATTGTTAACATGCCACCAAGACATACTAAGTCGGAGTTTGCCTCATACTTACTTCCGGCTTGGATGGTGGGCCGTAATCCAAAATTAAAGATCATTCAAGCAACTCACACTGGAGAACTAGCAATTAGGTTTGGTCGTAAAGCAAAAAATTTAATTGATAGTGAAGAATACGGTAAAATTTTTAAAACTAGACTACAAGAAGATAGTCAAGCTGCTGGAAGATGGGAAACTGCACAAGGTGGAGAGTATTTTGCTGCTGGTGTTGGTGGAGCTATCACTGGAAGAGGTGCTGATTTATTAATTATTGACGATCCTCACTCTGAGCAAGATGCATTATCTCCAACTGCTATGGAAAATGCGTATGAGTGGTACACTTCAGGTCCACGTCAACGTCTTCAACCAGGTGGAAAAATTATTTTAGTAATGACACGTTGGTCAAAAAAGGATTTGACTGGAATTTTACTAAAAAATCAAAAAGAAATAAAAGGCGATCAATGGGAAGTGGTCGAATTTCCGGCAATCATGGACCACGGAACAAAAAAAGAGTCCGTTTGGCCTGAATATTGGAAAATAGATGAATTAGAAAAGGTTCAAGCAACATTACCTGTCGGAAAATGGAACGCTCAGTGGATGCAAAACCCAACTTCTGAAGAAGGAGCCATAATTAAGCGAGAATGGTGGCGAAAATGGGAACATGATGAACCTCCGAACTTACATTACGTAATTCAATCGTATGATACTGCCTATTTGAAAAAAGAAACGGCCGATTTTAGTGCAATTACCACTTGGGGCGTTTTTTATCCAAATGAGGACTCTCCTGCTAATTTAATTTTAGTAGATGCCATCAAAGGAAGGTATGAATTCCCGGAATTAAGACGTATTGCACTGGATCAGTATAAATATTGGAATCCTGAGTCTGTTATCATCGAAGCAAAAGCAGCTGGACTGCCTTTGACCTATGAACTTCGTCAAATGGATATTCCAGTTCAGAACTTTACACCGAGCAAAGGAAATGATAAACATGTACGAGTAAATACATGCGCTCCGCTTTTTGAATCTGGCATGATTTGGGCGCCTGACCAGAAATTCGCGGAGGAAGTTATAGAAGAATGTGCAGCATTCCCGCATGGTGATCATGACGACTTAGTTGACTCTATGACTCAAGCTGTTATGCGCTTTAGACAAGGTGGATTTTTAAGACACCCAGAAGATTATGTATTAGAAAAACAAGCGCCTAGGAAGTTTGTGTATTATTAATTATGGCAGGAATATTTTCACTTAGAAATTGGGTTATGAAACAACTCATGGAAACCGATAAATCCGGAATCATGAAAATACCTCCTAAAGGTAAAATTGATTTTGGTGAAATGCTTTTAAGAGAACAATTATTTAACAAAGGCATTGATCCAAGAATGATTAAAAACGAAAAACAATTAGACAATATTATAAACACTCCGGCAGTTCCAAAAAGTGAAAGAGCTAAACCTAAAAAACCTGGTGAAGTTATTGAAGTAGACTTTGGAAACTTCCCAGAGAAAAAAGCAGGTGGTGGTAGAACCGGTTTAAGTTATTTACTTGCAGAAGATACAAATGAAAGAATGCCTATGTGGATGGGTGGTGGTCTTGGAGCAGGAAAAGGCTTATTAAAAGAAATGTTAAAATATTTTTCAAAAGGATCTAAACATGGAAAAAGCCCTACAGAAATGTTAAAGTTAGTAAATCCTAAACAATTCAATGAAATGTTAGATAGACCAGAAGGTATACCTACATTGGCCAAAGAAATGATTGAAGGCTATACTGAAACACTAAAGAAAGATAGAGCTCTTACAATAGACGAAATTATTTCCTCAGCTAAAAATATAAAAAAAGCGGAGGATGCTATTACATCACATAAACAATGGATGATAAAGGATATGGTTAAAAAAGGTATTGATAAAGAAACCGCTGAAATGTTTTCAGAAGGATTATCAAAATCAATGGCAAAAGTTGGACCACAGGATGCTCCAAAAATAACAGAACAAGGACTTTTAGAATTAGAAAATATTTATAAAAATTTAATTACAAAAGATAGACCATTAAATGCAGAAGGTGGCCGTATTCCTTTTAAACTTGGTGGAATAGATAAAATGCGAAGATTATTTTTACAAATGGTGGGAGCAGGAGCTGCAACGGCAGGCGCTGCGAAATCTGGATTATTTGGTTTATTAAAAGGTGGGGGTAAAAAACAAGTTGCAAAAGAATTAACACAAGTTCCAATTAAAAATATTGAAGGCATGCCAGCGTGGTTCAAGCCCCTTGTAAATAAAGTTATTAAAGAAGGTAAAGAAGTTGACTCAGGAGCAGAAAGAGTCATTGTTCATAAAACTAAACTCCCTAATTCAAAAACAGATGTTTATGTAACACAGGAATTAGATACTGGAAATGTGGTTGCTGATATTGGAATAGATAAACATGGTTTTGCAGATGGTAAATTTGGTCAACCAGTTAGATTAGAATATAAAGCGGCTGAAGAAATAGAACCAATATTACCACAGCATATGGACCCTAAAGATCCAAAGGGTTTTTGGAAACCACATAAAGCTCAAAAAACCAAAGAAGAGTTCTGGGTTGAAGAAGCAGAATTTACTGGAGGACATCCAGAGAATATAAAATTTGAAGAATCATCTTTTAATAAATTTGGTGAACATCAATCTGATTTTAGAGAAGTAGAAGAATTTGCAATTGGGAAAAATACAATTAAAGGTCAAATAGGTGGAAAATCAAGTTTACAAAAACAAGGTGAAGATCTTGCTGATCATTTTTCAAACTATCCAGAACCAGATGATTTTGCATCCGGTGGCGTTGCCAGAATGTTAGGAGAATAATGAATCTTAAAGAATTAATTAAATTCGGATTAGAGAACAGCAGTGATCCGGTAATCAAGAACCCTATTTTAAGACAGGCCCTTGAACCACGGTCCATGGACCTTGCAGATGGTGGACGGATCGGGTTTAGTGAAAAACCTGGTGCTGTTACTGCCAATGTTATTCGTCAAAAAGAAGCTATTAAAAATTTAAATGATAAATGGACAGATGTAAAAGTAAAAGAAGCAGCAGAAATTTTATATCCTGATCAAGATATAAATAAAATTTTAAGGGATGCTCAAAAGAGACGTAAGATTAATAAGCATTTAACTGATTATGGAGAAGGATTACCAGAAGAAAAAGCTCGAAAAAAAGGTAGAATTAAAAGAGATATAACTTTAAATCTTGTAAATAAAGATAAGACTGTAAACATAGACGCTGTTAGAGAGAATTTAATCAAGAATAAAAAGAAAGTTACCATGGTCAATAATCAATTCATTTTTGCTGATGAGAAATTACAGCAAGAATTTCTTGATGATATGATTTTAAGATACAAGTATCCTAAAACTAGTACTGCAGCTAAGAACGCTGGAGTTAAAAGTAATGCACAAATTTTTGAAACTTATTTTAAAGGAACTTATTCAGAAAAAGGTGTTCATGATTTAATTAATCGTTTTAAAAAAACATTGGGAGAAACTTTTAGTAAACTTCCTCCTAGTGAAAGAGATGCACATAAACTAAGAAGAGAAGCAAAATTATTAATATCTCAGGCAGGCAAAAGAATTTCTGGACTGGATGAGTTTCCTTCTCACCATTTATTTCCAATAGGTGATGAGTTTGCGCATGGAACTCAAGATTTTACAATTATTGATAAGCAAATGAATAGCCAATTATCTGGCCCTAATAAACAATTAGTAGCATTAACAGAACAAAGAAGTGATTTAATAAATGATGTAAACATTGGAAAGATTAATCCTAAAGAATTTGATATAGAGATGGATAAACTAGATACGAAAGCTCAGAAAATTATTGATGGTCATTATAAAAACTTTCCAAACCATGATGGATTATTAAACTGGAGAAAAGCATCTTCTGTTTTAGATGATCAAGGAAGATTTATGGATATTCAATCCACAGGAACAATTGGTGGTGATTATTCTAAATGGTCTGTTACTGATATTAACAAAAAAATTGGAGATTTAAGCAAAACAGAATTAGCAACTTTTAGAGGTGATATAAAAAACATTGCCGAAAAAAAACAGAAAAAAACAAAAGCAAACATTCTAAATGGGTTTTGTGGAAGTAAGAGAAAGAAATTTGCAACAGCTGGAGTTGTTGATGGATTGGTTTGTTCAATGGAAGAGATTCAAGAAAATATAAAAAAACAAACTAATCAAGCAATGAAAGCTACTAAGGATGGAAAAATACCTAAACAATTTGGTAAGCTTAAAGGTTTAGCTAAATTTTTTGGTTGGATAGATGCACCAATTGAATTTATGTTTGCTGCTCCACATTTAATTGCAGGAGATATTGAAGGTGCTAAGAGAGCAACGACCGCAGGTATATTTGGTTGGGGTGAAGTTGATTTAGATAAAATTTCGGATAAAGAAGCTCAGAGATATTTAAAACATACTAAAGCTATGAATAATTATTTTGATAATTATGGAACAGCTATAACAACAGAAAAAGCATTAGAAAACTTGACACCTGGAACCGGTGCACATGACTTAATGAATAATCAATTTGAAACAGCTAAAGCAAATATGGATAAAATTCAGGAAGATTATCAAAGTTATGGTTATACTTATCAAGAAGGAGATACTCCTCTACAAGGTAAAGTTGCTACACAAAAATATATTAGAGATAAGGTAAAATCTGATTTTGAAAAGAAAATTGATAAACAAGCTACTACAGAAGCTTTTAAAGATGCAGATCAAGAACTTTTAAAAGAACAATTAAGAGATTTAGGAGGTCGTCCTGAAAAAGTAACTCCAATTACAGATTTAGAATCTTACATGAGAAATAAAGGTGAAGAAATGGCTGGAAATACAAATTTATTTTTTAATGTTAAACCCTACGTATTAGAAGAAGCAGAAGCATTAGGTGTTGGAGATATATTCGATGATTATGCTTTAGGAGCTGGAGTAGAAGGATATGGAAGAAAATCTTTGCAAGATGCTTATTCTGAAATACCTATAGAATACGCTAACCAATTAGCTGCTTTAGAAAAGAAACAATTAGAAGAAGGTTTATTAGAAAAAAGGTTAACTGGATTTGCAGGCGGTGGTATAGCTGGAATCAGAAGACCTAATGCAATTCCACCTGAATCAGGGCCTAATCCACAAGGGTTGCCTTCAATGTATAATCGTGTTAAAAGAATATAGGAGTATAAATGGCAGATATTGATAAAACGCTCCCTAATATTATTTTGAATGACCCAAAGTCGGATACGACTCAAGTCGATATTACGGAAGAGATAAAAGAAAAAGGACCGGTTGAAATTACGGAAGATGAAACTGGTGCTACAATTGATTTTGATCCAAATGCAATGCCTCTACCAGAAGAAGGCGATCACTTTGCAAATTTAAACGATTTATTACCAGAAGACATTACTGATCCAATCGCTAATAGATTAGAAGCAGATTACAGAGAGTATAAAGCTTCTCGTTCAGATTGGGAAAGAGCTTACACTGTGGGCTTAGATCTTTTAGGATTTAAATATGAAAATAGAACTGAACCTTTCCAAGGTGCATCTGGTGCAACACACCCAGTTTTAGCAGAAGCTGTAACACAGTTTCAAGCTTTAGCTTATAAAGAATTATTACCAGCTGATGGACCTGTAAGAACTCAAGTAATGGGAGCAAGTAATCCGATGAAAGAACAACAGTCTCAGCGTGTTAAAGATTTCATGAACTATCAACTCATGGATCAAATGAAAGAATATGAACCAGAGTTTGATCAAATGTTATTTTATTTACCTCTTGCAGGTTCTACATTTAAAAAAGTTTATTATGATGATTTGTTAGGTAGAGCAGTTTCTAAATTTGTTCCAGCTGATGATTTAATCGTGCCATACACAGCAACATCTTTACAAGATGCAACTTCTGTTTGTCATGTAATTAAAATGTCAGAAAATGATTTACGTAAACAACAAGTTAATAATTTTTATTCTGATATAGAATTACATAAACCTCAAGACGTAGTTACAAATGAAGTAAAGAAAAAAGAATTAGAATTAGAAGGTTTAACTAAATCCCAAAGAGTTGAACCATTATACACATTACTAGAATTCCACGTCGACCTTGATTTAGAAGGTTTCGAAGATGTTGGTGCCGATGGCGAACCAACAGGAATAAAATTACCTTACATCGTTACAATCGAGCAAGGTAGTCGGAAGGTTCTTTCAATTAGAAGGAACTTCGCGCCCAATGATCCAAAGAAAAATAAAATCCAATATTTTGTCCACTTCAAATTTCTGCCAGGACTAGGATTTTATGGCCTTGGACTCATTCATATGATTGGCGGATTGAGCCGTACTGCAACTGCGGCTCTCCGTCAGTTATTAGACGCGGGAACATTATCAAATCTTCCGGCAGGATTTAAACAAAGAGGTGTCAGAGTAAAAGATGATGCTGCAAACATACAACCAGGTGAATTTAAAGATGTAGATACACCAGGAGGAAACTTAAAGGATGCATTTGTATTCTTACCTTATAAGGAACCTTCTGCTACATTATTGCAATTGATGGGAATTGTCGTTCAAGCAGGACAAAGATTCGCGTCGATTGCTGACATGCAGGTCGGTGACGGGAACCAATCAGCAGCTGTTGGTACGACTGTAGCCCTATTAGAGCGTGGCTCACGGGTAATGTCAGCAATCCATAAAAGACTGTATGTATCTTTAAAACAAGAATTTAAATTACTTTCTAATATCTTTAAAACTTATTTGCCTCCTGAATATCCGTATGATGTAGTAGGTGGACAAAGAAATATTAAAGTTCAAGATTTTGATGACAGAGTAGATATTCTACCTGTTGCCGATCCAAATATATTTTCAATGTCACAAAGAATTTCATTAGCACAATCTGAATTACAATTAGCAATGTCTAATCCACAAATGCACAATTTATATATGTGTTATAGAAAAATGTATGAAGCATTAGGTGTAAAGGATATTGATAGAATATTACCACCACCTCCACCGAATCAACCAAAAGATCCAGCGATCGAACATATTGATGCAATGGCTATGAAACCTTTCCAAGCGTTTCCAGGTCAGGATCATAGAGCACACATAACTGCTCACTTAAATTTTATGGCTAGTAACTTTGTTAGAAACAATCCTAGCATTACTGCAGCTTTAGAAAAAAATATTATGGAGCACATATCATTGATGGCACAAGAACAGGTACAATTGGAATTTGCACAAGAGTTTCAAATGTTACCACAAATGCAACAAGCAGCTGTACAAAACCCACAAGTACAACAACAGCTTCAACAAATCTCTCAGAAAATAGAAGCTAGAAAAGCTGTATTGATTGCAGATATGACTGAAGAATTTTTAAAAGAAGAAAAAACAATTACATCTCAATTTGATCATGATCCATTACTTAAATTAAAACAAAGAGAAGTAGATTTAAAAGCAATGGAGAGTGAACGTAAACAACAAGAAACAGATGCTAGAATTAATTTAGATAAAGCTAAGATGGTTCAAAATAGAGATATCACTGATGATAAACTAGAACAGAACGAAGATTTAGCTAATTTAAGAGCAGATACAGCGATTCAAAAATCATTAATATCTGCGGACGTTAAACTGACTTCAGATAAAATGAAGGCTAAAGATGTTAGAACCTTGAAAGGTCCTAAATCTTAGTATATACAAACCCTAGGAGAAAATATGGCAAAAGAAGGCAAAGGATACAATCAGTCGATGTTTACTAACAAAGATGGATATCTTAAAGGCGGAGTTGAAATTTCTATTCCACCGCAGAATTTAATAAGAGATCCAAGAGCTAAATCTAGTATTAGAGGATCAAGTGCTCGAATCCCAACTGGAGATACAGTTGATGTTAGAGGAACGAAGGCTTTTAGAAAAGAAAAGAAGCCAGCTAAAGCAACTTGGTATTAATTTATGGCTTGGTTCAGCTTAGCTAAAATAGCATTACAAGCTGGTGGTAAAATTTACGCTAACAGACAAAAGGCAAAAGTTGCCATGTCTGATGCACAACTTTTACATGCCGAGCGACAAGCGCGTGGCGAGGAAGCTTACCAAGGCAAACTTTTAGAGGCCCGTCAATCAGACTACAAGGACGAATTCGTCCTCGTGATTATTTCGGCGCCAATAATTGTGTTAATGTGGGCAGTCCTGAGTGACGATCCGACAGCCATGGAGAAGGTAAAACTCTTTTTTGAGTATTTCCAGTCGTTGCCGTCATGGTTCACAAATTTGTGGATTTTGGTCGTTGCGAGCATTTTTGGGATAAAGGGAACTCAGATCTTCAGGAATGGTAAAAAATAAGGTGGACACTAAATAATAAAAATAATATAAATAACTAAGGAGAAAATATGAGAAATGATTTTGGAACAAGACCCTACAAATCTAGATTCGGTGGCAGAAAAGCTATGAAGAAAGGCAAGTCTGCTAAGAAACAAGGCTACAAAGATAGAGAAGATGAATCTCTAGGTATGAGAACTGGAAAAGAATCCACTAAGAAACAATCTATGAAAGATCGTAGAGATGAGTCTTATGGAAAATGGGGCAAAAGAAAATCTGGTAAAATTAATAAGTAGGTAGTTATGAGTATATTGGGAGCAGCCAAAAGAGGCTTTGGAAAAGCTTATAAAGCTTATAAACAGAAAAAAATTGCACGTGGTGAATCTACGCGTGAAGAACGTATTAAATACGGTGGAAGAAGTCCTGACTTTAAAGTTAAAAAAACTACAAAAAGTTTGAAAGAAAGTAAAGAAGCAGGCAAAAGTCATTTTTATTTAAAAAATATTGATGAAATAGATAAACATAAAAAAGCTATTAAAAAAGGTGAAGAAGCTAAGAAAAAAATTCAACATATGAAAGATACTAAAAGAGCTTTTTCAATTGGAAAATATGATGCTCCATCTGATCCTAGAAAAGGTGCTAGGGATTGGGACAAGTAATGAGAAGTTTTAGATCACCAAACTCTGGACAAACATCTTTATCTTTACAGCATTCAACAAGTCCAGCATCTGCTTACAAACCACCAGCAGGACATAATGCGGATGGTTATACAAATGGTGGTGATAGAGTTAATTTTGCTAAAGGTGGAAGAGCTAAAAAGAACTGGATACAATCAGTAAATAAATCAATTAAAAAACGTGGAACTAAAGGAAAGTGTACACCTATTACAAAAAAAGGTTGCACTGGAAGAGCAAAAGCGTTAGCAAAGACGTTTAAGAAAATGGCTAAGAAAAGGAAAGGTTAATTATGGCAATTAGAGTAAAGCACCCAAAAGATCCAAGACCTAAAGGAAGTATTAGAGGAAGAACAGATACAAAACCACACCTCTTAGATAAAGCACAAGTTGAGCTTGGAAAGAAAAGAATTAGAGATGGTAAAGAAATTAAAAACAGACGTACACAGCCAGACCTGGAAAAAAGAAAAAAAGCAATGCAAAAATTTCAATTGGGTAAAGGATATAACATAGGTGGAAGAGCAAACTTACTAGAAGAAATGGGTCGTATCGATGCAAGAAGACACCCTGATGCAGCAGACAGAGCTGAGAAAAGAAGAGTTATTGGAGAATTAAACAGAGGTTATAAATCTGGTGGTGCAGTCCTTAAAGGCAAAAAAGTAGGCTGTCAAATTAAGTAATGGAAATTTTAAAGAAAATATGGAACTTCCTAGTGGGAAGTAAAAAAGAAACAATGGATCCTATTGAAGAAAAGGATGAACCTGTTATTGTGGAAGAAGTGAAAGAAGTAGTTCAACACTGCGAGTCTCACATGAGATTTAGAAAGAATTGCCCTGACTGTTTAAGAGCAGTTGGTGTGATGTAATATGGCTGATTTAGAAAACGTAATTTATAAATTAAGAAGAGCGTTGGACGCTAGAATTAGATCATTGGCAATTTCTGTAACGTCCGGAGGGGTTGACAACATGGAGACTTACAAGTATATTATAGGACAAATTAACGCCCTAGAGGCAACGAAACAGGAACTCTCTAACCTGCTAGACGATAAGGAGCAAAATGAAAACAGAGGCACAGTCATCAACATCAACGGCGCCAAGCCAAACAATCCTAACCCCAAATAAAGAATTAGTTGGATTAAAAAAATCCAAACCAAAAAAAGAAGTTACCAACGAAAAAGATAAACTTCCACAACCAACAGGTTGGAGAATGTTAGTTCTTCCATTTAGAATGAATGAAAAATCTAAAGGTGGAGTTTTATTTTCACATGAAACTATAGACAAACAACAAATTGCATCGCAATGCGGAAACGTATTAGCAATGGGACCACAATGTTATAGGGATAAAGAACGTTATCCTAATGGTCCATGGTGCAAGGTTGGTGATTGGGTGATCTTCGCACGTTATGCAGGATCACGTATACAAATTGAAGGTGGGGAAGTTAGGTTGTTAAATGAAGATGAAGTTTTGGCAACCGTCAAGAATCCAGAGGATATCTTGCATAAATACTAACATAGAAAAGGAGAAACTATGCCAGAAGAAAAGAAAACAGTTGATATAGATACTTCAGGACCTGAAGTAGATGTAACTGTTGAAGAAACAAAAGACGAAGCTGTTGTAGAAACAGAAGCGCCTCAAGAAACCACGGAACAAGAAACAGTAAAAGATGAAACAGTAAAAGAAATAAAAAAAGAACAAAAAGCTGATGACTCTAAATTAGAAGATTATAGTAAAGGTGTACAATCTCGTATTGCTAAACTTACTCGTAAGATGAGAGAAGCAGAACGAAGAGAAGCTGCAGCTGTAGAATACGCTTCTTCTTTAGAAAAACAACGTAAAGCTGATCAGGATAGATTTACTAAAATTGATTCTGATTATAGTAAAAAAGTTGAAGAGCATGTAAAATCTGGAATGGACTCTGCGCAAAAAAGTTTAGCGCAAGCCATTGAAACAGGTGATGCCGCTGCTCAAGTCGAAGCAAATAAACGTATTGCCGAACTAGCGTTCGAAAATGCGAAAATACAACAACAAAAAGGTGTACAGGAAGAGAAACCTGTTCAACTTTCTGACGGTGGACAATTACCAAAAGAAGCTCCACGATCACTACCTCAAGCTGATCCTATGGCTGAAGATTGGGCTGCTAAGAACAGATGGTTCGGAACTAACCGAGCTATGACGTTTACAGCGTTCGAGATTCACAAAGATCTAGTGGAAAAAGAAGGTTATGATCCAAAATCAAATGAATATTATGAAGAAATAGACAAGCGTATAAGAGTTGACTTTCCTAGTAAATTTGATAGTACTGGAGATATACAAACGACTAGACCCGTTCAGTCGGTAGCTTCTGCGAATAGAAGTGCAAAAACTGGTCGCAAACAAATGAGACTCACATCGTCTCAAGTAGCAATAGCTAAAAAATTAGGTGTGCCACTCGAAGAATATGCAAAACAATTAAAACTCACGAAGGAGGCGTAAGCAT
>VTLG01011654.1_pt1 | contig 16110 bp, 9 predicted proteins | sample 4694571 | NCBI WGS metagenome assembly VTLG01 (sample SAMN12604809, study PRJNA352737) | marine metagenome | biome: ENVO:00000447; feature: ENVO:00000209|ENVO:00000569|ENVO:01000036; material: ENVO:00002151; isolation source: viral sequences binned using virsorter ...
TAACTTCTCTATATCAAGATGGTACTGTGGTTGGTATAGGAACTTCCTTCTTAGATAATGTCTATGAAGTTGCTCAAGTTTCTATTGCTCAAACTATGGGTATAGGAATTGGATTAACCTATGTTGCACAAGTGACAGTTAGTGTTCAAGATTATAATGGGTTGACTGGACTTGGACATAGTGAGTTCTTTGGTGAGTATAGTTGGGGAAGAATACAAACTGATCCTAGAGGATCAGCAAGAGTATTTACTTCTTATGCTGGTAATTCTACTGGATTAAGTGGTATATCTAGTTCTCCAATAATTGAAAGAGTGAATCCTTTAAGATACGTAAATTATAACACCTAAATAACTAAAAAAATACGTAAAAATGTCCGCCATTATAACTGATCAACTTAGAATATTGAATGCGAAGAATTTTGTTTCTGCTGCAACTTCTTCAGTCAATTCTTATTATGCTTTTGTTGGTTTACCTAATGCTACTAATTACTCATCAACTTGGGAATCAAATCCTCCTGCACCAAAGGATAGTTTTGATCAAGAAGATGATTATTGGGATACTATGGTTGCACTAAAGAAAATTAATGCTTCTGATGTGCGTAGAATGGTTAATAAAAATACATGGACATCTGGTATAACATATGACATGTATAGAGGTGATATTAGTAGAACAAATACAGCAAAACCTTCTGGAGCAACTAATTTATATTCTTCCAAATATTTTGTTGTAAATGAAGATTTTAAGGTTTATATTTGTTTGCAGAATGGAACAGATCCAGAAAATACTTCTGGAAGACCTTCTCTAGATGAACCTACATTTACTGATCTTGAACCTAAAGCAGCAGGTGATAGTGGAGATGGATATATTTGGAAATATCTTTATACTATTAAACCAGGAGATATTGCAAAATTTGATTCTACTAATTTTATGCCTGTTCCTGATGATTGGAAAACAAGTACAGATAATGCTGCAGTAAGAGATAATGCATCTAATAGTGGTCAATTAAAAATAGCAACTATTACTAATAGAGGAGCTGGTATAGGAACTGCTAATAGAACTTATACTGGAGTTCCTATCAATGGAGATGGTTCTGGTGCAGAAGCAACAATTGTTATTAATAATGATGCTAAAGTAGAATCTATTAATATTGCAAAAGGTGGGTCAGGTTATACTTATGGAACTGTAGATTTAGCTTCTGGTGGTGTTCCTACTGGTACAACTTTACCAATATTTAATGTTATTATTCCACCTCAAGGTGGACATGGAGCAGATATTTATAAGGAATTGGGATCAAATAATGTTTTAGTTTACTCTAAGATAGAAAATGATGCAGAAAATCCTGATTTTGTAACTGGAAACCAAATTGCTAGAATTGGAATTGTAGAAAATCCCCAAGCTTATGATTCAACTTCCAATTTAACTCTTTCTAAAGCAAGTTCTCTTTATGCATTAAAATTAATTGGGGCAGGTTATACTACTGCTACCTTCAATTTAGATGGACAAGTAACTCAAACCGTAGGAGTTGGATCTACTGCTGTAGGAAGAGTTGTTTCTTATGATCAAACTACAGGAATTCTTAAATATTGGCAAGATAAGAGTTTAGTTGGATTTAATACTGATGGATCTTTAAAAACTGATCCTACTTATGGTTATTCATTACATGCATTTACAGCAAATCCTACTACTGGAGGAAATGTTAATATTGCTAGTAATGAGGGTACTTTAGGAATAGATACTAACTTTGGAAGTTCAGGTAGTCCTGGTATAAGTACCATAATAAATAATAGAACATATTACCTTGGACAGAGTTTTAATCAAGGAGTTTCAAATCCCGAAGTTAAGAAGTACTCTGGAAATATAATTTATGTTGATAACAGACCCTCTATTACTAGGTCTGCTAACCAAAGAGAAGATATCAAAGTCATTTTGCAATTCTAAAGAATCATGCCACAGGAAACCAATTTAAACGTCGCTCCTTATTTTGACGATTTTGATAGAAATTCTAATTATGTTAAGATATTATTTAAACCTGGAACTCCAGTACAAGCAAGAGAATTAACTGGTATTCAATCTATCCTTCAAGATCAGATTGAAAAATTTGGCAGTCATATTTTTAAAGATGGAACTTCTGTAACTGGTGGTGGAGTTAGATGGAATCCTGGACTTCATACTGTTAGAATTCAACAATCCAATGAAGGAATAGATGTAGGTTCATATCTAGGTGATCTTAAAGGTCAGATAGTAATTGGTAGTGATTCTGGAGTAAAAGCAAAAATAAAATCTTTTGTTAGAAATGATGATGCTTTTGTTTTATTTGTTTCTTATTTAAATACTGGAGGAGAAGATAATGAAAGATTTGTTGCGTCCGAAAGTTTATTATTAGATAATAAAGTATTAACTACAACACTTGATGGTTTAGTTTTTCAACCAGGAGAATCTTTAGCTCAAGTATCTTCTACAAATGCTACAGCCTTAGGATGTGGTGCTCAGTTATCTAGTGGAATTTATTTTATAAGAGGATATTTTGTCGAGGTAAAAGAGCAAATTATTTCTGTTAATCCTTTCACCACTGATGTTGATGCTAGAATTGGATTGAAAATTTCTGAGACTATTATCAATCCAGATATGGACCCTGATTTAAATGATAATGCAGCAGGATATAGCAATTATACTGCTCCAGGAGCTGATAGATTAAATATAGAAATAGAATTAATAGCTTTACCTGTAACTGAAGATAAGCCTGTAGATTTTATAGAATTAATGGAGGTTAGAGGTGGTATTATAGCATCTGTTTCTAATCCTAATACTCAATATAATGAATTGTCTGAAGAATTTGCAAGAAGAACTTATGATGAATCTGGTAATTATTATGTTAACCCATTTTCAATTGTTGCAAAAAATACTTTAAATAATTATGAAGGAAATAATGGTATTTTTACTTCAGATCAAATAACGTATAATAATAATCCTCCATCAGATGATTTAGGTACTTATAAAATTTCTCCTGGAAAAGCTTATATTGAGGGATATGAAGTAGAAACTATAGTTCCTGCATTTTTAGATTTTGATAAACCTAGAAGTACAAAGACTTTAGAAAATCAAAGTATAAATTATGTTACTGGTCCTACATTTACCTTAAATAGGGTTTCTGGAGCTCCTCAGATAGGAATAGGAACTGATTATACAATAAGTTTAAGAGATCAGAGAGTAGGTGCTGCTGCTACCATTGCTGCAGGACAAGAAATTGGTTTAGCTAGAGTCTATGATTTTGCTTTAGAATCTGGTTCCTATGATGCTTCTAATTCTAATATAAATGAATGGGATATTTCTTTATATGATATTCAAACTTATACTAATATAACTTTAAATACTGCTGCTACCTTAGCTGTTCCTACTCATATTAAGGGGAAATCTAGTGGTGCTACAGGATATTTAAGATATGAGATAAATGCTGGAACAGCTCTGACTGCGTATAACACTAAAGGTAAATTTATTACTGGAGAGCAATTTATTTTTAATGGTGTAGAGAGTGGAAATATCTCAGTAGGATCAACTGCATATAGCACTAGTGATATTAAATCTATACGTGGAGCAGTCAGTACAGCAAGTACATTTAGCGCTGATGTAAAACAAACTCCTCTAGTTACTATAGGACAAGTTAATGTTAGTTCTGCTACTACATCAGGAGCATCTTTAGGAATTGCTACTATTACTAGTGTAGATCCTAATAAATTCTTTAGTGGTATTGCTACTGTTGGAAATATTGTAGAATATACTAATACTAGTATTAGTGGAGTTAATACTATTTCTTATGCTAGAATAACAGGAGTTTCGCAAAGATCATTAACTATATCTGGAGTTACCACTGTTGCTGGTATTTGTGAAGGTGGTTTGCCTACTGTAATTGCTGGAGATAGTAATTCTGGAGCAATTAACCCTTCTAACTTGAAGATACTTACATCTCAATTCCAATCTTCTACTGATAATAACTTATATACTAGTCTTCCTAATAAAAATATATCTAATGTAGATCTAACAGGAGCATCAATTGTTATTAAAAAACAATTTGATGTAAATATTACTAATAATTCAACTGGAGTTATTAATAGTGGAAGTTCAGATGAAACATTTTTACCTTTTGATGAAGAAAGATATGTTTTAATAAGAACTGGAAATGGTGTAGATGATTTTGGTGGAACAGAATCACTTTCTGCAGATAAGATTAATTTTAATACTGGATCAACTCAAATTACTATTAATGGTTTAGGTAGTAATAGTGCCGCTAAGTTGATTGCTACTTTGAGAAAAATTAATGTTACAGAAAAAATTAAAGAAATACAAAAAATTAATACTTTAAATGTAGTAGGTTCAGCAAATTCAACATCTGGTATTGGAGCCACTACACTTAATGATGGACTTTCATATAATAATGTATTTGGTACTAGAGTACAGGACGATGAAATTTCTTTAAATGTTCCTGATGTTATGAAAGTTTATGGAATATTTGAGTCTACTAATTCTAGTGATCCACTTTTACCTAAAGCAACATTAACATCTATCAATAGTTCAACTGGTAAAACAGGAGATCTTTTGATTGGTGAAAAATTTGTTGGAAGTATTAGTAAATTTACTGGAATTTATGTTAGTAAAAATAATGATTCTATTATAAACTATATTGCTTTGAATGATTTTAATCTTCAAGTAGGAGAACTTATCACTTTCCAAGAATCTGGAATTTCTGCTACATTATCTACTTTAACTATAGGTTCTAATAATATTACAGATGAGTTTACTTTAGATAATGGACAAAGGGATACCATCTATGATTATTCTAGATTAATAAGAAAACCTGGTTACAATTCTCCTTCTAAAAAATTAACAGTTGTATTTGAATCTGCTTATTTTACATCATCTGATACTGGAGATGTGACAACAGTTAGTTCTTATAATAATTTTGATTATAAGAATTTACCTAAAATTAATGATGATAGAGTTAGTGATATTATTGATATAAGACCTAGAGTTTCTGATTTCTCTGGAACTTCTTATTCTCCTTTTGAATTTTTAGGAAGAAATTTTGATGCTGCTGGAAATTCAGCTAAGAATATTTTAGCTTCTGATGAATCTAGTGTATTGGAATATTCTTACTACCTACCTAGACTTGATAAGATATATTTAACTAAGAATGGGGTTTTTCAATTAGTTAATGGAATTCCTAGTGATAATCCAGAATTTCCAAATGATATTGATGGAACTTTAGAAGTTGCTTCTATTAATTTACCAGCATATCTATATGATATAAATGATGTGAGTATATCTCTTGCTAATTATAAGAGATATCAAATGAGGGATATTAGTAGACTTGAGAATAGAATTGAAAATTTAGAGTTTTATACATCACTTTCTTTATTAGAAGATAAAACTTTTAATACTCAGATTACTGATGTGGATGGATTAAATAGATTTAAATCTGGATTTTTTGTAGATGATTTCTCAGATACAGAGCATCAACTTAAAAAGACAATAGTAAAGAATTCTATTGATTATCAAAATGGAGAATTACGTCCATCTCATTACACTACAGAACTTGATCTTAAATTAGATTTAAATAGTTCTAATGGTGTAAGAAAAACTGGTAGGGTATTAACTTTAGATTATGATAGTGTAAAGTTTATACAACAATCCTTTGCTTCAAGAGTTGAAAATGTCACACCTTATCTTGTAAATTATTATAGTGGATCTATAGATTTACTCCCATCATCAGATATATGGATAGATCAAGTAGAACTTACTGCTACTAATGAAGATCTTACTACTTATACAGAAAGTAAAGAAGAATTAAGTGCTGGTGAATTTGATTCAAGAAGTGGATATGGTCCAGTAACATGGGGTAATTGGAATAATAATTGGTCTGGAAATAGTGGAACTGCTACTAGAGTAGGAACTAAAAAACTTGTTAGAGAAACATTTAGCACTAAAAATGAAGGAGCTAAGGTAATTGATACTCAAATAATCTCTAATATGAGATCTAGGAATATTAAATTTGATGCTAAAGGATTAAAACCTCAAACTTCAATTTATGCATTTCTTGATGGACAAGATATTAATAAGTATATTGTTCCCAAACTTCTTGAAATTTCAATGACTACTGGAACATTTGCAGTAGGCGAAACAGTTGTAGGAACAAATAGTAATGGAGATGAGTTGATTAGATTTAAAGTAGCTCAAACTAATCATAGAAGTGGTCCTATTGATGATCCTACTTCAATATATAAAGCTAATCCATATTATCAATTTACTCCCTTATATTTGGGGTTGTCTATTTTAGTTGATAATATTGTTCCCACTCAATCAGATACTGCTACTACAGATTCTTCTCTTGCTGGAGAAGTTATTACAGTTCCTGAATTATATTCTTCAACTTCAAGTATTCTTAATGTAGATACTACCAGTTTATCTGAAAAATCAGATAACACATATTATGGATATGTTGAGAATGGTCTTAAATTAGTAGGACAAACATCCAATGCACAAGCAACTGTTTCTGATGTAAGACTTAGAAGTGATAGTACAGGAAATTTAATTGGTTCTTTCTTTATTCCTAATCCTAATAATACTAGTTCTCCTAAGTTTGATTCTGGTAAAAAAGTGTTTAGACTTACTAGCAATAAAGTGAATAGTCAAATACCTGGAAATGTTACTACAGATGCTACTCAAATATTTGAATCTACTGGATCTATTGAAACAGTTCAATCTACTATTATTAGTGTAAAAAATATTCATACTAGTGTTTTAACAAGAACAGAAAGTAAATCTATTAGTCGTGGTGGTGGCAGCAGCAGCGGTGGCAACAACAATACCAGCACTCCTGCAAATAAATTTACTACAGTTACAACTAATGTAGGAGATTCTGATACAACTAAGAATATGTATGTTGGTGACGTAACAACAGTAACTGAAACTGATGCTGGTGGTAATGTAGTTAGCGAAACTGTGACGATTAATGATCCAGTTAATGATGTATATGTAGAAATATTGGGTAGAAATGCTGATGCAGGTGGAAAATTATATTGGACTAATAAAGCAAAAGCAGCTGGAGTTGATATGACTGATTCTGCTGCTGTTAAAGCGTATGTCACTGTAGATGTTGCTGCTTCTAAGGAAGCAAAAGATAAAGCAGCAGGAAACCAAAAGACTACTGCTGAATATCATGCTGAGAAGAAATCTGAAAGTATAGCAGATGGTTCTTGGAACGAAGCCACTTACGGTGGAATAAAATCTGGTACATATCAATTATTATCAGAACTTAATCCAGATTGTCCTCCAGGAGGTGATCCTTTAGCTCAAACGTTTAGGGTTGAAGCTACTAGCGGAGTTTATATTACTGAAGCAGATGTTTATATAGCATCTAAAGATGAATTCTTACCTTTAGTTGTTCAGTTAAGAACAGTTAAATTGGGAATTCCTACTACTGAAATTATTCCTTTTGGTGAAGTTGTAATTGATCCTGAGGATGTTAATGTATCTGAGGATGCAACTGTTCCCACTAAAGTTACTTTCCCATCACCAGTTTATCTTCCAGGTGGGCAAACTTATGCTTTAGTTCTTCTTTCTATAAGCAATGATTATACTGCTTGGATTTCTAGAATGGGAGAAGTTGATATTCAAAGTGTAGATAATCCAGAATCTGAACAAGTAATTATCAGTTCTCAGCCAACTTTAGGATCTTTATTCAAATCTCAAAATGGAGAAACTTGGAATGCAAGTCAATATGAAGATTTGAAATTTACTCTTTATAAAGCTGTATTTACTACTCAAGAAGGAAATATTAATTTTACCAATCCACCTTTATTGAATTATTCTGATGATATTCCACCACTACTTAAAGATTCTTTTAGAATCTCATCTAATAAAATTAGAGTAGGATTTAATACTACTATATCTGATACTGGAATAACCTTAGGTAATTTAGTTCAGCAAATGGGCAGTAATGCTACAGGAAGATATGTTGGATATGCTGGAACAGCAACTGGTAATTTAACAATTTCAAATCCTGGTGTTGGTTATACACCTTCATCTGGTAGTGAAACATATAACCATGTTCCTATGGTTACTCAAACTGGAAGTGGTAGAAATGGAACATTGAATATGACCATAACCAATGGAGTTGCAATTGCTGCAACTGTAGTAAATGGTGGTAGTGGTTATGAAATAGGTGATGTGGTTGGTGTTGCTACTGTAGGATTAACTTCTTTAGGAAAGGATATTCAATTCTCTATTGCTTCTTTAACTGGGACTAATGAATGGGTTTTAGATAATGTTCAAGGGGAGTTTGCTACTGGTGTGGGCAAGACATTCCAATATGTAACAGGAGCTGGTACTACTATTCTTAATTATACTGCTGGTGGAAATGTATTCTTATCAGAATCTCCAGTAACAGTTACAGATGGTTTGCATATTAAGGTAAACCAGAAGAATCATGGAATGTATTCTACTCAGAATGTAGTAACTCTGAACGATGTTCAATCTGATGTTCCATCAACTACTTTATCTGCAGATTATGATTCTGCATCTACAGGATCTATCATTGTAAATGATGGAACAAACTTTAGTGAGTTTGAGAATGTAAGTGTTGCTACTACTAACTTAGGATATGTTAAAGTTGGAAGTGAAATTCTATCATATAGTGGAGTATCTGATAATGTATTAACTGGTGTTACTAGAGGAGTTGATTCTACTCAAACATTATCCCATAATGATGGTGATTTTGTTCATAAGTATGAATTGAATGGAATCTCATTGAGAAGAATTAATAAAGATCACAATCTTTCAAATTCTACAGTATCTGATTCTATTGGTCTAGATCATTACAATATTAAAATTGATACATCTGCTAATGGAGTAGATAGATCAGTTGGTACAAGTCTCCCAATTCTACATTTTAATGATAGCAAGTCCACTGGCGGAAATAAGATTCTTTCTACTGAAAATATACCATTTGAAATTATAACTCCTATAATACAGAATATTACTCCAAGTGGTACAAACTTAAGTGCTCAAGTTAGAACAGTTACTGGATCTAGTGTGGATGGATCAGAAACTCCATTCAGAGATAAGGGATTTGAGAATATTAGTTTGGTTACTGATAATTATATGTCTAGTCCTAGATTAATTGCTTCTAGAATAAATGAGACTACATCATTAACTACTCTTCCAGATAATAAATCATTTACTTTAAATTTATCTTTAACAGGAGCTGCTCCTTCAGTTTCTCCTATGGTAGATCTTGATAGAATTGGAATGATTTTTACTTCAAATAGAGTTAACAATCCAATCACTAACTATATTACAGATAATAGAGTTAATACCTTGAAGGATGATCCTAATGCTTTTGTATATGCATCAAAACCAATTACTTTAGAATCAGGATCTACTGGAATTAAGATTTATTTGGCAGCTCATATTAATTTGACTAGTGATATTAGAGCATTTTATGCTATCTCGGAAGAACCCAATGATGAATTGGTTTATCAACCTTTCCCTGGATATAAAAATCTTTTATCTACAGGACAGGTAATAGATCCAGCTAAAAATGATGGATTACCAGATAAAGCTCTTCCTAAGACTGATGTTATAGCATATACATCAGATCAAGTAGTATGGAATGATTATGAATTTACTATTGATGATCTTCCTACTTTTAGATGCTTTAGTATTAAATTGGTAGGTACTGGTACTAACCAAGCTCAACCACCTAGAGTAAAAGATCTTAGAGTAATTGCACTTGCATAATATGAAAGTTGAAGGACACAATAATCTCATAAGAGATCAAAATAGCAATGCTATTCTGAATACAGATTCTTCTGAATATAATAACTATATTTCACTTCGTGCTAAAAGGAGGCAAGGAAGTGAAAGAATAGATAATATGGAGGATGATTTAAAATCCTTAAAGGATGATATTAATGAAATCAAAACTTTACTAAAAGCACTATCTAATGGCTAAAAACACTCTTACTTTTGACCCCAGTTCAGGTGTAGCCTATGGTGTCAATCTAACTATCAATACTGGAGCAGATTTGGATGCTGACTATACTGTAGTTGGCACATCTGGAACTGCTTTTGATTTTACTGGATATAGTGGTTCTGCTCAACTTGCAAAGAGTGTAGCAATTGGTTCATCACAACATGCAATAAAAACATTTGAAGTTGGGTTTACTAGTGCTAAAGGGGGAGAATTTAGATTATCATTAGGTTCTACTGCTACTAGAACTCTATCAGAGGGTAGGTATGTATATGATGTTTTAATAGGTTCAGGTTCATCTGTTTATAGGATAGTATCAGGAGATGTGTTAGTTATAGCAGGTATCTCTTCTGCTCCTTCATAAATAAACTTATACTAGTAAAGTAGATAAATGGCGCAACCAAGCACACGTGGGGAATTAATAGATTACTGTAAAAGGCAGTTAGGTGCTCCTGTGCTGGAAATTAATGTCGCAGATGAACAAATAGAAGATATTATAGATGATGCTGTTCAATTCTTTCAAGAAAGGCATTTTGATGGTGTGTATCAAAGTTATAGAAAATATGCAATAACTCAAGAAGATATAGACAGAGGACAAGGAGGAACTACTGGAGCAGGTATAACAACAACTACAGTAGATACAACAGTTGGAGTTACTACTCAATTTAGTTACACTGAAAATAGTAATTATCTTCCCATCCCTCCAGAAGTTATAGGAGTCACTAAGATATTCCATTTTGATGGTAGTAATACTATTACTAACAATATGTTCAGTGTGAAGTATCAGTTATTCTTGAATGACATTTATTATTGGGGTGCTACTGAACTTCTTTCTTATGCAATGGTAAAGACATATCTAGAAGATATTAATTTCTTATTAACAACAGAAAAACAAATTAGATTTAATAAGAGACAAGATAGGTTATATTTAGACCTTGATTGGGGTAGTTTGTCAGTTGGAGATTATTTGGTTATAGATTGTTTTACTTTACTAGATCCATCATCTTATCCTAGAGTATGGAATGATTCATTCATAAAACCATATGCTACTGCTCTTATTAAGAGGCAGTGGGGACAAAATATGTCTAAGTTCCAAGGAGTTAAATTACCTGGTGGAATAGAATTAAATGGTATGGAAATGTATGAACAGGCAGAAAAGGAATTAGAAAGAATTAGAGAGAATATGTCTAATACTTACGAACTTCCTCCTCTTGATATGATAGGCTAATGGCATTAAATCCTTATTTCCTACAAGGGTCTTCTACAGAACAGAATCTGGTCCAAAGCTTAATCAATGAACAGATTAAGATGTATGGGGTAGAGGTCTATTATATCCCCAGAAGATATATTACAAAAACTACTGTAATACAGGAAGTCATTGAATCTAAGTTTGAGGAAGCAATTCCATTAGAGGCATATGTAGATACCTTTGATGGATATGAGGGACAAGGTTCTCTCCTATCAAAGTTTGGTGTTCAGGCACTTGATGACTTAACTCTTATTATATCAAGAGATAGATATGAGAATTATATTACTCCACTTATTAAGAATATACCAAATATAGAATTAGCAACTAGACCTAAGGAAGGAGATTTAATATACTTCCCATTAGGAGATAGATTATTTGAGATTAAGTTTGTAGAGCATGAGAAACCATTTTATCAGTTAAAGAAGAATTATGTTTATGAACTTAGATGTGAGCTTTACAGATATGAGGATTCTGTTGTTGATACAGGAGTAGGTGATATTGATGATAACTTAGAGGAAGCAGGTTATATTGAAACACTTACTCTAGTAGCATCAGGAACCCCTGCAGTACTTGCAACTGGATTAGTTGATGGAGGAGTCTCCTTTGTTACTATATCCAATAGAGGAGAAGATTATACCAGTCTTCCAAGAGTTGCTATCTCATCTGCTCCTGCAGGTGGAATCACTGCTATTGGTATAGCATCTATGACTGATGATATAGTTGATTATGATGGAGTTAAGTCTTCTAAGATACAACGTATTGATATTATTAATCCAGGTTCTGGATATACCGTAGCACCAAGTATAGTGGTTGTAGGTGGTGGTGGAGCAGGTTTTGCTGCTACTGCCACTATTAGTGATGGAGCCATTGGAATAGTCACTATTACCACAGGAGGAACTGGATACTCCACAGTTCCTACAATCACCTTCACAGGAGCACCTGGTAGTGGTACAACAGCAACTGCAGTTGCATATGTAGGTAGTGGTAATACAGTGGGTATTGTTACTCAGATTGGAATCACTAATGCTGGTGCTGGATATACTGTTGCTCCTACAGCAACAATTACTTCACCTTATACTGGTGGTTCTGGTAACTATATCTTTAATGAAGTTGTTACTGGTGCTGCAAGTAGTGCTACTGGTAGAGTTAAGTCTTGGGATGCATCTACTATGGAACTTAATGTTTCAATTACCACTGGTGCATTTACAGTTGGTGAGGTCATCACAGGAAGCACATCAGGTGCAACTTATGAATATCAGATAGTTGCTGCTACAAATGCAGAAGATGGATTTGCAGAAAATACACCAATACAGAGTGCTGGAGATGATATTATAGACTTTACAGAGACTAACCCATTTGGGATGCCCTAAATAATACACTAGGATTATAACAATGTTTGAGTATTTTTATCACGAAATAATGAGAAGGACCATTATTTCCTTTGGTTCTATCTTCAATAACGTTAATATACAGCATACTAATAGTGATGATTCTGTTGTTAGCACTACTAAGGTTCCCTTAGCATATGGACCCACTCAGAAGTTTTTAGCAAGACTGGAGCAAGTACCCGATTTAAATAGACCAGTTCAGATTACATTACCTAGAATGTCATTTGAGTTGAATGGTTTGAATTATGATCCTTCTAGAAAATCAACAACCACACAAACATTCTTAAAAGGTGTTAAGGGTGATAAGAGCACAATAGCAAAAACATATCTTCCTGTACCATATAATCTTGACTTTGAACTTAGCATCTTTACTAAGTTAAATGATGACATGCTTCAGATAGTGGAGCAGATTCTCCCATACTTTCAACCTGCTTATACAGTATCAGTAGACCTAGTTGATACTATTGGAGAGAAGAGGGATATTCCTATTGTATTAAACTCAATAACCACTAATGATGATTATGAGAGTGACTTTTCAACTAGAAGAGCACTTATCTATACTATGAGATTTACTGCTAAAACATACTTCTTTGGACCAGTCAATACAGATGTATCCAAGGATATCATCAAGAAGGCATCTATTGGATATGTTGCTGGTGGTAAGACAACTACTCCTACTAGAGAAGTTACATATGCAGTTGTTCCAAGAGCAACTAAGGCATATGGTGATACAGTCACTACCAACTTAAAAGAAAATATAGATGATAGTATAGCGATCATTAATGTTAATAGTGCTAGTGGTATAGAAGCAACTAATTACATATACATAGATCAAGAGGAAATGTATGTAGAGTCTATCTCTGGAACAGCATTAACTGTTAGAAGAGCACAAGACAACACCACTGCTGCAGACCATGTTCTAGGAGCAGAAGTTAAAGTAATAGGTGCATCAGATAATGCTGCAATAGAATTTGGAGATGACTTTGGTTTTGATGGAACTATCTAATGACTAAACAATTTGAAGAACTAGATGATGCTTTTAATGTTTCTAGTGAAATAGTTACTACAGAAAATTCTGAAGTTGGAATTACTAAACCTGAAAAGCATGAAAGGTCAGATATTGAAAGAGATTATGAATATACAAGAGGAAATCTGTATAGTATTATAGAGAAGGGACAAGAAGCAATTGATGGTATTCTTGAACTTGCTCAAGAGAGTGAAATGCCCAGAGCATATGAAGTAGCAGGTCAGTTAATTAAGAGTGTATCGGATGCTACTGATAAGTTAATGGATTTACAGAAGAAGTTAAAAGATGTAGAAGAAGAGAAAGTATCTAAAGGACCATCTACTGTTAATAATTCATTGTTTGTGGGTTCAACTGCTGACTTAGCAAAGATGTTGAAGTCTGTTAATTTAGAAGATAATAAATAAAGTATAGGGAGAGAAATCCCGCAGTATTTTGATACTCATAACATGTCTGACGACTATAAAAATTTGCCATCGATTGACGACTTTTCAGAGAGTTTAGAAGAACTTCCGTCAGTTACTGAACTATTAGAAGAAGAAGATTTACCCTCAGTAGAAGGTTATATAGAAAAAGAAGAGGAGATAGAAGAATCATTACAAACTATAGAAAACTCTGATGGAGAAACTTTTGCTGAAGTAAAGGATATAGTTCCTCCTTGGCCTGAGTTATTACGTTTAGTCAATGATGTTAAAGAGAGTATTCCTGAGATACCTGAGATAAAGTCATATGATAATGAACTACAAGAACTTCTAACTCATATAGAGCAAGTAAGGGAAAGCATCCCAGAAGTCCCAGAAGTAAGATATTATGAAGATGAGATAGAATCACTTAAAGAAAATATTGAGGGTGTTAGAGCAGACATCCCTAAGTTCCCTAAGTGGGTTAATGAAATAAATGAAGTTCCTGATTTCACTTGGATTGGGAAGACTTTTAGCGTCATTGATGAAGACTTTGAAAAAGTAAATGATAACTTACACACTCTTAAGGATACATTCAATCAAGATATAGAGAATCTTACAGAAAATCTAGAACTCAAGGATTTTGAAAAGAAGGTTGAGATTAAGGAAGTAAAGGAGCATCTACAGGAAACTAAAAATAAAATATATGAGGAGTTAAAGGAGACTGCTCTTAAGATATATGAGTATAGGAATCAGTTTAAGGATGATGATAGAAAGTTAAAGAAGAGTGTATTAAGTAAACTGAATGAAGCAAAGCAGAATATTGATAAAAAAATAGATGAGTCTAATAATAAGTATAGTGATTCTAATAAAGAACTTAAAAGTTATTTTAATGGATTAAAAGAAGAAGTTGCTAATCTTCCAGAAGTAAAATACTATGATAAGGATATTAAGAAGTTAAGAGATAAAACAGAATCCCATACTGTTAATATTGCAGACCTTTATAAGATTGTAGAGGATATAAAAGGTAAGCAAGAAGTATTAAAAGAAGATTATGATAAGTATGCTTTTGGAACAGACCCATCCAGACCTATTGCTCCTGATCCTAAAGAGAAGCAAGGTAATGACCCTCTTACTGCTACAGACCAAAAGTTTGCTACTCTACAGGACTTAGCAGCAAATTATAGACTATTTGTTAATAGAGTTGAGCAGCAGTTATATACCATTGGTGGCGGTGGTGCTGGATTTATCAAAGACCTTGATGATGTAAATTTTGATGCTACCAATAACGATTTATTGATATATGATGGAGATAATTCTAGATGGGTTGGTATTGCTTCTACTTCATTGGGAAGTAGTACTCTTACTGGATTGGATGATGTAGATGATTCTAATCTAGGAGATGGTAGATTTTTAAGATATAATGCTACAGAGGAAGAGTTTACCTTTGAACCAGTCTCTGCTACTAACTTAGAATTAATTGCTGGTGATATTCAGTCTGGTATATTGACTACTTCTGCTACAGGACAGGCAACTGTTATGTCTATTAGCGCATCTACTTATAGGTCTGCTAGTTATCAGATACAGGCAGTTCAAGGTTCAAATTATAATATGACTACTATCAATGTTATTCATGATGGTACTAATACATATATGAATGAATTTGGAACTCTTAACCAACCAGCAGGTATAGCAACCTTTTCTACAGACATTAATAGTGGCGCATTAAGGTTATTGGGATATCCTGCATCATCTAGCTCAACAACCTTTAAGGTTATATTTACAGCACTACAAGTATAAAAATTAATAAATATTAAGGTAAATGATGTACTATCATAATGATTTCCTTTCATGAAGCTACGAAGTTAAGAGCTGGTGTAGGAAATGTTATTGACTGTTATTTGGCTTGGAGAGGCAAAAATTACATGATAAAAATGTTTTTCCCTTCAATCAAAAAACCATCACGCAGAGAAGTTCAGGATCAAGTGGTAAAAGTGTATCCTGGCGCAAAACTCTGGAATTAC
>VTLG01013416.1_pt1 | contig 16107 bp, 27 predicted proteins | sample 4694571 | NCBI WGS metagenome assembly VTLG01 (sample SAMN12604809, study PRJNA352737) | marine metagenome | biome: ENVO:00000447; feature: ENVO:00000209|ENVO:00000569|ENVO:01000036; material: ENVO:00002151; isolation source: viral sequences binned using virsorter ...
CTTTGGCTCCCTTTCTTGTATACGTAGAGACTCCCTAAAGGGGTGTAATTCATTATACATACTGTGCTGGATTTGTCAATAAAAAAATTAACTATTTTTAAAAAAAATACTTGACAATTTCCTGTTAATCACTATAATAGTAGGCATGTATTTATTATTAGGCAACATAGCACACACGCTTTAATATAACATTAGGGCTATACGCCTTAATGAATACATAATTCCATTGGTGGTCTGGGAACTCACCACGATAAACACGAGTTCCAAAGATAAACTGCCGATGGAACATCAAGTTTTCCATTGGTTTCTATACCCTAAACCCTGGAGAACAAAATGACAACAAATGAAATGATTACAGAATTAACACAAACTGTCTCCGATTTGAAAAGAGACGTTGAAACACTAAAAAAAGATAAAGATTATCTATATAATAAGTTAGAAAAGGCATATGGGGATAGAATTAAACTTAGAGCAGAAAATGAAAAGCTTAAAAATCCTCAACCAATTGTCGAAGAAGAAGAATGTCTAGCCTGTTCAGCTTAAAACAAGAAATAATTAAAGAAAGTCAAGAGTTTTATAATGCAACATCTAGTGAAGATAAACAAAAACATAAAGAAAATCTACAAAAAAACTTTAAAAAGTTTCATAAGTTCAGATATAGTCGCATGGGTGACTACAAAGCTGTTGAAAAAATAATAAAAAACATAATTTAAGGAGTAAATCACTATGCCAATGTATGGAAAAATGGGAAAAAGTAAAGCAAAAGCTAAATCTGGTGTAAAAGCTAGAATGGGTAAAGCTACAGCAAAAAAAGGTAAGCTTGGAATGAAGTCTGAAAAGGCAAAAAAGTCTAAGACAACTAAATATGCCTATTAAAAGTGCCTAGTTCACCTAATTATAAAAGAAATTATCGTCAAGAATACGATAGATATCAGGGAAAGCCAACTCAAAAGAAAAGAAGAGCTTCAAGAAATAAAGCTAATAGATTAGTTGGTAAAAAAGGTACAGATGTTCACCATAAAGATGGAAACCCTCTGAATAACTCCCGGAAAAACCTTGCGGTTACATCAAAGAAATCAAATAGGTCATTTCCAAGAAATAAAAAAGCAGGTAAAAAATAATGTCAACAGGGCCAAAACAAAGAAAAAAATTAAGTTTAAAAAATAAACTTAGAGCTGATATAGTTGCAGCACATAAAAAATCTCATAAAACTGTTAATGATGCATTTTTTAAAGGACTAGCAAAAGCAGAAGAATTAAACAGTCCTATTACTAAAAATGCATTAAAAGCTTTAGTTATTGCTAGAGGATTTGCTTTACCAGTAGAAGGTATAGTGAGAGAGGGTGTTGGAATTGTTAATGCCCAAGTAGATTATTTAAAAAATAAAAAGAAACGTAAAAAAAATGAAAAAGAAAGAAAACGTAAAATAACTAAAAAAATAGTTAGTAAACGATTATAATGACAAACGATTGTAAAATTTGTAAAACATGTGGGCATGAATGCCATTGTTCTAATGGCGGTTCTTGTTGTGGTGGAGAATGTGAATGTAAATGCTGTGAACATACAGTAAGTTATGAGGCAAACAATGCCTAATAAACCTGGATTATATGCAAACATACATGCTAAAAGAAAAAGAATAAAAGCAGGTAGTAAAGAAAAAATGAGAAAAGTGGGAGCTAAAGGTGCACCTACTGCTTCGCAATTTAAAAGAGCTGCTAAAACAGCTAAGAAAAAATAATGAAAGGCGTACCTCATTACCTACCCAGTGGTAAATTATATAAAGGCAAAACACATAAAATGCCTAATGGTAAATTACACACTGGTGCTAAACATACAAAAAATTCACAAGTATTAACACATAAGAAACCAAAAAAAGCTAAAGTTTAATGAACGAAAATCAAAAAAAGAAAATTAAGAAAGTAGTTAAAGGTTTAAAAAAAGCGTCTAAGTCTCATAAGAAACAATCTAACACACTAAAAACAGTTTTAAAAAATGGTACTAAAAAAATATCAAAATCCTAAAGGCGGCTTAAACGAAGCAGGTCGTAAACATTTTGAAGCTAAAGATGGTGGTAATTTAAAAGCACCAGTTCCTAAAGGAAAGAATCCTAGAAGAGTATCTTTTGCTGCAAGGTTTGCAGGTATGAAAGGCCCAATGAAAGATTCAAAGGGCAGACCTACAAGAAAAGCATTAGCTTTAAAAAAATGGGGCTTTGGTTCCGTAGCTGCAGCTAGAAGTTTTGCTAGTAAAAATAAAAAGAAATAGTGCCAACATACGAATATTATAATAAAAAAACAAAAGAGTATTTTACAGAAATACTACCAGTTCATAGAAGAAAATATCCATGTAGAGACCCTTTTGTAGAATTAGTTATTTCTGCACCACGAGTAGTAACGATATCAGATATGGGTGGTAAAGAAGATAAAGCTAGAGAACAAATATTAGAATCTGCAGAAATAGGTTTTAAAGAAAGAGACAAACAAGAAAAATTAGGAATGGTAGAGGAAGCACCAGAATGGTCAAAACAAAGAAGAGAAAAATCAAAGCAAAAAAGAAGGTGGCTGTAAAGTCAAAATTAAACTGTATAGGTTATCCACATAATGACCCATATGGATTAGCAGCAGCTTTTAAATTAGCATTTGGATTTAATAATAAAAAAGAAAAAGATGTTACCGAGCAAAAAACAAAACAGAGAATTAAACACTCAGCAAAAGACTTTTATTGATTTTTTATTTGGAGAAGCCAATGGCAATCCAAAAAAAGCAGGAGAACTTGCAGGATATTCTGAACATTCTTATCCTAAAGTTATTAAATCATTAAAAGATGAAATTATAGAAAGAGCTGAATACTCTCTTGCATTACATTCTGCAAAAGCTGTAAAAGGTTTAATTAATGCATTAGATGAAGATGGAACTGCTCCTGGAGCTAATATTAGAATGGAAGCAGCAAAACAAATTCTTGATAGAGTAGGTTTAGTTAAAAGAGAGAAGGTAGATATAAATGCTCAAGTAGCTCATGGAATATTTATATTACCACCTAAAGATGAAATTAATAAAGCGTAAAGCAAGAACAATACCTTTTGGATATAAGTTAGCAGAGGATACAAAATATCTAGAACCTATACCAGAAGAATTAGAAGCTTTAGAACAGGCAATCAAATATTTAGAAAGCTGTTCTTATAGAGAGGTAGCTAATTGGTTAAAACAAAAAACACAAAGACCTATTAGTCATGTTGGATTAAAAAAGATATTTATAAAATGGAAGAACTTAAACCACCAAAGCCAAAAGCAAATCTCGGAAGAAAACGTGGAGAAAAGCAAGGAACAAGAAATTATAGTTCAGCAGTAAAAGCTAAAATTTCTGCTCAACAAACTTTAAGAGAACAAAATAAAAAAATTGTTAAAGCTCAAAATGAATTTCATAATGCTAAAAAGAAAAAAGAAAATATTTTAAAAGCGGATGACGCTTTAAAAGGAAAAGATTCTACAGTTCTTACAGCAGATACAGTAGAAACATTAGCACCAACAGTACAAGAACATATAAAAGAAAATATTGTTTTTGAACCTAATGAAGGCCCACAAACACAATTTCTAGCAGCTTCAGAAAGAGAAGTATTTTATGGTGGAGCAAGGGGTGGTGGCAAATCATATGCCATGCTGGTTGACCCACTTAGATATTGTGATAAGTCACATCATAGGGCGTTATTAATTAGACGTTCAATGCCAGAACTTAGAGATATGATTAATCATTCTCAAAGATTATATTCAAGGGCATTTCCAAATGCTAAATGGAGAGAGCAAGAAAAAGAATGGCGATTTCCATCTGGTGCTAGAATTGAATTTGGTTACGCAGAAAACTTAACTGATGTTCTTCGTTACCAAGGTCAATCTTATACGTGGATAGGAATAGATGAGTTACCTCAATATCCTACTGCAGAGATTTATAACTTTTTACGTTCCTCCCTAAGAAGTGTAGACCCAGATATACCTGTATATATGAGAGCAACAGGTAATCCTGGTAATATTGGTTCGGGATGGGTTAAAGATATGTTTATTGACCCAGCAGAACCTAATAAACCTTTTGATGTTATTGTTGATACAATGGTAGGAGAGAAAAAAATCACAAGACGATTTATTCCTGCTAAACTTCAAGATAATCCATACTTAATGCAAACAGATGATTATCTTGTAATGTTATCTTCATTACCAGAAGTACAAAGAAAACAATTTTTAGATGGTGATTGGAGTGCATTTGAAAATTCAGCATTTCCAGAATTTGACCCATTACGACATGTTACTGAACCTTTTGAAATCCCTCGCAATTGGCATAGGTTTCGTGCTTGTGACTGGGGCTATTCTTCTTATGCTTGTTGTCTATGGATTGCTATTGATTTTGATAATAATCTATGGGTATACAGAGAATTATACACTCAAAGATTAACTGCTGATATTTTTGCAAAAAAAATATTAGAGTTAGAAAAAAATGAATACATACGATATGGTGTATTGGATTCATCTACATGGGCTAGACGAGGAGATGTTGGGCCTAGTATTGCTGAAACAATGATTATAGAAGGATGCAAATGGAGACCATCAGATAGGTCACCTAGAAGTCGAATTAATGGTAAATTAGAATTACATAAAAGATTTTCTATAAGTGAACGAACAGATGAACCTTCATTAAGAATATTTAACACTTGTAAAAATTTATTACGAACACTACCTCTTCTTCCAGTGGATAAAAATAATCCGGAAGATGTGGATACAAATGTAGAAGACCATGCTTATGATGCATTACGTTATGGGGCAATGTCAAGACCTTTACATCCTAATGCTTATGATAATGAAAGTTTTATACAAAAACAAAAAGAAAAAATTTTTAAACCTGCTGACCGCATATTTGGATATTAATGAATACACCAGAAAAAATTAAAATAGGTTATAAAGATTATAAATTGGAAGAATGGAAACAAACTGTTGCTAGTGCAAATGAAGCACAAGGACAGTTTTTTGCTAAAGAAGGAGTCATTGGCTATACAGCCGAAGAAACAGGAGTTTCTCATGCTAATACTTTAATCCATGAATGTTTACATGCAATAATATATCAATGGAATATGGATTTAGAAGAGAAAGTAGAAGAATCAGTAGTTAATGGTTTAGCTAATGGTTTAACAACAATATTTGTAGATAATCCAAAATTAATGGATTATTTCAAAGAAAAAATCAAGGAGGGCTAAATGCCACAACCAATATTGACAAAATATAAACAGGGCGACCTTGGTATGCCCTATCCTAAAAAAAAGGATAAAATGAATAATCTTAATTTATCTGCTCATGGCGGAGAAGCTGACCCAGAGGTTGCTACTAAAGATTATCCAACCAAGAAAAACAATCACGTACAAGCATCTTTTAATAAGATGGCTGATGAAAAAGATTATTAGGAGAAAAAAATGCCACAACCAATTATGAAAAAATATAAACAAGGCGAAATGGGTATGGAATATGGAATGCCATCAAAAGAAAAAATGCAAGGCGATATGCACAAAAAATATAGTCATGGAGAATTATCTGCTGATGTAGGAAAGAAACCAAAAGAAAAAATGGAATCTTGGGCAAACGCAAAAATTAAACAAGGTTCACACAACAGCTAATAATGGCAATTGATGACCAAATCATAGCTTTGGAAGATTCCAAAGAAGATGATGCATATAATAATTTAGCTGGTACTATTAAGGCAAAATTTCAATCATCAGAAAATGCAAGACAATTTGATGAAAAGAGATGGTTAAGAGCTTATCGTAACTATAGAGGAATCTATGGTAATGATATGGCATTTACTGAAAGTGAAAAGTCAAAAGTATTTGTTAAAATAACAAAAACTAAAGTAATGGCTGCTTATGGTCAAATTATTGAAGTATTATTTTCTAGTGGTAAATTTCCTTTAGGAATAGACCCTACAACTATACCAGAAGATATTGCAGAGTATGCTCATGTTTCTAAATCAAATCAATCACAACAATCTCAAGAAGAACAATTACCAGAAAGTCCTTATGGATTTCCTGGAGATGGTAATGAGTTACAACCGGGAGCTACGATTGATTCAATATTAGGAGGATTAAAAGAAGAATATCAAGGTGCTGATTTTGTTGAAGGCCCAGCAAAAGATGCTCGTTCTGAACCTCAAATTAATCCTGCAGAAATATCTGCAAAAAATATGGAAAAATTAGTTCATGACCAATTAGGTGAATCTAGTGCTACATCTGTATTTCGCCATTCATTATTTGAAATGGCTTTGCTAGGAACAGGTATTGTTAAAGGGCCATTTAGTTATGATAAAGTTTCTCATAAATGGGAAAGAGATGAAGAAACAGGAGAAAATATTTATACTCCTAAATCAAAATTGGTACCAAGAATTGAAGCTGTATCATGTTGGGATTTTTACCCAGACCCAGATGCTGTTACAATTGAAGATGCTGATTATGTAATAGAACGACATAACTACACAAAAACTCAAGTTAGAGATTTAATGAATAGACCATTTTTTAGAGAGAGTGCTGTTCGAGAATGTTTAACTATGGGTGCAAATTATCAAGCTAGAGGATACGAATCATCTTTATTAGATAGAGAAACAACTGATGAGTTTGATAAAAATAGATATGAAATTTTAGAATTTTGGGGATACTTAGATAAAGATTTAGCAATTCAAGCAGGTTTAGATATAGATGATGAAATGGATGAACTTGATGAAGTTTCTGTAAATTGTTGGGTATGTAATGGAAAAATATTAAGATTAGTTATTAATCCTTTTACACCATCAAGATTACCTTATATGGTTTGTCCATATGAAATAAATCCTTACCAATTTTTTGGTGTAGGTATTCCAGAAAATATGGATGATGCACAAACAATTATGAATGGTCATGCAAGAATGGCTATTGATAATTTAGCATTAGCTGGTAATTTAGTATTTGATGTAGATGAAACTATGTTAGTACCAGGACAAGATATGAAAGTATTTCCTGGTAAAATATTTAGAAGACAAAGTGGACAACCTGGACAATCTATTCATGGTGTTAAATTTCCAAATACAGCAAATGAAAATTTGATGATGTTTGATAGATTTAGACAACTTGCCGATGAATCAACAGGTATACCATCTTATTCACATGGAACAACAGGTGTGCAGTCAACAACTAGAACTGCAGCAGGTATGTCTATGTTAATGGGAGCAGCAGCTCTTAGTATTAAAACTGTAGTAAAAAACATAGATGATTATTTACTACGACCTCTAGGTGAATCTATGTTTGCCTGGAATATGCAATTTAATGAAGATACCCCAGAAATTCGAGGCGACCTAGATGTGAAAGCACGAGGTACTTCATCGTTAATGCAAAAAGAAGTAAGGTCTCAACGATTGATGACTTTCTTACAAACTGCTTCTAATCAAAATCTTGCACCATTTGTAAAATGGCATTCTGTGTTAGCAGAAATTGCAAAATCACTTGATATAGAACCAGAAAAATTAATTAATGACCCTGAAAGGGCAGCAATTTTTGCAAAAATAATGGGGATGGCAAATGGAAATACAACAACTGAAGGCAATGGTCAACAATCCAATGTGGGTCAAAGTGGAACAGCACCTGCAGGAGCAAATCCACAAGATATCACTGGGGCTGGAGGTGGCAACATCGGAGTTGGAGGTGTACCGCAAACAGGGGAAACTGGCTTCACTCAGAGAGCTTCTGGCACTACGGGAACAACTTAATAAAAAGAAATGACAACAGGAACAAATTTACAATTACAATATGACGAGACAACAGATTCATGGAGCTATCAAAATGTAGACTATGAATATGCACCGGCAAGTACAAATAGTTGGTCTGGGTATACATCACCAGACCCAGATTTTAAATTTGCACCAAAAGAAGAAGAACAACAACAAGAACAAGATAATGATACAGTATGTCCACCAGGATATATTTATGATGAAGGATTAAAACAATGTCTTCCAGACCCTGAGTACCGAGCACCTTCTTACGCAGCAGAACCTACAGGAGGAAGAGAAGATGAACCAGAACAACAAAACTATGTTGATTTTAGAGATATGTCCTATGATGACATGGTTCAATTTGGAAAAAATGAAGGATACTTTAATGAGGCAGGAACATTTATAGGTGCACAGGAAAGTAATGTACCTTTTCCTTTTATAAAAGGAATATCACAATTTGGATTAAATAGTGAAGCAAATAGATTTGCAATTAACTTTGCTAAAAAAGGTGGAAAAGTATGGAATCCGAATGCTCCACTTAAAGGTAATTTATATATTCCAAAAAATGATGATTTAGCTAAATTTATAACTAATCCTATACTTTGGAGTAATTACGCTGTTAATTCAGCAAAAACTAAACCTGTTGAAACTGTTCAATCTATAGTATCAAATCCTGTACTTAAGTTACAAGAAGAAAAACTAAAACAAGAAACGGAAAAAACAAAACAACAAGAAATTAAAACACAACAAATGGTTGATGATGCAGTAGCTCGTTCTGATTCAAAAACAACAGTTACTGGAGCAGATAAAGGTGCAGGTTCAAGACCTAGTAAAGATTCTACTTATTTAATAAATCAAAAAGATGATAAAGGAATGTTAGGAAGACGAAATGAATCTGCTTATAGAGCGGCAATAGAAAAAAATATAAAAGCTAATCCTGGTTCTTATAGTAAGAAACAGGGTGGTTTTACCAAAGGGAGATAAATATGGCAAATGGAATGATGGGAAATCCAATGGGAGCACAACCTCCTATGGAACAACCAATGGGAGCGGGTGCTCCACCAATGGGAGCAGCAGATGATGCTGTTCTTGATATGCATTTAACACAAGATGTAAAAGCAGCACTACAACAAAAAGGGGTTGATATATCAGCAGTAGCAGATAGAGGCCCACAAGAACCTGTTGTAGTAATACCAGTTTCAATAATAGCAAATAGATATCCTGGAAATACTCCAGAAGAATCTATGCAACAGTTTGTACAGGATATGACAGCAAATGCTGCCCCTCCTGCTACAGAGCCTATGCCAGAAACGGCAATGGCAGAAGCTCCACCACCACCAGTAGAACCTAGTGGTTTAGGAGCACCAACAACAATGGAGAGGCCACCTATGACTGCATAGTCATAGCCCCAATGCGACTCTAGGCCACCTGTTTTCCAACAGCACCAATAAAGGAGGATAAAATGGAAGAAAATAAAAAAGAAGAGATTCAAGAAGAATCTAAAACAGAGGCTCTTCTCGAGCCTGTTCCTTATAAACGTCAAGTTGATAAGGAAGAAACAGAGGATACAGCTACCGACTCAAAGGACACTTCTTCAGAAGAAGAAGCCACTCCAGTAGAGGAACGCCCTGTTAATGCTGAAGAGAAAGTGTTTAAGAAAAGATATGACGACCTTAAACGCCACCACGATTCTACAATTAATAAACACAAAGACCAATTATCTCGCTTAAAAACTCAATTAGATGATAAGACTGAGAAAATAAAGTTACCAAAAACTAAAGAAGAAATTGACGCTTGGAAAGCTAAATATCCAGATGTCTATGATGTTATAGAAACTATAGCTCATACAAAGGCAGATGAAAAAGCTAAAACAGTGCAAACTAAATTGAAAGATTTAGAAACTGCTCAAGCACATGTTAGTAAAGAGAAGGCTGAAGTTGAATTATCAAAACTTCATCCAGATTTTGATAACATAAGAGCAGATGATAAATTTCATGAATGGGTTGCAAAACAAGATTCAACAATTCAAGGGTGGCTTTATGATAATACCCATAATGCTAGTTTAGCAGCCCGTGCAATTGATTTATATAAATTAGATGCCGGAATAACTAAAAAACAAAGTGTTAATAAAAGGGAGGCATCAAAATCAATAACTTCAACATCTAAAAAAGAAATTGAAGTAGGAGATAAAAAAGTTTGGCGTGTTTCAGAAATAGCAAAAATGAAACCTTACGAGTTTTTAAAACACGAAAAGGATATTGATTTAGCTAGACAAGAGGGTAGGATTCGTGATTAATCTTAACAGTCTATAGGAGGACTATATTATGGCTATAGCAAAAGGTGCCGGGTATACAAACTTACCATCAGGTAATTGGTTACCGGTAATATACAGCCAAAAAGTCCAAAAGTTCTTTAGAACTGCATCAGTTGTGGAAGATATTACTAACACTGACTATGCAGGAGAGATTGAAAATTACGGAGATACTGTTAACATAATTAAAGAGCCTAGCATTAGTGTAAACTCATATACTAGAGGTGGACATGTAGCTATTCAAAATTTAGCTGATGACCAACTACAACTAGTTGTTGACCAAGCAAATGCTTTCGCTTTTAAAGTTGACGATATCGAAGAAAGACAATCTCATGTGAACTGGGAGGCTTTGGCTACTTCTTCTGGAGCATATGCTCTAAAAGATTCATACGATGGAAACGTTATTGCAGCAATGGTATCCGGTGCGGGTACTACTGTTGGTTCTGATGGTTCTGGAACTGATACAGGTTTCGGCACTTCAGAAACAGACCCTGCAAATATTTTAGCAAATGCTGCTAAAAGAATGCATGGTGCAGACGTTCCAACAGATAACAGATGGTTCTTAGGAACTCCAGAGTTTTACGAACAGCTTGGACAAGCTTCAGCAAAACTAATGGATGCTTCTGTTACTGGTGACGGAAAATCGCCACTACGTAATGGTAACGTATTGGCAGGTCAAGTTAATGGTTTTAAATTATATATGACTAATAACTTTGCCGCTTCAACAACAAGTAATTACTATAAAGTATTATATGGACACATGAGTTCTACAGCTACTGCTAATGCTATTGCAAAAACAGAAGTTATTAGAGACCCAGATTCATTTTCTGATATAGTAAGAGGCTTACATGTGTTTGGAAGAAAAGTATTGAGAAGTACTGCTCTTCATTGCAGACACTTGTTAATTGATTAAGGGAGGATAGAACATGGCAACGTATGACGTAACTGGGCCGGGTGGAACTAACCGACCTTCTAGAAGAAACCCAGGAGTAAGAGTTCCTTATCTAGTAGAAAATGTTATTGATGTCTCAGCAATCAACGGAGATAGTGGTGCAGCACAAAATGATGTACTACGTGTTCTTGATTTACCTGCTGAAACTTTAGTTATGGAAGCAGGAATTGAAGTGCTAACTGCACTTTCAAGTTCTGTAACTATGGACTTAGGTATTACAGGTGGAGATGTTGACATTTATGCTGATGGAGATACTAATGCAACTGGTTATTCAACATTAACAGCTACAGCAAGACACATAGCAGCAACTGCTGATACTCTTGATGTACTTGTATTAAGTGCAGCTTCAACTGCGGGTAAAATCCGTGTGTGGGCAGTACTTTGTGATGTTGCAGGTGTAGATGAGAGCGACAGACAATCTGACGCTCAACACGATACAGCTCAATAATAACTAACTTTAGGGGGCCTTGTGCCCCCTTTTAAATATAAGGTTTTACATGGCAGTATATGATTTACGAAAAGCATCAAAAATTTCTTCCGGACAAAGAAGTGTTCCTATAGGTGTAGATAATACTAACCTAGAAAAACGAGTATATAATATAGAAGATAAATTAAATACTTTATTAAATTTAGTATTAGAATTAAAACAACAAAAAATAAAACAACAAAAAAATAATGATTAAAATATGGTTTATGCTAATATTAGTATCTATGCCAAATGCACCTTCAGTAAAGTATAATGGATTTTTATATCCTAGTGAAGAAGAATGCCAAGTAGCAAGATATGAATTTTATGAAGCGTATAATGATAAATCTACAGAATATAAATCAGTAACAGCAATAGATGCATATTGTATAGAATTTGAAAGTTTTCCCATACAGGGATTAAATAAAACAGGAACAGGAATTTAATGGCAACATATTTAGTATTATCAAATAGGGTATTAAACGCATTAAATGAAGTAGAAATGACTTCATCTAATTTTAGTAGTAGCCGTGGAATACAAACTTCTGTAAAAAATTTTGTTAATCGTGCGTTACATGATGTGTATAATGAATTAGAAGAACTTCCAAGTCTTCATAAAGAAACATATCATATAACCAATTCTGGACAAAGAGAATATGCTTTACCAACAACTAATTCTCCAGTATCTGGAGATTTACAATGGCGTAAAATAGATTGGGATACTTTTTATCTAAAACCAAATGAACTACTTACTAATGGTGAATTTACTTCTAATATAAATAGTTGGACAACTATAGCAGGTTCAGGAAGTGCAGCTTATAATAGTGGTGGTAATGGAAGAGCAAGATTAAATGATTATGCTATTTATCAATCTTTTTCTACTACAAAAGATGCAGAATACAGAATCCAAGTAAAAACATTTGATTCAAATAGTACAGGTCAAGCATTAAAAGTTCAAGTTGGAACGTCTGCAGAAGATACAACAAATTTAAGTACAACATTAACTGTAGAGGATTTTGGCGAAGGTGCCGTATTAGATACAACTTTTACTGCAACTGCTCAAACAAGTTATGTAACTTTAAATAATACATCAACTGCAACAAATATGGATATTGATTATGTTAGAATATCAAGAAATATAGGTGTTCAAAAATTAAAATATGTATCATATGATGATTGGGTAAGACGTTTTTCTGAAAGAGATTTAGCTAATTTAAGTACAAATTATGGTGAACCACGATATGTTTATAAAACACAAAGTGGTAAATTAGGATTAACACCTATTCCAGATAAGAGTGATTATAGAATAGTTTTTGAATATTGGAAAGAACATACTGAATTATCATCTCATGGTGATGAACCAGATTTAGATGACAGATATGCTGATTTAATAGTATCAAGAGGAAGTTATTATGCATATAATCTTCGTTCTGACCCAGAACATGCAATGATTGCAAATAGAGAATTTGAAGAAGGATTAAAACGTTTACGTTCTGATTTAGTATCTAAACAGGAGTATATGCGTGATGAAAGAGTAAATTTAAGGGTTAATGCTTAATGCCAAATACATCACAAATAGCACCAACAGTTGTTAGTTGTTATGGAGGTTTAATATTAAATAAAGATATCTTTTCAATGAAACCTGGAGAAGCACTACAGCTTACTAATTTTGAACCGGATATAGCAGGTGGATATAAAAAAGTATTAGGTACAACAGCATACAATTCTAATATTGTACCACAAGTATCTTCATCAGGTGAAATTGTAGATATGACAGCAATATTTAATGATGTTGTTTTAGCAGCTAGAGGCGGTACTATATCTCGTGCAGGTACTAGTGGTTCTTGGACTTCTATTACAACAGGTAAAAGTACATCATTTAGATATGATTTTGAGCGTTATAATTATAATGGCACAGAAAAAATAATGATAGCAACTGGTGCAGATGCTGCTTTTTCTATTGACACATCGTACAACGTTGATATAATTAATGCAACGGGCGGTGGAACTGCTCCAACAAATCCTAAATTTGTAGCATCCTTTAAAAATCATATGTTCTATGCGGGAATGTCAGATGCTATTTCAACAATACAATATTCCGGCCCTTTTACAGAAGATGATTTTGATACGGGCGGTGGAACAATATTAGTTGATACTACAATAGTTGGACTTAAAGTTTTCCGTGAAGATTTATTTATATTTGGTGAAGATAGAATTTATAAATTAAGTGGTTCTACAACTTCTGATTTTGCTATTGTACCAGTAACTCGTAAAATAGGCTGTGTAGATGGTAAAAGTATTCAAGAGCTTGGTGGTGACTTAATTTATTTAGCACCAGATGGTTTAAGAACTATTGCAGGTACAGAAAGAATTGGTGACGTAGAATTAGGTACAGTATCAAAACAAATACAAGATAGAATTGGTGATATTGGAACAGATAATATTACATCAACAGTTATAAGAAATAAATCACAATACAGATTGTTTTATCCGACAACAGGTGGTACAGAAGGAACAGCAAAAGGAATTATTGCTGTATTAAAAACAAATCCAGAAACAGGAACATTAGGGTTTGAATATTCTGACCTAAGAGGATTAAAACCTTCTTGCACTGATTCATTTTTTATAAGTAATACAGAAACAACAATACATGGTGGATATGATGGTTATGTGTATAAACAAGAATCTGGTGGCTCTTTTACAAGAGCAGGTTCGACATTTACTATAACAGGATTCTATCGTTCTCCGGATATGTCACTAGGTGACCCCGGTATACGAAAAACTATGCAACGAGCTTTAGTTAATTATAAAGTTAATGAAGCTATGGATACAACAAATCAAACATTTAAATTAAGATATAATTATGATGATACAGAAACACCACAACCAGACTCATATTCATTTTCTTCTGCACAAGTTGCAGCATTTTATGGAACTGGTACATATGGAACTGCAGCATATGGTTCATCTGGATTTCCACTTGAAAGAGTATCAGTAGAAGGTTCTGGATTTGTGGTAGCATTTAAATTAGAAGATAAAAGTACAAAAAAAGCATTATCCTTACGAGGATTTGAATTAGAATACGTTAACGGAGGAAGAAGATAATGGGAGCGACCTATACAAGACAAAGTACTATTTCAGATGGTGCGGTCATTGAAGCATCACATTTTAATGATGAGTTTGACCAGATACTAGCAGCGTTTGCAGTAAGTACTGGGCATACACATGATGGAACTGCTGCTGAAGGTGGCCCAATTTCAAAATTACTTAGTAATACATTAACATTTGGAGCAGGGACAGCAGGAACAGATATTACATTAACATTTGATGGTGAAACATCAGATGGTGTTTTATATTGGATGGAAGATGAAGACCATTTTAAATTTGCTGATGATGTTGTTATAGATAGCACAAAACGATTATATTTTAATGATGAAGGTGGAGAATATATTTATGGTGATGGCACAGATTTATATTTAACATCTGGTGCAGATATAAATGTACCGGCTAACATTGGAATGACCTTTGGTGATGACGGAGAAAAAATTGAAGGTGATGGTACTGATTTAACTATTAGTGCAAGTGCTGATTTAAATTTAACAGCAACAACTGATATTAATATTCCTGCTAATGTAGGATTAACTTTCGGTAATGATGGTGAAAAGATTGAAGGTGACGGAACAGATTTAACTGTTTCTGCAAATAATTTAACAGTTGATGCTGCAGCAGATATTATACTAGATGCTGATGGTGGAGATGTATTCTTTAAAGATGGTGGTACTACTTTTGGTAGTGCAACAAATACTTCTGGAAATTTAATAATTAAATCTGGTACTACTACAGCAGTAACTTTTAGTGGTGCTAATGCAACAGTTGCAGGTAATTTATCTGTAGGTGGAGATTTTGATGTTACAGGAAGTTTAGACTTTAGTGATGCAGATATTACAAATGTAGGTTCTTTACAATTAGATTCAATTGCAGGTGATGGTGATACTAATACATCAATTACTTTTAGTGGTTCAGATGTAATAACTATTGCAGCAGGTGGAGATAACCAAGTTACATTTAATAATGGTTCTATTTTACCTGTAACAGATAATGATATAGATTTAGGTTCTGGTTCATATGAATTTAAAGATGCATATTTTGATGGTACAGTTACTACAGATGCATTAGCTGCGGATACGGCTAATATAGATGGTGGTAGTATTGATGGTGCAACACTAGGTACTAATAGTGCAATAACTCAAGCAGTAATTGATAATATTAATATTAATGGTACAACTATAGGACATACATCTGATACAGATTTATTAACTTTAACTAGTGGTGTACTAACAGTAGCAGGAGAAGTTTCAATGACTACTCTTGATATTGGTGGTACAAATGTATCTTCAACAGCAACAGAAATAAATATTTTAGATGGTGATAATAGTGCTTCAACAGTAACTATTGCTGATGCAGATAGAATTATCTTAAATGATAATGGCACAATGAAACAAGTTGCTGTTACAGCACTTAATACTTATACAAGTTCTAGTATTGCAGCAGATAACATTTCAACAGGTGATGGAGCAGTAACACTAGCAACATCTTCTGGTAATATTACTA
>VTLG01015129.1_pt1 | contig 16107 bp, 16 predicted proteins | sample 4694571 | NCBI WGS metagenome assembly VTLG01 (sample SAMN12604809, study PRJNA352737) | marine metagenome | biome: ENVO:00000447; feature: ENVO:00000209|ENVO:00000569|ENVO:01000036; material: ENVO:00002151; isolation source: viral sequences binned using virsorter ...
TTATCGCCGAGCATCTACAGTCTGAGTGGACGCTATCACGCCACGTCACAGCGCTGCGCGAGATGTTCTCCGAGTACGGGGAGCCGGCTGTAATCGTGGCAGACCCGGAGGACAGGGGGTCGCGTATCTCGATGGCGAGAGCCCACGACATGCCAACGGTGAAGGCGAAGAAGGAGATTCGAGCCGGCATCAGCTCAGTCGCTGAGAGGCTGGCACCAGACGCGGAGGGTAGGCCTCACCTCGTCGTGCACTCGAACTGCGTCAACGTCATCAGAGAGATCGAAGGCTATGTCTGGGACACGCGCCGCAGCAAGGCAGACCAGAAGGAGCGGCCCCTCAAACGAGATGATCACTGCATGGACTCGCTCCGCTATTTGCTGCACCATCTTAACCGCGCCACGTTCGAGGCCGGATAGACGCGCGCGCCGCGAATAACAGCCGATCGATCAGCCCCGATCAAAATAATATTAGAGCGCAGTGGTGCGATCAGCCCTCTCTGCCCTATATATTTCTCAGCTATAACTTGTGCACAGGTTACAGTGTATCCATGAGGCGGGACACAAACCAGCCCCCTCCAAGGAGCGACATCATGATCACCGCAGCTAACTTCATCGACTTCACCTCTGGCAGCTATGACCTCCCCCTGACGGTAAACCAGAAGGTCCACGCGCTCCTCGCCAAGAAGGGCAAGCCTGCCCGTTCCTCTTCCGAGTCGGAATTCACTAAGGCACTCTCAAGGCTGGTTGCTGGCTGGCAGGCTGAGAGCCTTAAAGAGCACGGTCGCAAGAATGCTGACTTCAAGGACACCTATGTGGCCGACTCCCGCCCCAGAGGACTCCGCTTGAGCTTCAGCTCTTATGCCACTCCCTCAGCTGTCAGTGGCTACGACTCCCTGTCCGCTTCAAGCGACTACCCGGTCGAGTCGTACCGCAACGCTCTCCAGGCCTTGTGCGATCTACACGGCTGGAGCTTCGAGGACCACAGCGCATGTACCATCTACTTTTATCGCAACTAAAGCTCTGGCCTGGGTGGGCGACGTTAGAGTCGGCCATGCTGGGGGCAGCCTAACCACCACAGCCCCCGCAAGGGGGCGCCCCTCGTCCGTATAGAGAAATATACGGGACAGATCGTGCCGATTCTGATACGGTCCGACCATGTCGGATGAATCAATTGTGGTGCGACCCACACTCCTCGCACGAGTGCTGAAGTCGATAGGCCTCCTCCCTTCGGGAGAGGTTGAGTTTGTAGCGGGTGCGGACTATGCCGCAGCACAGGCAGCCGCGCCGATGTATCCGAAAGGTGACGCCCTGTCCGCCTATGCGGCTTTCCCCTACGTGTATGCCTGCATGGACGCTATCAGCAGCGACCTCTCTGGCTTGCCTCTGGTAGCCGTCAGGGGCCACGGTGAGAGCGCTGAGAGGCTTGACTCGCATCCAGCGCTTGACCTGCTCGCAGCGCCCAGTACGCGCGTGTCGTCGCAGCTATTCAGGAAGCAGCAGATTGTGGACTACGTCTTGACAGGCGACGCGTATGCCTTGATTGCCGGAGAGGGTGAGCCGATGGCCCTGCTTCGGATGATCCCTCAGCGCGTCACAGTCAAGCCCTGGAGCGACGGGCAGCCGAGTGAATACCTCTATGACTCAGGCAACGGGAACAAGGGCTATCAGTGGGAAGAGGTGATGCACGTCCGCTCTCCCTCGTGGGAGGATGACCCAAGCAACCTCTTCGGCACTGGCTCGATTAGACCGCTTGATCACGACCTCCGCACAGAGCTGGCCGCACTGAGGAGCGCAGAGGAGACAGCCAAGACGGGCCGCCCGTCCGGCATCATCTCACCGACAGAAGACGGTGACAGGTGGAGCAAGGAGCAGATCTCACGCATCCGAGCCGCCTACTCGTCACAGCTCAAGGGGCAGAGCGGCCTCCTGATTCTCGGCGGCGCGGCCAAGTTCGACTCGCTGTCGATGACGCCCAGAGACCTGGAATTTATCCAGCAGCGACAGCTCACACGAGAGAGCACGCTGGCCGTCTTCGGCGTCCCACCCACACGGGTCGGGCTGCCCTCTGCGAACTATGCCACGGCACGCGAGCAGAGCCGCATATACTGGAGTAGCCTCCAGTCTCGGGCTGCCTTCATTGACGTCGAATTCAGCCGACTCGCTCAGCTCTTCCCGAACTCTGAGGGTGTGCGGATAGAGCACGACTTCAGCGCTGTCGAGGCATTGCAGGAGACCCGAAACGAGCGAGTCGCACGGGTGAAAATGTGGTGGGATATGGGTCTTGGGTTGGCGGACGCTGCGGCTTATGAGGGTTTCGCAGACCTGCCAGAGGGGGAGGACTTCGGATTAAGCTCTGACGATGACGGGGCTGATTCTGATGAGGTGGAGGATCAAGCTACACGCTCTGTCGGCGCCCTGGTGGGGGACGAGGTAGTGACTCGGGCTCAGGCGCTAGAACGGTATTATGACCCAGAGATGACGCTTGATGAGTACCCCGTACCTGAGACCAGAGAGGAGCGCTTGACCGTCTGGCGCTCGTACATCAGCAGGCTTCACGGTCCAGCCGAGAGAGCATTCCTGCGCATGATGTCGGAGTTCTTCTCAGGTCAGAAGCGGCGCATGGTTCGCAGGCTTGAGGCTGTAGGCCGCAAGGCTATGTCGGGCGCGGTGACTCGAAGCCTGACAGAGAAGGAGATCCAAGAGATCCTCGACGAGATGGAGGAGTCGGCAGCCCTCGCAGCGGCCAGCCGTCCAGTCGTCACAGCCGTGGCCGCTTCAAGCTTCGAGATAGCGAAGAGGCAGCTTGGTAAGCGCATGAAGGATGTCGAGTGGAATCCAGTGCGCAAGAAGAACCTGACCGACGCTGAGGTCAGCCGCATCTCGACGCTTGTGAACACGTACACCTCGAAGGAGATCCGAGCCCTCGTCAGCAAGGGTCTTGATGAGGGTCTGCCTATCCGGGAGATTGCGAAGCGCCTTGAGGCGAGCCACGTCTTCGACAGGGCGCGCGCTATGCGGATAGCTCGCACTGAGGCGACACGGCTTAGCAATTCCGCCGCACAGTCAGCGATGGACGAGGGCAGAGACATCGGCCTCACCATCTACAAGATGTGGGACACCGCTGGAGACGACCTCGTCAGAGACTCACACATGGCCCTCGATGGTCAGGTCGTAGATTCAGACGAAGACTTTCAGACTGAGGCGGGAGCTATCCGCATTCCAGCCACGAGCGGAGATCCATCCTTCGACGTGAACTGCCGATGCAATGCAATCCAGTTCATCGACAGAGAGAGCGCAGACGAAGAGAGCGCTCGCCGAGAGCCCTTCTCAGATGCTCGAAGCCCACGAGACTACTGATGAAGACTCGCGCGGCCTACGATGATATCGACTTCAGCCCCCCAGAGGGCGCACAGCTCGAAGCAGCGCGCGGGCTGGAGTGGCACGCTCAAGGACACAGCGGAGACGGTCTAACCCCCGCCACGGTCCGATGGGCACGCAAGATCGCAGCAGGCGACGACATCACACCAGACAAGGCTCGGAAGATGCGGGCATGGCTGGCACGTCATGAGGTCGACAAGAAGGGCGAAGGCTTCAAGCCAGGAGAGAACGGCTACCCGTCACCGGGTCGAGTCGCGTGGGCTCTGTGGTCTGGCGACGCTGGCGTCAGCTGGTCGAGCAAGCTCGTCGCACAGATGGACGCAGCAGACGAAGCGAAGAGCACCAGACCTGAGGAGGGTATCAACGTGGACAAGTCAGGCATGATCATCAGGCGAGACGGACAGGTAAACCGCGCCGCCCCCTATGATGAGGACGAAGACAAGGAAGAAGGCAGGACCAAGAAGGGCACCACGACTGTGATCGCCTCGGCTCCGACGCCTGATCGATACAATGACATTGTAGATCCAAGCTGGAATCTTGACAGATTCATGGCTAACCCGGTCGTGCAATGGGCTCATGATTACTCGATCCCTCCGGTCGGTCGCGTCGAGTCTATGAAGGTCGTTAACGGCTCGCTGATCGCAGAGATCGAGTGGGACGAGAGCGAAGAGAACCAGCTGGGGCAGACGGTCGCCAGCCAGTTTCGCAGGGGCTTCCTATCGGCGGTCTCTGTCGGATTCGCGCCCGGCTCTGTGACTCCTCGATCTGAGCTTGAGGAGGGCAACCCCTACAGGGGCGACAGCGGCAACCTGTACCGCAACCCTGAACTGTTAGAGCTGTCCGCAGTGCCGATTCCCGCGCACCCCGGAGCGCTCGCCATCCGCTCAGTCGAGCCGGATAAGCAGCGACACATCATCGCATTCGAAGAAAATGATGACACGTATGTCGTTACCTATGCTAAAGCAGAGCGCGAGGCAGAGGAGGTCGAACAGGCCGCCGCTCCTGACGTTATGCGCGAGGTCTTCGGAGACCACCCACTAGATTCACTCTTCGGGCCTTGCCCGTCTCAACTGGCGAAGGAGCCAACATCATGAGCAATGATCGACCAGATCTCTCTACCCCAGAACAGGCGAAGCGCGTCCTGTCTGAAGTACACCGCGCAGCCAAGGAGCTACGCGACGACAACGGCAGGCTTCGGGCAGACCTCGACGCTATGTCCGCTGACGTCAAGGCAGCACAGAAGGCACTTGTCGAGGCACGCGCCGCACAGGTTCGCCCCTCGCCAGCCGACTCCGAGCTTGCTAAATATGTCGATCAGAAAGGCATCCGCTGGACCGGTCGTGAGAATCAGTACGGAGTCCACCTGAATGGACTCCTTGATGACGACACGAACAACGAGTGGCAGCAGACCTTTCAGAAGGCTTGTGAAGACTTCAACCTGATGCAGACCGCTATGGGTGGCAAGGTGCCCCAGAAGGCCCAGGCCCGCCTCAAGCACCTCATCAAGCAGGCTCCCGAAGTCATCCAGAAGGCCTTCGACTCTCAGTCCGGTAGCGGTGGCGAGTTCATTCCTGCCCCAGTGCTTCCCATGCTGGAGCGCGAGGTCGTCGTTCGTGCCGACGTGATGAACCTGTTTCAGGAGATCGCAGTCAGCTCTAACTCTCAGACCCTGCCGATCGTGTCTGCCGGTCTTCGTCCCTATCTCAAGGGCACCGTGACCAGCGATAACCCTGCACAGTTCGAGCCCTCCAGCCTGACCACAGCAGAGCGCACAATCGCACCTAAGGGGCTCAGCGTCAGGGTCGTCGTAGATGACGACGCTGCGGAGGACGCCATCTTCGACATGCTTCCGATGCTCCGTGATGAGGCTGTTCGTGCCCTGTCTTATGGAATCGACGACTGCATAATCAACGGTGACACAGCCGCCAGCCCTGCTGATAGCTACGCATCGTGGGATGCTCGCGGTCTATGGGGCTCCGGTAGCGGTGGCTCTATCGATCACCGGAAGGCCTGGGTTGGATTGCGCGCACGCGCTAACGACGTCAGCAATAAGGACGATCGGTCGACCTTCAGCTATGCGACGTTCCTAAGCGACATCGCAAGCCTCGCAGCCCCTCGTGGTCTCGGCGGCACAGAGGGTGAGCTTGTGGCTGTCATGAGCCCAGAGGCGTACTTCGCGAACGTGGCAGGCCTCGATCAGGTCTCTACTCTCGAAAAATACGGGCCCGGCGCGTCAGTGATGAATGGAGAAATTGCCCGCCTCGGGGGAGCCAGAATTATTTTGACTGACTTCGTTACGGCTGACCTGAATGCCAGCGGGAACTTCGACGGTACGACTACAACCAAGTCGGGTATCCTCCTCATGAATGCATCGCGCTTCAAGATGTACACACGCCGCGGACGGCGCGTCGAGCTTCAGCGGGACGCGACACGCGGTATCACTCACGTGATCTGCACATGGCGCGGACAGTTCAAGCCTCTCGGCTCTTCCACTACTAAGGATGTCCACTGGGCATACAACATGGGCACCTGATAGGAGACCCCCACTATGAGTATTCAAAACAACTGCCTTCTTCAGGCCGAGCTAACCCAGACCACGGCGGGAACTGGTGAAGATCACTATGTAGTGATGCCTCACCCTGGCGAGTGGAAATTGCAGGCGGCGTACTTTACGCCAAACGCGACAGTATCTGGGCACGCCTCGAACACTGTCACACTAAACGTCAAGCAGGGATCGACGGCTGTATGTACCGCTATCTTGATCGACGACGGCACAGCTGGAACTAACGGTCTAACCGCTGGAACCAAGCTAACGTTTTCGGTTCCGGCATCTGCGGGCGCTTCTCTTGAGTTTGGACAGGGGGACATTCTCCATGTCGACATCAATAAGGCTTCCTCCGGCATCAAGTGTGTCGGTGATATGAGCTTTAGCTTCAAGCAGATCGTGAGCTAACTAAATGACGACGAGAGGCCGAGATCTTGAACACGTCCCGGCCTCTTGTCTCCCTATGCACAGCAGCCCCCTCCGTCCCGCTGTGCATAGGGCGCTCTTAGCGAGCAAGACCACCACGGAGAGAGAACACGAGACAGAGGCATCGGATGGCATTAGCGACAGCGGCGAACGTCAGAGACTATATCCGAGCCCTGACCGGGACGGGAGAGGACACACTCCTGAGCACCTTGATCGCTCGATTCGACGATGTGGCTTCGGCCTATTGCGGGTTCCCAGTGAACGGGAATCAGAGCACTTTCGAGAATAACACTTACACGCACTATTTCGACGGCGACGGCACGGACCGGCTCTACCTCAGAGTGGCCCCAGTGAACACGATCACCACCCTTCACGTCGACGTTAACAGAGCATACGGCTCTTCGACGCTTGTGGCCTCGTCTGACTACACCATCGACACCCCGATGGGTCTCCTCATCCTGGAGACTGACTCAGCACAGGGGTCGTTTAGCACCGGCTATAGGTCGGTGAAGGTCGTCTACACTGCGGGCTATACCTCGATCCCCGACGGCCTCGTGCACGCATGCGGCATCCAGGTCAATCACTGGTATATGAATCGCGACACCATCGGCAAGACGAACATCAACCAGAACCAGTCGACGATCGCCGTGCGCTCTCTTGAGCTGCTTCCGAGCGTAAGGCAGGCCCTCGCGCCCTACCGCATCGGCGGCGACGCTGGGGGCTGGCTTGGGTAGTCAGACGCTAGAGCAGTTCGCGCGCAACCTGAAGAACGCAGGCAGCTCTGAGGGTGTAGCCTACGAGCTACGCCGGCTCATGGCTGGCATGGCTACAGAGGGCGCGGGATTCGCCCAGAAGAACTACCACAAGAACGGTCTCAGGGCTCCGACTGGGAATCTGAAGAGGTCGATCAACGGCGCAGCTCTGACAGGCAACCAGGGGATCGGCATAGTCCTTCGGGCTGGTGATCACAGTCAGGTCGTATACGCAGCGGTCCACGAATTCGGGTTCCCGGCTCGGAACATTCCAGCGCGCCCGTACATCTCGCCAGCTATCGCGCACCTCAATAAGGTGATGCCCGACGACCTCAGAGGCATCATTCACGCGAAGGTGCTCGGTAGAAAGGTCAGGCCGGTATGAGCCGAGAGCGGAACATAGTAGCGCGCATCAAGTCGAACCTCGAAGGCATCAACGGTGCTTCAGGTGGCTACACCTACGATCTATCTGGTGACGACCAAGTCATCGTAGGCGACCAGTTCAATCCTATCCGGCTGCCCTGTGCCTACCTCTTCGTCGGTACGACTCAGACAGCCCAGACGGCAGGGCGGACCATCCTCACGCAATACGACAGGACTCTGACGGCCTTCGTGGTAGGATTCGTGCAAGCCACGAACGACACGCCGGGAGAGCTTATGCTTCGAGCCCTTGACTTTCAGAGCGATGTCATGAAGTGCCTGGAGTCAGACAGAGGCCTGGGAGGTTATGCGAATGACATCGAGGTAGCAGGCCAGACCTATCGGGGTGCTGAGCTTGATCTACCGTCTCTCGGTATCGCAGCCCTGGAGATCAAAGTCATGTATCGGCAGAACTCAGGGACGGGCACATGAGCTGGTATTCATCTACATGGGGTTATCGCCTGCCGGTCACCATCGATAACACCAGCGGCGCGACGAGCTTCGATGCGACTGTGACGGTGCCCTTTGACTCTGAGATCTTCTGGTCGAACGTGGAGAGCGATGGACACGACGTGCGCTTCACGAAGTCAGACGGTGTCACCCTGCTCGCGTACAATCGCGCAACGTGGAACTATGCCAATCGGTCTGGGGTCTTTGATGTCGACTCTGTGACGTGCGCCTCGAACGACGCCACGGCGGTGATGTTCGTCTACTTCGGCAACAGCGCAGCTACTGACGGGTCGACTTCTCCATCCATATCGAGCGCGAAGACCGGCACGATCGAGGTCGCGTGTGCGTCAGGTCAGACTGTCCTGCTAGCACCCTTCAGGCCCGGCGAGACCATCGCGCAACAGAAGGTCGTCAAGAGCGCGACCGAAGAGATCGACGTCTGGATCGATTGTCGGCGAGCGCTTCAGACTCGCTGTGAGGCCTACCAGAACTCGCGGCGATATGAGGAGATCGACTACATCGGAGTGCAAGTCACATCAGGCGGCTCGGATGATGCTGGACGCTATGACGAGACCAAGACACGACTGATCGATCCAGGCTTCGCCAAGGTTAGAATTAAGTCCGGATCTTCCGGCACTGACTACACGCTGGTCGTAACGGTCGGCACCTCTACCACCCGCGTACTACAGGCACGAGCCATCGTAGACGTTCAAGACATAGACGAATCATAGGAGCATAATCATGGCCACATATCTCGGACGCAACAGTGCTGTGGGACTGGGGGAAGAATCGACCTGGGGCACCGCAGTGTCACGAACTGCGTTTCGACCGCTCAACTCTTCGAGCCTATTACGGCAGGCTACATTCGTGCCTCGGCCTGACCTGAAGAGCGATTCAGGATCTGCCATGCGGCGCGGTCATTACCAGTCTGAAGAGAGCATGACGGGCACCTTTGAGGTTGCGGCGACCTACGACAATATCGGGATGATTCTGAAGCACGCTCTCGGCACAGCCGCCTCCTCTGGCTCTGGCCCCTACACTCACACCTACACGCTCGCCGCTGCTCCTCCGACAGGCCTGACTATTGAGGTCGTTCGAGGCACCTCTACCAAATCTGAGGTATTTGAGGGCTGCAAGATCTCGTCTATGACGATGAGCGTCAATGCTGGCGAGTGCATGATGGTCTCGTGCGACATCATCGGCCAGACCTCCGCCGCTCGTGGCAGCGCTGGAACTCCGAGCTATAGCGCACAGGAGCACCTGATCGAAGCGAGTCACGCGGGACAGCTCTCGTTTAACTCTGTGAACTACGACCTCAGCTCCTTTACCTTGACGGTGAATAACTCTCTGGACCGTCGGCAGCTTCTGGGCTCTGTAGAGACGAGCGAGCCGCTACGCACTGACTTCATGAGCGTCGAGCTGAGCTTTGAGATCGAGGCTGTCGACACCCTGTATACGGCTCTTCTGGCTAACACCCAGGGAGACGCAGTCGTGACCTTTACTCACCCGAGTGTCTCGAATCGTAGCATGGCATTCACGATCCAAAACTTCTATCTCAACGCTGTAACAGACGAGATCTCAGACGCCGGAATCGTCACCGCTTCCTGTTCTGGAGTCGGTGAGTCTGACGGCACGGACGAGGGCCTACAGATCGTGTCTGTCAATTCGAACAGCAGCGCAGCCAGCAACTAATCTAACCCCCAAGGAGCGACACCATGAGCATCGTCCAACTAATCCAGAACGCATCCACGAAGGACATCGAAGCCGGGGGCCTGCACTGGCGCATCAAGAGGGTAAAGTCTCGCGATGTGCTGCGCGCAGGTCTCGCGACTATGATTCAGTTCGCGCCTGAAGACATCGCCGACATTATGAACGACGGCGATTCAGCCGACGAGATCAAGAAGAAGGTCGGAGAGAACTGGGCGAGTAAGATGGCATCCATGACGGACATCCAGCAGGCCAAGATGTCAGACAGCCTTGACGCTCTCGTGTGCGCTGGTGTCGTCGAGGCCAGCGGTGACGGTGAGACCTGGGAGGCTATCAGGTTTACGATGCAGGAGCGTGAGGCGAATCCTGAGGCCTCTGTGCTGATGGTCGACTCTCTGCCCTGGTCTGTGCGCCAGGAGCTGTCAGCAGCCGTTCAGGCCCATTCCCGCGAAGGGATGGAGGCTGAGATCGAATCGGTCGCCACGTTTCGCAAGGGAGCCGAATCTCGTGCTTCTGGTTGACAGGATCGCGCGGCGCTACAATCGGACGCCCGGAGAGGTGCTCGACATGGATCCGTATGATCTCAGCCTCTGCGTCGTGTGCGTTCAGCATGCAGACGCGGCACAGGCGCAGCAGGTCAGAAGGCTCCAGCGTCACAGCAAGGGATCGATGATTCCCGCGCCTGTACCTGTGATTAATGTCGGGGATATCTGATGGCCACGAACGTCGTACAGATGGTGCTCAAGCTCACCGACAAGGCGAGCCCGTCACTCAAGAAGACCGGCGACGCTGCGGGCTCTGCTGACACTAAGTTTAGCAAGCTCACAACGTCAGCCACAAAGGCCGGGCTCGGCTTAGCTGCTGTCGGCGTGGCGGCTGTGGCGATGACTCGATCGATTATCGCGATGGGTCAAGAGGTGGCCGACAAGGTCAACTTAATCACCGACATGTCCGTCTCCACAGGTCTCGCGGTCGAGAGCTTAGAGAACCTTCAGCTCATGGCAAGGGGCACAGGCGTTAGCATTCAGGGAATGGAGCGGGGATTCGTCACCTTCGCGAGGAATCTTGCAGACGCGAGAGATGGGATCGGACCGCTGTCTGAGGCGATGAGTGATCTAGGCTTCGATGCGAATCAGTTCGGAGACACGGACGAGGCATTCCGAGCGGTGATGGAGGCGATCAGCGGAGTCACGGACAAGGCTGAGCAGGCGCGCCTGATGAATGATGCCTTTGGCATGTCATCGAAAGATCTAGCCAAGGCCATGCAGATGCAGTTCGGGCAGGCTGGCAAGACGTTAGACGAGATGGGCTTGCGGATAGGTGAGAGCGCAGAGAGCGCGTCACAGGCTCAGCGAGGGCTTGCGCTGTATGAGCTTGTTCTAGACAAGATCAAGCGCGCAGCCTTTGAGGCCTTCTTAGGTGGTGGCGGCTTCGCTCAAGGCCTCTCTATCGTTGTCGGCGTCGCGAAGGGTCTGGGAACGCTTCTGGTCAATATCAAGGAGTTCACGGTCGGCCTCTTCATGGCTGTGGCGAAAGGCATCTACTCGATGCAGCTCTTGATCCAGGGTGAGCTTGAGAAGTCAAATCAGGCAGCCAAGGAGGCACAGTCAGAGATGGCCCGCTATGGCGGGGCGATCGTGTCAGTGCTCAGCGGAGACTTCATCAAGGACGCCGTAAACGGGGCGGCAGACTTTCAGAAGGGTCTCAACCTGCTCGGCCAAGAAGTCAAGGCAGACGCCGACCTCCTCGCTGAGCTTGACAAGGCACAGAAGAAAGTCGCCGACTCAGCCGGGGAGGCTGGCGGCTCGGCGGGAGCAATGGCAGACGAGTTAGCGGCGTCTCGCGCACAGCTTGACGCGCTGACCCTTGCAAATACAGCATTTGCGCAGAGTCTCGCGCAGAGTTCTGGGCAGGGCTTGATCGCAAGCTTTCAGGTCGACGAGCTGACTGCGGCCATGTACGGGCTGACCTCTGGCGCTCTTGCGGACTTGTCGGAAGGCCTGAGCGAGTTCGAAACGGCGCAGATCTTAAAGGTCGTAGGAGCGATGACGTCTCTAGTGGGCGAAGCAGAGGCCGCCGTCAGTCCCCTGTCTCAAGTCCAGCAGCTTCTATTGGATGATGATCCGGTGTCGGTGATCGCAGATATCGCCGCCAGCTATAAGCGGCTTGCGAAGATAGGCGCAACCGGCACGCTCGCCGGGGCTGAAGAGGACATTGAGAACCTGCAAAGTATGCGCGAGCTTCTTGCAGAGATGCTCATCACTCAGGATCGACTCAAGATCATAGGCGGGGAGGCGTTTGCGGTACAGGTCGACCCGTTTATTGATTCGCTCAAGGCCGCAATAGAGGCAGCTGAGGAAGAGCTGAGGTCGGGCCGGATAGAATTCCAGGCATCAGTAGACGAGCAGAGCCTGACCGATATTAGAAGCTCTATCGCCGAGGGTATCTCGTTAGGGGCGTCCACGATGCAGAGCCTTGCGGGCGGAGATGTCGCGGGGGCTGCGGGCGGCATCGCTGCTGCGGCTGGAGCCTCTCCTATGGTCGGCGCCGTGATATCTGCGATCGGCGCTCTGGCTGAGATCGGGCAGATGACAGTCAAGGAGATCAAGCAGAACACAAAAGCCTTTGTCAAGAACCTCACGAACGGAATTGAGGTCGTCGTGCGGGCTCTGCCAGAAGTGATCGGGATCTTGCTCAAGAATCTTCCGGCGGCGCTGATAGAGGCGGCCTTCACTTGGATCCCTATGCTCGTCTATACGCTGCCGATGGCGATTATGGAGGGGTTCGTTAACGGGTTTAAGTCAATCATGTCTCTGCTCGGCGAGGCTATCCGAAACGCTTTCAGAGTCTTCGACGGGGATGGGATACGGGTCACGCCTGAAGGGGAGTCGAGCTACACCGGCCCGGATACGTCGTACTACACCGGGACAGCATCCGTCGCCAGAACAGGCCGGGCGCTCGTGCACCGTGGCGAGACCATCATCCCGGCAGGCGGCAGAGAGGCACAGAGCCAGACAAGTCGCATGGGCGGCGCGAGCGTGAACATCAATATCTCGACAGCAGTGCTGGACCGTGATGTGATACCTCGTCTGGTGCGTGAGATCGACAGGGCTGTCGGCACGTATGGTCGCACGAGTGCGGCATTCGCTGGGGGCTGATGTGGGCAATCCGACTATCTACTATTACCCGGATGAGGCAGGCACACTGGAGACGATCGACTTCGGTGAGAACCTGAGCGATCTACAGATTACCCAGCGTCGAGACGTGACTGATGGATTCAGCCGTGCGGGGGCGTTTACCAGGACGACGGGGCGCAGCTATCTTGAGATCCGGATAGTGCTGGAGAACTTCACCTCTGTCAGCCTTGCGCGCTCCTTCGACAGCCTCAGCGCGCACCTTGAGCGGGGCAACCCTATCGGCTTCGCTCTTGACTCTGCGAAGGCGTGGGCCGGCTTTGTGCGTGGCTCGTCGGGCTCGTCTGGCTACTACTCTCCGGACCGAGGACAGCAGAGGGCGGTGACGACTGGGAACCTCTTCAAGTCTTGGAGTAGCTCAGCGACGATACAATCGGGGGATGAGATCGTGGTCTCAAGCGCGTCACCGTCTGGCTTGAGGGAGACCAAGATCACGAGCGGGGTGACAAGCTCGACAGGTAAGATCGTGTTCTTCAGTTCTGACTCTCTAGTCTACACTCACCGGAACGCGCCGATCATGGTCAGAAGTCGCGACTTCTATCCGGCTCTGGTGATGCCCCAAGAGCGCGTCAATGAGCCGATCGTGGAGAGCAACCATCGAATCAGCTACACGCTTGATCTTACCCTCGTCGAAGACTGGGGCTGCATCGCGGCTGTGGATGAGCTTGGCGTAGGCCTGAGGAACAACGTCGGGATCCCTTCTGATGGATTCTCACTTCAGGAGGCTATTGCGGAGTACAGGGGCAACCTGAATGATAGCTGGACCTCTCCGGGATGACGTGGTCGAGCGCCTTCCAGGAGAAGCTCAGAGAGGGCATCTTCGAGCCGATTATCGTGCTGCATGTGATGGAGTGGCCCTCCACTCCGGGGACTGAGTTCTACGCAGCGAGCGCGCCGGGGTATGGATTCCCGGAGATCATAGGACCGGGGCTTCAGATTACCGGCTCGTCAGTCACTCCGGTGTCGTGGAGATACACGCATGGGTCGTGCTCGGTTGAGATCTGCACAGATCAGATCGGCCTCGTGTCACAGTCAGCCATGAGGGGCGCTCTGTGCGAGATCTTGATCGGCTTTACAGGCTGGGACATCGGCGACTTTGAGCCCGTCTTCGCTGGCCGTGTGCAGAACATCAGGGGCGTCTCTCCCAACTATGTGCTCGACTTGTGGGACTGCTCGTCGATCCTCAATAGCCGCTTGAATACCGGCTCCTATGCGTCGTTCCTTGATGGCAATAACAACGTTTTCCCGAACGTCAGCTCCTCGAACAAGACCACACTTACGACGCAATATGAGACGAGCCATAACGAGCTAGACGTCACCTCTGCGGCAGCGCTAGAGATGCCGACATCTTCGAGCACCTACCCCGGGGTAGTGTACGTCGACAACGGCACGAATGATCCGTTCTTCCTGACGTACACAGGGAAGAGCGGGAACACCCTCACAGGGGTCACGACCTCAGACATACTCGGCACCACGAGAGCGCAGTCCACCACGGCGGACACTGTGGTCTATAATGCCGCCTATCTGGCCGGCAGTCCTGCTGAGATCTTTATCCGTCTGCTCGTCTCCGGCTCTGGTGCTGGAAGCTCTTATGACGTGTATCCGGAGACATGGGGCTGGGGTCTGCCTCAGAGTTTCATAGATGTCGGCGACGCGGCTGGCGTGTACCTATCGATGGTTGCTGCTGCCGGGGCTGGCACCTATGCACTAACCTATGCACAGAAGGACGCCGTCGCTAACTCGTGGGAATGGTTGCAGGGCTGGTTCGGCACCCTCGGTCTGGTGCCTGTACAGAAACACGGACGGCTGACGCTGCGGCCTGTGCAAGACCCGAACGATCCTCTAGTCAGCTCTGGCGTCGTCATCGATGATCACGACATCGCTGAGATCCAAGAGTGGGGCGCCTATCACCCCGACGCGCCTGCCGAGTATCTACAGGTCAAAGTGACGGCTACGGGTGCGACCGCTCTGATCACTCCGCTAACTGCCCCAGAGACCTCGCCCGTAGCGGGTCGGCTGTCCTTCAATAATACAGACAAGATCTTCGTCTATGGCTCGCAGAACGTCGCAGAAATAATGGCCCGCGTCGGGCTCTGGGGAACGAATCTGCCGGAGTACGTCACAATCAGATGCTCCGGGATGCGGCTGGCTACGCTCGCACCTCTCGATGTCGTGCAGCTATCGAGCGAACTCCTGACAGACGGGCGCATCAATGCCACGTATACGAACGGATACGATCATCAACCGTGCCTCGTTCTGAAGGTCTCGCCTGACTACTATCTCGGCGAAGTGACATTAACGCTCGCCGCGATCGACCCACTTTGATATTGTCCCGATAATAGGAGACGAACACATGGCCGCCATCGATCTCTCGGACGCTACGAACGTCCCCTACATCTACACGAAGACAAGTGTCCCGACGACCTACCAGGAATTCAAGCTGCCCCCGTGGGCTTGCAGAGTCACCGTCGTGGCCTCGAAAGCGGCGTGGGTATCGATGACCGGAGCGGGCACGCCTGCCGATGGTGGCGCCGTAGGGACGCATAAGGCAGGGATCCCACAAGACACCGGGGCCGTCTTCGTTATTCAAGACCCACAGCAGCGGCCTATCAGGACGGGGCTCACCTATGCTCGGTCGATCTTCGTCGCCTCTCAGGCAACGACCTGCACAGTCACGATCATCGTCGAAGCTGGGGTCTCCTGATGGGTGGATATCGCTGGAGCGGAAACACTGTATTTACTGATCTGACTGTCGACGGCGACACCGTCATAGTCGACGAGACGAACAATCGGGTCGGCATCGGCACAGATAGCCCCTCGAAGACGCTCGACGTGGACGGGGAGATCTTGGCGAAGGGTCAGCTCGAAGTCAATGACACGACCACGAGTAGCGCTAGCACAGGCGGAAGCCTGCGACTGTCTGCGAATGACGGCGCGGCGATGGGTGACTCTCACCGGCTCGGCGTGGTGGAGTTCACCGGGTCCGAAGATGGCAGCGGCACGCAGGTAACCGGCGCACGCATTGAGGCGCTGACCGATGCAGCCTGGACAAACGTGGAGAACGGCTGCGCGCTGTATTTCTACACGACCGACGGAGACGCCTCTCAGACGGCTGTGCTGAAGCTCGACAGCAATAAGAAGGCCACCCTCGCAGGGGACGCGCAGATCGCCGGAGACATCATCCTCGACGATGGTGGCTCACTGAAGGAAGCAGGCGGCACAGCTGCGATCACCTT
>VTLG01016853.1_pt1 | contig 16106 bp, 24 predicted proteins | sample 4694571 | NCBI WGS metagenome assembly VTLG01 (sample SAMN12604809, study PRJNA352737) | marine metagenome | biome: ENVO:00000447; feature: ENVO:00000209|ENVO:00000569|ENVO:01000036; material: ENVO:00002151; isolation source: viral sequences binned using virsorter ...
CCTTTGTTATCAAATGCTTATAAAAGAAAGGTATATATATAGAGGCCTATGACCCAATGAATTTAGATCACAGAGCTGAACAGAAACTCAAGAGGCTGAAGCGACGGAACTTTGTAGCAAAGAATAATAAGCACAGAGCCAAGCGTCACGCCTCGTTAAAGCAATACACAAGGAGACAGAAGCACTCAAGCCTCAGCGAATGAGTCATGCGCCCAGTCTACGAGGGCAGCTTGCTTGCTAGTAACAGACTCAAGCAGCCACTCCCAAGGTATATCACATGAGTCAGCTATATGCTCAGCATCATTAGGTGTAAAGCCACGCTCGATTAGAGCCTCGCCTATCATACACCTGATCTCATCTTCTGCTTCGATGTACATGTCATCAGTCATGCTGCCTCCTTCATTAAGTATTGCATTGCTTTGTTAGCATCCGCTGCTGCCCTGAATATATAGGACTTGTCATCCTTCAATCTCTTTAACCAGACACCGATATAATCTGTATGTCTCAGCTTCTCCAATGGTATACCAAGAGATGCACATACCATAGCTGATCCTAACTCAGCGATCAGTTCCTCATAAGCATACGCTGTCACATCAGATGTACTCATCTTACGCTTGAGGCGATGCTCAGCACCAGTAGCATGACAACCCTCATGTGCCTTAGTAGATGTAGCCTCATGGGGTGTATCAAACGCATCATCATTAGGTACACATATAGCATCCTCTGATGGTACATAACAGGCACGATCACCACCAACATGAACACCACCTTTAAGTTTAAGGTTGACCAGCATCTCATCAACGCTGGACTTAGGTTTAAACTTAGATGTGAACTTAGTCTGTGGTAGATCAGGTATCTGCTCCCTATTCCATACCCTATAGGTACGCATGATGGGACGGAACCGTTCGTCACCATCCTCATCCTCGAAGGATACTTCATTGTAGTATATAATGGTGATGCCCTTCTTGAATTCCTCAGGTGAGATAGGTCTATCCTTACCTGTCAACTTGATGGCTTGGTTCTTAGTGAACCACTCGTTAGATTTGTAAGGGGAAAACATACCTAATATCAACCAGTTAATGCCACTATAAGGACGCTGACTGTCACCGTTACGTGGTGCTAGACACAGTGTACTCTTGGTGCCATCATCTGACCAACCGCGAATCCAAGGAGGTGATCCAGCTTCTAACCCATCGATGACATGCTGTGTTACTTGGTCTTTGATTTTCATCTGCCTTCCCTCTCTATTAGTGAGTCTTCCAGTGCGTCATTCATACGACACTGATTAAGGAACTCCTCATACTGACGGTTCTCATACTCCATCTCCTGTCTCATCCTGCGACGACGCATCTCACCTACCAGATTGACAGGCTCAGGTGGTTCAAGTGATGGCTCAGTAGTTAGAACCGATGCTAAGAATCTCTTGTTACTCATTGATCTTGCTCCTGTTTAATGCTATCATCGATTTGAATAACGGTGTAACCATGCTGGTCTAGTATTATCTGAAGTAAATCATTTATCTCAAGGTCAGCTACCTTTACACCATCACAGTATACACCCGGACCTGCGTACCACAACATCTCACCTTCACTCATGACATCAGCCTCCTTAATTTATTAGCGCGATCTCTCGCAGTCTTACCGGGGCGACCAACACCAGTCTTCTCCATACAAATGGAGTGCCATGTAGGGTACCGCTTCACCTCACCCTTGCTATCCACGTAGGACATAGCCTTCTGTTGTTGAGGTGTCATGTAATCGAATAATGTTTTAGACATGTTCTTCTCCAAGATAATCTCTGATTTCTGCATCTGCATCTGACATCAACTTGCTTAACTCTTGATAGTTAAGTCTAACATTTACATCTCCAACTTGCAACTTAAAAGGACGATCCTGCCATACAGTACCTACTTCCTCTACTGCCTTTATCCCTAATTCTGGTGTGGTTACTAATACTGATCTAGTCAATGCCATTTATTTTCTCCTGCATTATTGCGATACGTTCTTCAATCTTGCTGAGTGCCAGAATATTCTTGGCTACTACCTTGTTCATTACCTCAATCTCTGATTCAATATGATCGAGGCGAGACAACAACTCTGATGCAGTCAACACTTCCTTGTCATAGTCAGACATGATAGTCTCCTTGCTAATTTAATGGCTTGGTTACGCCTAACATTATAGGACTTAGGTAACATCTTCTTACCCTTTACCTTATAGTTCCTAGTGTTATTCATGTTAACCTCCTTATCTTGATTAACCCTTACGTACTACTCGATTGTACCATATATTTAGTTAACCTTCAACTATTTATGCCTCAATAAGCGACACTTACCATCGCTGTCGCGACAACCCCGCTCCGCTCCCTACCTAACAGCTAGTTTATCAGGAAGAAAACTATACCTTCCATCTGTTAGGTTGTTGAAGACAAGGCGCGATTTATCGCGACCTTAATGCTGTTAAAAATTTTTTGTGGCATATATACAACAAAAAAGGGTAGGGACTCCGAAGAATCCCCACCCTTAGTTAGCTATGCGTGATTACTTAGGAAGATGAACCCATCCAGTTCATCGGTACCCCGATCGTACTGGGCTTCTGTAATCCAGCCTCGAAGTAGTGCTACGTCCATGTCTTCCTTCTGCTTAACACCAGCTTCAGACATGAATTTACCTGCCCAGTCTGCGTCTTCGGGAGCGTTCTCCATCTCGCCTTCGTCCATCTGATGCTGATAGACATCGGCAAGCATTGAAAGAACATCACCTTGGAAGCGTTCCAGCTGTTCCTTTTGCGCTACCATATCGTCGTAGCCTTTCAGTGAACCCTTGGCATTCTTGACCAGCTTGGCGTACTTCTCGCGTGATAGCTTAGGCGTATTAGCTTCGATCTGGTAGTCGAAACTGCCCTCGATGCCCTCGTCCTTATCCCAGACACCAAACTCATCATCCAGCGCGACCAGCATGGCGACAGCCTGAACCATTGGCGTCCAGTGCTTAGAGTCTTTAGCCTCTACAGACTCAGCATCTACCTCGGCGCGACCTTCAGCAGTAGGGTTCGAAGGGATCGCACCATACTTAGCGTCACATATATCCAACGCGCGGTATATGGCATAAGTCCTCAGCTTACCTCTAACAGATGAGAGCATACGAAAGGATTTGATGTCCAGCTTAGCTAGCTTACGTACAATTTCAATAAAGTCTTTAATCATTAGTGATAGATGTCCTATGTAGGTACACGGATAGAATTACCCGTGTTTACTCGTTTATCCATGCCACCGTCGGGACTCCACAGCTTACACCCGGGGCTATTTCCAGTCGTTTTGATAGGCCGTTATAACCTACCGCAGACTTACGGCATTTACCGGAATTGAACAAATCAACCAGTAGACGCAGATTAACACGAAAGGCCATCAGCAGTCCAGCGGGTTTCCTGTATCTGAGCGACATAAACAAGCTTATATGCGACTAGCCCAGATGCGACATGTCTTACCTCTGAACGACCATCATTCCTGTTAAGCCATCTGTTACCGCGACCTGCTTGTATGGGGAGCGAGCAACGTATCGGATATGATATCCATCCTGCCCACACACACGGCTGATCGAGGTCTCCAGTGCTGTCATAAAGAGTTGCCCCGTCTACCAACAGCCACAGCTGTCGCCCTAGTAGCCCGACATCCCAGCCACAGCACAGCAATGTTGCCCCAAGGGGCACCCCTTTTTGTTTTTATACATATATATATGTTCTCCCCACTCAGTGGAGGGCTATTCTAAGGAATATTAGCATAATATTATGAAGCATCTAACAGATCAGAATCTAACATACTTTGGACACCTACTGCAAGCATGGAGCCTAGCTTTGAGATTATTTCTTTTATCCTTGACTGCCTTGGTACATGGCGTGTGTCCTTTTATATTTTCATCGACAGTCTCTGATAAGGTGCATGAGATGGATCAGGACCTCTCCTAATGCCCGTAGAGAAGGTTAAGGGTGGTTGGAGGTGGGGTAAGAAGGGTAAGGTCTTTAAGACGCGTAGTGCAGCCCTAGCGCAGCAGAGAGCGGCCTATATGGGTGGTTACAGAGGAGGCAAGAAAAGATAATGGCTAATGGCACCCTAACTGAAGAAGAAGAACGACTATTAATGGAGCGTATGGCTGCTAAGGCAGCTAATCCTGCTGTTAATATAGCTACAGACTTGTCTTCTTCTTATGTTCCGGCTAAGTATCCTAACCCATTGGATGTCTTCAAAGAGATGGTACCAGAGTATACGCAGTATACGCCACAAGGTGACACATGGCTAGGCGGTACTGGACCACAGATAGATGAGCATGGAAATGTCAAGGTATGGCGTGGCGAGACTAGTAAAAACTTGGATGCTGTATCTGGTGTTAAATTCTTTGGGTTGGACCCGGCACCATCAAACTGGGCAACTATAAGCGATCCTAGTCAAGATATCCATCCAATGGTCACCCAACATTCGGGTGGTTTTACTAAGTATGGTACTATAACACCGGAAGAGGCCATATATGGTTATGACTACGTTAGTGGTAACACGACTCCAGATTTCCATGAGGTAACCTTTACGCCAGATGAGGCAGCTAAGGTTAAACCCGGTGGTCCTGCTATTGCAAAAACGATACATAATGTGCCGAGTTACCAGCAAGATCATCCTGCGGGTGGAGCAAAGACAAAAGCTATAAAAGCATTGACTACCCCATTACCCGGAACTGGCGTTGAAACATCTATGCTTGGCAAGTATGGACCTACCTTAAAAGGTGCGGGAAGATTCCTTGGCCTAGCAGGTTATCCCATGTCAGCGATGGCTGCATCAGATTATTGGGGCGCTGGTAAGCCAGTCAGGGCTGCGATGGCAGCAGGCTCCGCACTTCCTGTAGTGGGTATGCCACTCTTGGCAGCAGAGATGTTGACAAATGCTGTTGATGATGGTATACTTCCAGAAGATATGCCTGTATCTCCTACTAGATTCGGCTCTAATGAACCCTATACTGGCATGGGTAGTGTTGGTGTAGGCACGATGGAGACTCCACATCCCGGTCAAGCATTAGGGCATACTACGCTTGATCCATCTACACCCGGTGCTTACTTGCCAGACTTTGATGTCACTGGTGATGCTGGTGGTGCCGTGGGTGGTCATCCCGTGATGGATACGATAGAGGATTGGGGTGATCCTACCATGCTGTCAGCACCTGCATTTGATTCAGTAAGACCATCTGAAAGCACTCTTTCGGTAGACTCATGGAGTCCTAACTGGGATACTATGGAGAATATGTACGCACAGACTGACTTTGTACCTCCAGTAACAGATCAAGATTTTATTGATGAAGGAACTATCCCACCGGGCGATACCTTAGACTACAGTAGGTTTCTTGATCCTCGGTATGGTGGTCCTAGACCAGAACTTGATCCAAACAGATGGGGTACGCCACAACAACAAGCTGCTGATGTACAGAAACATGCTAGATTAGTTTACGGTAATGCTCAGGATGTACCCACTTGGAGGCCTAGCATGGGTATCGGAATGATACCGGGGTATTTGGGCGCTTTAACGGAGGAGGCTATTGTAGGTGCGCCACAACCGATTACTGATGCTTTAACAGCATTCCATGATAATCCTTATGCAGCCGATCTAGGCGCGAGGTTTCGTGGAATGTTAAGTGACGATCCTTATGCACCTCAGGTACAGACGGTGGATGATATCCAAGATAATATAAATAATGCTATATTTCAAGATATGCGTAATGCTGGGTTTACGGAAGAGCAAGCATTAGCTAACCCCAATGTAAACTATGATCGAACGCAACTTGAGGCTATGGCATCTCTAATGCAGAGCGGGGATTCTTCTCTTACAGAAGATTTTGTCTCTTCTAGGTTAGCTGGTAGTCTTCCCGGCTATGAGCATCTACCAGAAATAGTAACTCAAGTAGACACCTTTTCTTCCCCACTAGCAAACCCAAATATCACAGCGCAAGCTACGATAGATGATTATACAGCAGCATTAGCGGCTAGCGATCCCGCTTTACAGGGTATAACTCCATTTAGTATGGCATCTACATCGCCAACAATACAAGCCGAACCTCAACCATCAGGTGGGGGTGGTGGAGCTTCTAGACCTCAAGAATCTGCACCTATGGCACCACGTCAAGATGCTATGCCAGCAGCCCCAGCAGGACCAACGCAAGCAGAGATAGAGGCTCAGATAGCAGCAGCAGAGCAAGCACATAGAGATCAACAGGCATCAGCACGACAGGCATTAAAAGACTTCTATGCTAGTAGGGAGTATCAGCAGGAAGGTGGATCAGCACCTGCGGGTCTTATAGAGTTAGCTACTGGGGTTGATAGCTTTTCTGTTAATCCTTTTGCACAAGGGTTAGAAGCTGGTATAGGTCCAATGGGTGCTGGTTCTGGGATGGGTCAGGCAGGTTCTGGCGGTCATCCGGGTATGAGATAATGACAATACTACAAGATAAATTCATCGAACATTATGTACTGACTGGCAATGCCACGCAGTCAGCTATCCATGCGGGTTATTCTGAAAAGACAGCCAAGGTAAAAGGCTCACAACTAAAGGCGCAGTTTACAAATGAAATACGTGAAGCAACTCAGAAGTTACTTGCAGATAAAGTACCTGCTGGCTTACGCTGGCTTAGTGATTTGGCTGAATCGGCTGAGTCAGAGTCGGTTAGACTCGGCGCTGTCAAAGACCTCCTTGACCGGGCTGGACTCAAGCCAGTCGAAAAAATCGAAACAACAACCATAGAGTCGATGTCGAAAGAGGATATAGAAAGGGAATTAGATGCCCTCCTCAAGCACTAGAGCCTTAGAGCTTTTAAGGGAGTTAAGGCAACGGGAACGTTTCAACAGGATCAATTCCTATGATCCCTACCCTTACCAGTTAAAGTTCCACAAGACAGGAGCAGAAGCCAATCAGCGACTGTTAATGGCTGCTAACCGTATAGGTAAATCCTATTGCGGGAGTGCAGAACTATCATTTCACCTGACGGGGCTATACCCTGACTGGTGGGAAGGACGGGTATACCACCAACCTATTATAGCGTGGGCAGGTGGAGTCTCCAACGAAACTACCAGAGATATCGTACAATATGAGTTATTGGGTTCTCCTGATGACCCAGAAGCATTCGGATCGGGTACAGTTCCAAGAAATTATATAATAAAGACCGAACGTAAGCCCGGTGTACCTAATGCTAAATCTGTTGCTCTTATAAAGCACGTCAGCGGTGGGAACTCCTCTTTATTCTTCAAAGCCTATGAGATGGGTGTGGAGAAATGGCAAGGTCGTAGTGTGGATTGTATATGGTTGGACGAAGAGCCTAGCCGAGACATCTACTCACAGGCTGTGACACGTACATTGGACCGTAAAGGCATGGTATATATGACCTTTACACCAGAACAGGGCATGACTGAGACAGTTGCATCCTTCATGAACAACCTTCAGACAGGTCAATCCTTGACAAATGCTACATGGGATGACGCATCTGAGACAGTAATGTCGCTTAAAGGACATAAAGGACACCTAGATGAAGGTGTTATGCAGCAGATTCTGTCCAGTTATAGCCCACATGAGAGGGAAATGAGGCGGTTTGGTAGGCCATCTATAGGCTCTGGCCTCATATTTCCTGTCAACGAAGAGAAATTAATGACTGATCCTATCCATTTGGAGGATCATTGGCCTAGAATAGCAGCGATAGACTTTGGTTGGGACCATCCTACGGCAGTTGTATGGTGTGCTGTAGACAGAGATGAGGAAATGTTCTACGTCTACGACTGTTACAGGATGTCTAAAGCGTCACCTACAGTTCATTCCCAAGCTATACGCAGTAGACCGCATTTTATCCCCATCGCTTATCCACATGATGGAAATAGACGTGATTCAATGGGCAATCCCGGCCTTGCTGACCAGTATCGCAATCTAGGTTGTAATATAATGCTGGATCACTTCACTAATCCACCCGCATTAGGCGAGAACAAGGGTGGTAATAGTATAGAAGAGGGCATTATGGCTATGCTTCAGAGCATGGAGAACGGTAAGTTCAAGGTATTTTCTACCCTCTCAGACTGGTTTGAAGAGTTCAGAATGTATCACAGAAAAGGTGGTAAAGTCGTAGCAATCAGAGATGATATCATGTCTGCTACACGTTATGCTTACCAATCACAGCGATTTGCCGTGTCAGGCAAAGACCCAGCATGGACAAACGAGATAAAGTATAAGAATTATGGCATCATCTAAAAAAATATCTGACCAAGAACTAATCCAGAGAGTCAATAGCGAGATAGCTGACGCTCTTGGTTACCACGATACCGTCAATGAGCAGCGTGAATTGGCGATGGAATACTACTATGGTATGCCTTTGGGTAACGAGGTGGATGGGAGAAGTCAATATGTAGACTCTTCTGTTATGGATACCATTGAATGGATTAAACCTTCTCTGATGAGAGTGTTTGCCAGTGGTGACGAGATGGTTACGTTTGCTCCAACTGGTCCTGAAGATGTAGAGGCTGCTGAGCAAGCTACGGATTACGTAAATTTTATTTTCACTAAGGATAATCCCGGCTGGGAAATACTGTATACCTGGTTCACGGATGCCCTACTCCAGAAGAATGGTATTGTTAAATGCTACTGGGATGAGTATGAAGACTGGAATAGGGAAGAGTACAACGGTCTTGACGAACAAGAGTTTAATGTTCTTATACTTAACCCTGATGTTGAAGTCATGGAGCATACCGCTTACTCTGATGACTATGGCGCGAAGCATGACGCTGTTCTCTCTCGTAAATCTTATGTTGGTAAAGTCAAGATAGAGAATATACCACCTGAAGAATTCCTGATCTCCAGAGAAGCAAAGGCTATTGAGGATGCACGGTTTACTTGCCATCGAGTATTAAAAACTCTATCTGAGTTAAGGCTAATGTATCCTGACGAAGACCTTGATCCTCAAGAGTTAGGTAGTGGAGAAGACTCCTACGTCTACCAGAATGAGCTTGCACGATTTGACTACGATCATTCTCAAGGGTTACCGTGGGGTGACAACACGACTGTATCTGAAGACGAAACATTGTCAACCTATTGGCTGCACGAATCTTTTATGAAGATTGATTACGATGGTGACGGCATTGCCGAACTACGTAAGGTATGCTCAGTTGGTCAGAAGGTATTAGCCAATGAAGAAATAGATAGCATCCCATTCATAAGTATTACACCGATAAAGATTCCGCACAAGTTCTTTGGTCTATCTGTTGCTGATCTTGTTGTCGATATTCAAAAGATAAAGAGCGTCCTGATGCGTAACCTGATGGACAACATGTACAACCAGAACTTTGGTCGCTACGCTGTCCTTGAAGGTCAAGCTAACTTGGATGATCTTCTTACGCAAAGACCGGGTGGTGTAGTTAGAGTTAAGTCACCCAACGCTATCATGCCTTTGGCAACCCCGCAGTTAGAGCAAGCGTCATTCTCAATGCTTGACTACCTTGATAAACTTAGGGAGTCACGTAGTGGCGTAAATAAATTCAGCCAAGGTCTAAATGAAAATGCTTTAACATCTCACACTACAGCTACTGCTGTTGCTGCAACTATGACGGCAGCACAGTCGAGAGTAGAATTGATTGCACGATGCTTTGCAGAGACTGGCGTAAAAGATTTAATGAGAAATATTTACGAACTTGTTATGAAGAATCAGGATCACCAGAGAGTTGTGATGCTGAGAAACAAATGGGTTCCTGTCCGTCCTGATATGTGGCGAGACAAAATGGACTGTACTGTTTCTGTAGGTATAGGAAATGGTAATAGAGATCAACAGCTTATGCACCTCACGACAATGCTACAGTTTGCTGGGGATGCCATGAGAGGCGGACTCAAGATTGTCAATGAACAGAATATGTATAACATGGGAGCAGCACTCGTAAAGAATATGGGCTTCCAGAATGTCGATGACTTCTTGACCAACCCACAAAATATACCCGATCAACCTGATCCACGCGAACAGATGGAACAGGCAGAACTACAATTGAAACAAAAAGAATTAGAAATAAAAGCTGCCGATGTGCAAGTTAAACAAATGAAAATCCAACAGGAAGCTGCCGAAGCACAGGTCGACGCGCAACTTAAAGTTGCAGAATTGAACCTAGAAGCACAACAAGGCAGAGGTGTAGCACTTGGATAGAGAACAAAGAGAAGCACACGCAAAAAATTTATTATCTGATGAATTATTAAACGAAGCGTTCGATACGCTTGCAAAAGATATCACGGATGCGTGGGACAACACAGGCATTCACGATACCGAAGCCAGAGAAAATCTCTGGTTATCCTTACGACTCCTTGAGCGGATACGCCTTCATCTAACCAGTATTATTGAAACTGGAGAGATGGCGAAAAAACTTGAGGAATATCAACTATAGGAGTAGAACATGGCGGACACTCAAACGAATCCCCAAGAAGTAGCGCAAAACCCCAATCTTGATCCCAGCAGTTTACCTGCTGCTCAAGAAGCAATCCTTGGATTACTGAACTCACAAGAGCAACCAGACCAAGAGGAGCAACCGTCTGAAGAAGTTGAAGACGTAGAGGAATCTGATGAAACAACTGAGGAAACTGAAGAAGTCAAAGAAACAGAATCTGAAGATGTTGCTGATGATGAATCTGAAGAATCCGAGGAAGAAGAAGTTGAAGATGAGGACGAGTCGGAATCCACGGTCTATACTGTAAAAGTAAACGGACAGGATGTGGAAGTCTCCGAAGACGAACTCATAAAAGGCTACTCTCGCCAACAGGATTATACTCAAAAAACGCAACAGTTAGCTGAATACAAAAAGCAAATGGATGCCGCTGCCCAAGGTATGCAGCAGGAAATTGCTCAAACTCAGCAGATGCGTTCTCAATACGTTGACGCTCTATCGACAGCGATAGACACTAACTATGCTCATCTCCAGCAATATGCTAATATTGATTGGGAAACTCTAAAGAGTCAGGACAAAGAAGAGTATTTAACTAAGCGTGATGAATATCGTCAGGCACAGGAGAATATTCAACAGTTGCAGTCCAAAGCTCAGGAGGCTCAGCAGCATCAAGAGCGGGAGATGCAGATGCAACACCAGCAGATGTTACAGGAAGAACACACCAAGATGGTAAATATACTACCAGAGTGGGGGAATCCTGAAACGCAAAGAGCGATAGCAAAATCTATATCTGAGTTTGCCTTATCTAAAGGCTATACCCAGGAAGAGCTAGCGCAACTGGTAGACCATCGTTCTATACTTGTTCTTATGCAAGCTAAGGCTTATGAGGATATGACTCGAAAACAGCATGAAGTTCGTGCTAAGAAGGTCAAGAATAAACCTAAGGTTGTAAAAGCTAAGGCTAAAAGAGCAAAGTCAGAGGCTGGTGTAAGCAAACGTAGAGAGAAAATGAAGCGTCTACAGTCAACAGGCAAAGTCGATGACGCAGCCTCGTTGCTGGAAGATTTACTTACATCTCAATAAAGGAGATACACTATGGCTATTGCCACAAATACGTCGCTGACTTATTCGTCAGTTGCAATTCGTGAACAATTAGCCGATGTCATCTACAATATTGCTCCGTTGGATACACCATTTTTTAGTGGTTGCAGCCGTGAAAAAGCTGAGAATACCCACTTTGAATGGCAGACAGATACTATTACCGCTGGCGCGGCAAATCGCGTCATAGAAGGCGATGATAGTCCTGCTGCAACAGCGCGGGCTTTGCCAACTCGTTTGGGTAACTACTGCCAGATTTCTCGGTATGTGGTACAAACATCCGGCACAGATGATGCGGTTAATTACGCAGGTCACGGCAAACATCAGGCTTATCAGCTAGCTAAGCGCGGTAAGCAGATGAAGAGAGACTGGGAACAGATGTTGTCAGCGAACGTCGCGCAAAACGCGGGTAACGCTACGACAGCTAGAGTCTCTGCTGGCCTACCTTCTTGGATCGCTACCAACTACGTATCAATGAACCCGACGTCCGGTTCACCTGCTGCGTCTGCTGGTACTGGTACTAACACTATGACGGAAGCTACTGCTACTGCATCCATTACGGAAGCTGGCATTAAGAACGTCATCCTAGATGCCTTCGATGCTGGTGGCAATCCTGACATGATCCTATGTCCGGGTACTATCAAGCAGGCCATCTCAGGTCTTAGTTCCAACGCTGGTCCCGGTTATCCGCTACGCGTTGACGCCAAATCTGGCGGACCCGCAACTGCGGTTAATGCTGTGGATGTCTATGTTTCCGATTTTGGCACGTTTAAAATCATGCCTGATCGAAACCTAGCTAGCACAGAGCATGTCTTCTTTTTAGACATGGATTTCTGGGGGCTTGCTGTCCTTAGAGATTGGTCTGTTGTTGATCTCGCCAAAACTGGCGACTCTCAAAAGCAGATGCTTCTGTACGAAGCTGGCCTCGTTTCCAAAAACGAGAAGTCCAGTGGCATCCTAGCTGACTGTAAAGCGTAGGGTAATTAAGGGGGGTGGGGAAACCCACCCTCCGACCTTATGAAAATACTTGAAACGAACTGTCCTAATATACAGGACGAAAATGGCGGGAAGGTAATATTCCCATTCGGACCTTGCATCTACCAAAACTTCATATCTGACGAACTGAGGGATTCTCTTCTAAATGCTGGTAGAGAAGCTAGAGATAAGGACCGTGATTACAGGGAACATCTCGCAGGTAATATGTACAACGGTGGATCATTTGAATATGATGACTCGTATACAGAGGAGATATATCCTGAGTTATTGAAGTATCTATTCATGTGGTTTGACTTTATGGTACACCACTACGGAGAAAAGCGTATCAACTTTGCTCCCGGTGGTAGCGATATAGACATAGGTATTAGCAGTCTTTGGATAAACTACCAGAGAATGTTTGACCATAATCCACCACATCAGCACAGCGGTATAGTTTCGTTTGTTATATACCTAGACGTACCACCAGAGATATTTACGGTACAGGCCAAGTCTAATGTACAGGATGCAGGGCATATAGTATTCAAATATGGTGAATCTATCAGCCCTTTAAGTGTTAGTATGTGGAATGTAGTGCCTGAGAACAACCTTATACTGTTGTTTCCAGCTACTCTAGACCACATGGTACACCCATTCTGGGTAGATAAGGAACGTATAAGTGTGTCTGGTAACTTTAATCTTACAAATAAGGTAGCGGTTAGCCTTAACGGAGCATAAATGGACAGGGAACTTGAGAAGACAGCTAAGAAAATGCTAAAGGGTAAGCCACCTAAAGCTAAAGCTGCACCTAAAGAACCTACTGACGCAGTTGGTTGGTTGAAGAAGGCATACATAGATCACGATCCTGCTGATGGTGCGCCCAAGGTTGGAGGTATCGGTTATGTCTAGTAAGTATCTGTTAGATGTAGGCAATGACCGTAAGACTGACATGCACTTCGACGATGTTGAAGGCACGTTTATATTCAATACTACGGAGAAGGTCGACTCCGTACTAGATGCAAACAAACGAAAGTATAACGACTATGGGGATAAGCTGTCAGTTGGCAAGGTGGGTGAATGGCATCATGCAGCTTCGATTCCTGCAACTATGTGGGAGAAATGGATGGCAGAAACTAACGGGGAGATTCAAAATGATCCCAAGTTATTAGCTGCTTACCTGAATAATCCAGACTATAAGTATTTCAAGACAGCACCCAACAACATATAGGTAAATGATATGATTGATATTAGCAATGTTTGGCGACCTATAAAGACGCATACACTATCTGCAACTACATCAAGCGGATCAACCTTGACTTCAGCGTTTACTACACAAGTAAATGTGGTCATGGTTACAGCAACTGCTGCATGTTTCGTACAGTTTGATACTGCACCGACAGCAGCCGTGGCAACTTCCGTGTTTCTTGCAGCCAATACTCCTTACTGGTTTACTGTAAGTGAGGCGGATAAGTGTGCGGCTATAACAGGTACAGGCACAGCATCGGTTTATATTACTGAACTGAGTAGATAATGGCTATAAATACTTACAGCACCTTACAGACTGCTGTAGCTAACTGGTTAGACAGGGATGACCTGACTGATCGGATACCAGAGTTTATATCGCTAGCAGAAGCTACGTTCAATAGAACGTTGCGCCTTCGCGCTATGGAAACTACTGTAGCTGATACGACACCAAGTGGATCGAAAGAAGATGCTCTTCCTACTGGGTACCTCCAGATGAGGGAGATACATCTAACAACTAGCCCAGTAGTATCTCTAGCATACATTACCCCTGAGATAATGTACAGAATAAGGGCTGGCAGTCACAATGGTAAACCTAATGCGTATACTATAGTGGGTGATAATATACTATTTGGTCCTACACCAGATGATGGTTATGGTTACAGTATGACCTATTATAAATCATTTGATGCACTTGCTGATGCTACACAAACAAACTGGCTAATAATAAATGCACCTGATCTTTATTTATACGGTACGCTTCTCCAAGCTGAGCCATTTCTAATGAATGATGAAAGAGTAGCTTTATGGGAGAGAGGGATGCGTCAGGTTATAAATGATCTGCAAGAGCAGGATGACAGAGACAGACATTCAGGCTCTGAGATGAGAGTGATGAATACTTCAGGATACTTTTGAGGAATAAGGCATGGCACTAGAAACAGGTAATTATATAAGCAGCCTTGTAAAAACTAATCCGGTATCTTCTGATAACGTGTCAGAAGGTGATGACCATCTGCAATTAATCAAGAAGATTCTAAAGCAGACGTTTCCTGTTGGAACGGATAGTGTTGGACCGGATCAGACAGTACAAGTTCTTATAGCTAAGTCATCTGCACCTACTGTAGATACGAGTGCATCAGGTCATGCTGCTAGAGCAATGGGCCTTCTATGGCTAGACACCAGTAACAACGTACTAAAGATTAGAAACCAAGCCAATAGTGCATGGATTACGCTAGCTGTCAATCCAGAAACATCCAACTCAGTAGACATAGATGCAGGTTCTATTGATGGTACACCTATTGGTGCTACCACGGCCTCGACTGGCAAGTTCAGTAGCGTCAACATTGCAGCAGATGGCGCAACTGTTACGGGGATAAAGGATGAAGATGATATGGCCTCTGATTCGGCGGTTAAACTTGCTACTCAACAGTCTATTAAGGCATATGTTGACTCACAAGTTACCGCTCAGGATTTGGATGTCATCTCTGACAGTGGTACTATCGACATTGATCTCGATTCAGAGAGTCTTACTATTGCTGGTGGCGAGGGTATTGATACTTCAGCGACTAGCACGACGCTCACAATCGCAGGTGAAGACGCGACTACATCAAATAAAGGTGTAGCATCGTTCCACTCTGATAACTTCTCAGTATCTTCTGGCGCGGTAACGATAAAAGATGCAGGTGTAGCCAATGCTGAACTAGCTAATATGGCTGCTAACACGGTAAAGGTACGTGACGCTAACTCATCTGGTGTTCCATCTGACAAAGCTGTAGGAGATGGTGAGTTACTTATTGGTGACGGTACAGGATTTACTGCTGCTGCACCATCAAGTGATATCTCAATGACTAATGCTGGTGCTGTAACAGTAACTAAGATACAGGGTAAGGCAGTTAGTTCTACCGCACCAACAAATGACCAGTACATGAAATACTCTACTGCCTCTAACGAGTGGCAGATGGTAACTATAGCTGGTAGTGACAAACTAACAACCAAGGGTGACCTTCTTGTCTACAATACTGTTGACTCTGAGACTAGATTACCTGTTGGCACTAATGATTATGTCCTAACCGCGAACAGTAGCGCAACAAATGGTGTTGACTGGCAAGCTGTTTCTGTAGCTGATGAGGCGATAACAAATGCTAAGCTGGCTCATATGGCAGCTAATACAGTTAAGGTAAGGGATGCTAGTTCAGCGGGTGACCCATCGGACAAGGCTGTAGCAGATACTCAGATTCTTATAGGAGATGGTACTGGGTTTACAGCTGCTGCGTTAAGTGGCGACGTTACAATGGCTAATACAGGTGCGGTGACCATAGCTAACGATGCAGTAGAGCAGGCTATGATAGGTGATGATGCTGTAGGTGCTGACC